>ERZ772884.1294-NODE-1294-length-16426-cov-5.763118_pt1 | contig 16426 bp, 14 predicted proteins | sample MGYA00580574_ERZ772884 | MGnify/ENA primary metagenome ERZ772884 (study PRJEB29015, sample SAMEA2737690) | human gut metagenome | biome: human gut; feature: human-associated habitat; material: faeces | place: China | collected 2012 ... | reverse complement strand
TTTTCCTGTTGGGCGTTCTTTGCTTCGTGCAAGAGAAACATGCTCCCAGGCGGATTTTTTTGCTGTGATTTTCGTTGTAAAATCAACATTTGATTTGCTGTTTACAGACATGCCGTCAGCTGAATCAGATTTTTTTTCTGAAATCTTCTCTGCATTTTCCTGTCCTTCCAGACTTTCCGCACAATCATTTTTACAATGCATTTTCAAGAGTCTGGCCAGTGTTTCTTTCATGTTCTTTCGTTCTGCAATCTGATCAATAAATCCATGTTCCAACAGAAATTCTGAACTCTGAAATCCTTTAGGAAGCTTCTGCCGGATCGTTTGTTCTATCACTCTGGGACCTGCAAAACCAATTAATGCACCTGGTTCTGCCAGGATAATATCTCCCAACATGGCAAAGCTTGCTGTCACACCACCGGTAGTTGGATTCGTAAGGACACTGATATAAAGAAGCCCGGAATCGCTGTGTCTTTTTAAAGCTGCGGAAGTCTTTGCCATCTGCATCAGGGATACAATTCCTTCCTGCATTCTGGCACCTCCTGAGCAGGCAAAAAGCACTACAGGCAGACGTTCCTGTGTTGCCCTTTCCACTGCTCTGGCAATTTTTTCTCCCACATTTTCTCCCATACTAGCCATGAGAAAACGGCTGTCACACACTCCAAGCACTACAGATATTCCGCCTATTTTTGCCTTTCCTGTGACAATTGCTTCGTCCAGGTTTGTCTTTTCCTGAAGCTTTTTTACCTTCTCTTCGTACCCTTTATAGGACAAAGGATTACTTATTGGCATTACCTTATCCCACTCTTCAAAGGTTCCTTCATCTGCCAGCATTTCGATTCTTCTCCTTGCATGAACACGGAAATAATTACCGCAATGCGGACAGATATAGGCATTCTTTTTCACCTCATCTACAAATACAGCGGCCTTGCAGGCATTGCATTTCTTCAGCATACCATCCGGCACTTCTGGTTTCAGTTCTTTATCTGCACCTGCAGATTTGTTTGCAATTGTACGTTTAAAGGCATATCTAAGCTTCATTTACCTTCACTCCTCCGATCTGATGACTCTCCAGAAAGCCGATATCAAATACACCTTTCTGATAGTCCGGATCGTTCATAATTTCAAACTGATAGTCTACATTTGTATCAACACCCTGAATGATCATTTCTCCCAGAGCGCTTTTCATTTTTGCAATTGCTTCCTCACGGTTATTGCCGTGTACGATCAGCTTTGCAAGCATGGAATCATAATACGGTGGAATCTGATAACCATTGTAAATTCCTGTATCTACCCGGATTCCCTGGCCTCCGGGAAGATGAAGATCCGTGATTGTTCCAGGTGACGGGCGAAAATTTTTCCATGGATTTTCGGCATTAATACGACATTCTATAGCATGTCCCTGAATATGAATATCTTCCTGGGAAAAAGGCAGAGCTTCCCCGGAAGCAATCCTTAACTGCTCCTTAACCAGATCCAGACCGGTAACCCATTCTGTCACAGGATGCTCAACCTGAATACGGGTATTCATCTCCATAAAATAAAATTTCCCTGTCTTTTCAAGGAGAAATTCAATAGTTCCGGCATTTACATAATGTGCTGCTTTCGCCGCTTTTACTGCTGCAATTCCCATCTCTTTCCGCAGCTCTTCTGACACTGCCATAGAAGGAGATTCTTCAATCATTTTCTGATGATTTCGCTGAATCGAACAGTCCCTTTCTCCAAGGTGTACTACATTTCCATGACTGTCTGCAAGGATCTGAAATTCAATATGTCTGGGATGTTCCACAAAATGCTCGATATACATGGTTCCATCTCCAAATGCGATCTGAGATTCCTTCTGGGCTGTAAGAAATGCCAGTTCAAAGTCCTCCGGAGAGAAGGCAGTTCTCATACCTTTTCCACCGCCTCCAAGAGCTGCTTTTATGATAACCGGATAGCCAATCTGACTGGCCTCTCTTGCTCCTGTTTCCACATCCAGAATAGCTTTTGTAGTGCCGGGGATTACTGGAACTCCTGCTGCTTCCATGGTATTTCTGGCAATCTGTTTGTTTCCCAGATTCTGGATTACCTGTGATGGAGGTCCCACAAAAGTGATGCCGCACTGCTCACAAATCTGGGCAAATCTGGCATTTTCAGATAAGAAGCCAAATCCAGGATGTATTGCATCTGCACCGGATACTATGGCGGCACTGATAATACTTTCCATATTCAGATAACTTTTAACAGAAGGTCCCGGTCCAATACAGATGGCTTCGTCTGCAAGCTGCGTATGCAGGCTTTCTTTGTCTGCCTCAGAATACACTGCAACTGCTTCTATTCCCATTTCCCGACAGGCGCGGATGATCCTTACGGCAATTTCTCCGCGATTGGCAATTAATAACTTTCTGATCATAATTTCACCCTTCCGAGTATCGTTATATATATCTATCTAGCCCACCATAAAAGTAAGTTCCGCTTTCACTACAACCTTTCCATCCACAGTTGCCACAGCCTCTCCAACACCCATAGGCCCTTTCTGTTTAATGACTTTCATTTCCAGTTTTATCTTATCTCCAGGCTGAACTTTTCCTTTAAACCGGCACTTGTCAATACCGCCAAAGTAAGCAATCCTGCCTTTGTTTTCCGGCTTGGAAAGAATCGCGACCGCACCTGTCTGTGCCAGTGCCTCCACGATCAGAACGCCTGGCATTACCGGCTCCTGGGGAAAATGTCCTTTAAAAAAATCCTCCCGGAATGTGACACATTTATAGCCAACAGCAAATTCTCCCGGTTCATAATCTTCGATGTAGTCAACCAAAAGGAACGGGTGACGATGAGGAAGGATTTCCTCAATTTGTTTTATATTTAAGTGATTCATATCTGCTCCTATTTCATTGAAAAACAAATGTATTTATCCTATTTTTGATAAAATGGTCTGCGTGTCAAAAGGGATTCTGACCTTTTAACATGGATATTATAAAATTTAGCTTCTTTCTATATCAACGGATTACAAATAACGGCTGTCCATACTCTACAGGCTGACCGTTTTCAACCAGAATTTCTGCAACTTCTCCATCAAAATCGCTTTCAATATCGTTCATCAGTTTCATAGCTTCTACAATAGCAAGAATCTGTCCTTTTTTTACTATATCTCCCACTTTTACAAAGGCAGGAGCATCCTCAGATGGAGCTGCATAGAATGTTCCTACCAGAGGAGATTTCACAGTATTTCCTGTTGGTTCTCCGTTGGAAATCACTGTATCTGAAGCCTGTTTTTTCTCACTTGCAGAAAGTTCTTTATCCGCCATTTTTCTATCTGGAGCCTGTTCTGAAATGCTATACTTTTCTCCATATACGAAACCTTTTTCTCCTGTTTCAGCACCAGATAATATGTTATTTTGCATGGTTCCAGGTATGATCACAGGTGCAATTTTATTATTTAAAGTCAGTTTCACTCCATCACTTTCATAGCAGAAAGACTCCAGATGAGAAGCTGATACATGGTCAACCAACTTTAATATCTGTTCAAATTCCATGATTTTTTCTCCTTATTTACAGCAATTTCTGCAGCAATTCATACTTTAAATGTAGCTGTTCAGTACCTTCAAAGTTACAGGCTTCGTAAACTGATATTACTCACTTTTACCTGTATTTTTTCATTAAAAGTACTGCGTTATGTCCACCAAATCCAAGAGAATTACTCATAGCATAATTTACTTCCTGCCGTGTTGGTCCGCCGATACAATAATCGAGATCCAACTCTTCTTCTGTCTCCTTTGTGCCTACAGTCTGATGAATAAAACCTTCCTCAATGGACTTCACACAGACAACAGCTTCCACACCTCCGGCGGCTCCTAAAAGATGTCCGATCATAGATTTAGTAGAATTGATTTTTACCTTCTTTGCCGCATCTCCAAGTGCTGCTTTAATGGCTCTTGTCTCAAAGAGATCGTTGTGATGTGTACCGGTTCCGTGCGCATTAATGTAGTCGATTTCTTCTGGCTGTACACCAGCTTCTTTCATGGCATCCGTCATAGCACGTGCCGCTCCGCTTCCGTCTTCAATCGGAGACGTAATGTGGTAGGCATCGGCAGTTGCGCCATATCCCACTACCTCAGCATAGATCTTCGCACCACGTGCTTTTGCATGCTCAAGTTCCTCCAGAACAACAACTCCGGCTCCTTCTCCAATTACGAAACCGCCTCTTTCTTTATCGAATGGAATGGATGCACGATATGGATCCTGACTGGTGCTAAGAGCGGTCAGATTCGTGAATCCAGCCACACCAACCGGGCTGATCGCACCTTCCGTTCCCCCTGCGATCATAACTTCTGCATCACCATACTGGATTGCACGAAATGCATCTCCGATACAATGTGTTCCAGACGCACAGGCAGTCACTACGTTGGTGCATTTTCCCCTTGCACCAAGAGCAATGGATACGTTTCCAGCGGCCATATTGCTGATCATTTTGGGAACAAGAAGAGGGTCAACCTTGGATGGTCCGCGCTGGATCAGTCTCTGATCTGCTGCCTCCATTGCAGGAAGGCTTCCAATGCCAGAACCCACAATTACCCCGATGCGGAAAGGATCTTCTTTTTCCATTTCAATTCCTGCATCTGCCATAGCTTCCTTTGATGCAGCCACTGCATACTGGGAAAACAACTCCATTCGTTTGGCAGCTTTAAAATCCATATAATCTTTTGCATTAAAATTTTTTACTTCTGCAGCAAGCTTCACCTTAAAATCTGCAGTATCAAATCTGGTAATTTCTCCGATTCCTACCTTACCTGTTTTTACACTTTCCCAGAAGGCCTGCACATTATTTCCCACAGGTGTTACTGCTCCAAGTCCAGTCACCACTACACGTCTTTTACTCATAACATTCCTCCGTCTACGCACAAAACCTGCCCTGTAATATATCTGGCTTCCGGTGATGCCAGGAATGCTACTGCCTTGGCTACATCCTCCGGTTCACCATAAGTTCCCATAGGAATATTCTTCAAGGTTTCTTCTTTTACCTTATCAGAAAGTACATCTGTCATGTCCGTTCTGATAAAGCCAGGAGCAACGGCATTTACGGTAATTCCTCTTGATGCAAGTTCCTTTGCTGCAGTCTTTGTGAGACCGATCACACCTGCTTTTGAGGCTGCATAATTAGCCTGTCCGGGGTTTCCGCCGATGCCAACAATGGATGCCATATTTACAATGCGTCCGCTTTTCTGCTTCAACATCTGTCTGGCCACATGACGAATGCAGTTAAAAGTTCCTTTAAGATTTGTATCTATAACCCTGCAGAAATCATCCTCACTCATTGCCATCAGAAGCCCGTCTTTTGTAATTCCTGCGTTATTCACCAAGATATCTATCTGTCCATATTTTTTTACTGTTTCTTTAATAAAAGCGCCGCAGGCATCAAAGTCAGATACGTTGCACTGACTGGTTTCAGCCGAACCTCCGGCAGCAATAATCTCTGCTTTCACTGCCTCTGCTTTTTCTTTTGAACCATTATAATTTATAACTACAAATGCTCCCTTAGCAGCAAGCTCAAGAGCAATCGCTCTTCCGATTCCACGGGAAGCACCTGTTACAACTGCAATCTTTTTTTCTGCATTCATTCCTTGTTTTACTCCTGTAAAGTCAGGTGAATATCATATTTTTCCAGCACGACAAGCATTAACTTTCCCCTTGTTAACCACTTCTGAATTTCTCCGTATCGGCTGCTTCTGATAATACCTGTATTATTTTAATTAACTGTTTTTGATCTTATTTTCTACTGTGTATAAGATCTGAAATCTGTTCAAGATCTTCCACATTCTGAATATTATAGGTCTTCATTTCCGGCGCTATTTTCTTCATAAAACCAGCCAAAGTCTTTCCGGGACCAATTTCTACGAAAGTATCCACACCCTCCTGAATCATCTTTTCCACACTCTGCTGCCAGAGAACAGAGGAAGAAATCTGCCTTGCAAGAAGATTTTTTGTCTCGCTGATGTCTGTCACATACTGGGCGGTCACATTGGTCACATAAGGAATCTTCAGACCGGAAAACTCTACTTTTGACAGTTCTTTTTCCAGTTCTTTTCCTGCATTTTGAAGCAAAGAGGAATGAAAAGGACCACTTACTGCAAGGGAAAGTACACGCCTTGCACCGGCTTCTTTCAGCTTCACAGAAGCTTCTTCTACAGCAGGTTTTGGTCCTGTGATAACAATCTGTCCAGGGCAGTTGTAATTGGCAATTTCAGCCTTTGTTCCTGCAATTGCGGTCTGGATCTTATCTGCATCAAGACCTATAACAGCTGCCATAGAGCCTTCTCCTGCCGGCACTGCGTGTTCCATAAGAATTCCTCTTTTTCGCACAGTTACTATGGCATCTTTCACACTCATTCCACCTGAAACAGCGATGGCACAGTACTCTCCAAGGCTTAATCCGGCAGTTATATCCGGATGAAGCCCACACTCCTCCACCACTTTTTCCATTGCAAGACAAGTGGTTACCAGTGCTGCCTGCGTATATTCTGTAAGGTTTAATCTGTCATTTTTTTCAAAGCAAAGAGCTTTCATATCCAGAGAAAGCCATTGACTTGCCTGGTCAAAAATCTGTCTGGCAGAGGGATACTTTTCATAAAAATCCTGTCCCATTCCAGCCTTCTGTGCTCCCTGTCCAGGGAAAAGAAATGCGATCTTACTCATAAATTCCAGTTCCTTTCAACAACGCATCCGTCTCTTTTACCAGCTTTCTGATCAGTTCCTGACAGCTCATCTGCTCCTTCACAAGTCCTGCACTCTGACCAGCCATAACGCTTCCCATTTTCACATCTCCGTCTACAACAGCACGGCGCAGGCTGCCAAGTGTCATCTGCTCCAGTTCCTCAAACGGAACTCCTTCTGCCTCTTTTTTCAAGTATTCTTTTGTCATCTGATTGCGGAGAGCACGTACCGGATGACCGGTGGAGCGACCGGTTACTTTTGTGTCAATGTCCTTTGCTTTCAGTATCATATCTTTGTAATTCTGATGTGCCCAGCACTCTGTGGTTGCCACAAAATGAGTTCCCATCTGAACGGCTTTTGCACCAAGCATGAAGGCTGCTGCAATCCCTCTTCCGTCTGCAATTCCACCAGCTGCAATAACTGGAATGTTCACTGCATCTACGACCTGAGGCACCAACACCATTGTGGTTGTCTCACCGATATGACCGCCGGATTCACATCCTTCTGCCACTACAGCATCCGCTCCGCATCGCTCCATTCTCTTTGCGTGAGCCACAGAAGCAATAACCGGAATGATCTTTACTCCTGCTTCTTTCCACATTTTCATGTATTTCTCAGGGTTTCCTGCACCAGTTGTAACCACTGGAACTTTTTCTTCCACAATTACCTGTGCAATCTCATCTGCATATGGACTCATCAGCATAATATTCACACCAAAAGGTTTATCGGTGAGTTTTTTCACCTCCCGTACCTGCTGTCGAACCCAGTCTGCAGGAGCGCTTGCGGCTCCAATCAGCCCAAGCCCGCCAGCTGCTGAAACAGCTGCTGCCAGATGATATTCTGCCACCCAGGCCATGCCGCCCTGAATGATCGGGTATTCAATTCCAAGTAATTCCGTAACTTCTGTTTTCATGAAATTCTCCATTCTGTAATTCCGTTATACCATGCCCGCCTATGGCAAATACATGCCGGAATCATCCTTTAAATAACTTATATTTCCTGACATTCCGGCTGATTATTTCTGTATACTGCCAAAGTCTGAATACAAAATTTTCAAATTACTGGCGACTCTGAAGATAGCTTTCCACATCACCGATGGTCTTAATATTCTCAAGATCTTCAGTAGGAATCTCTACCTCAAACTCTTCCTCCAGTGCCATTACCATCTCAAAAAGATCAAGGGAATCTGCTCCGAGATCTTCTTTGAAAGATGTTTCTGCTGTCATTGTACTTACGTCTGCTCCTAATGAATCTGCTGCGATTTCTTTGATTTTTTCTAACATTTTTTTGTTCTCCTTATTTTGTTTTTTAGATTTTCAAATCCATTTTTCAACTTTTTATGATTCAAAGCTTTACATGGTTGCTGTTCACTTTATATGACCAGAGTGTGTTTGAAAAAGACATTCTGCAAAATATACTGTAAAATAGGGCGCGCAGATTGCGGAAATGATTTTCAAAACGCTCTCTAACAACCTGTATTTATCAGCCTGAATTACCTGATTTCCAGAGCAAAGCAGCTTTTTTATCTGCTATAGTTTTATTTTTCAAAGCCCTGATACACATTTTTACCACTGAAGCAGGCTGGCTCCATAGGTAAGTCCACCGCCAAATCCTGAAAGGATAATCCAGTCTCCTGAATTTAATCTGCCTTTTTTATTCCACTCATCCAGGAGAAGCGGAATGCTTGCGGAGGATGTATTTCCTAAATTTTCTATGTTCATCGGATACTTTTCCAAAGGTTCGTTCATGTGTTTTGACACAGAAGCAACGATCCTTTTATTCGCCTGATGAAGCATGTAAAAGCGGATTTCTTCTTTTGTTTTTCCTGCTTTTTCCAAAACCTCCATAATCACTTCCGGAACTTTGGAAACTGCAAATTTGAATACTTCTTTTCCATCCATCTGCATGTAAGTTGAAGAAATATCTGCGTCTTTTTCTATAAATTGCTGCTGATTGCGGCTGACACAGGTAAGGGCTTCGCCTTTACTTCCAATAGAATGAACAGCCTGGGTATAGACTGCATTTTCTTCCGCTTCCAGCACCACCGCACCGGCGCCATCGCCAAACAATACGCAGGTACTTCTGTCCTTCCAGTTTGTAAGATGGGAAAGAGTTTCAGAACCAATTACCAATGCCCTGCGATAAATCTGCTGTCCCAGATAGGCCTGGGCTGTATTCAACGCCAACAGAAATCCTGTGCATGCACCGTTCAGATCAAAACAGGCTGCGTTCACTGCACCGATCAGTTTCTGCACTTCGCATGCAGCACACGGCATGATTCTTTCAGATGACATGGTAGACACCAGGAGCAAATCAATCTCTTCCGGTCGCATTCCTGCATCTGAAAGAGCTTCCTCAGCCGCACGAGCTGCCATATAAGCAACGGTCTCTCCACCGCTTGCAATGTGTCTCTGACCGATTCCGGTTCGCCCACGAATCCACTCATCACTTGTATCCATCATGTGGGACAGTTTGTCATTGTCCCACACCTGAACCGGCCTGTAGGAACCGGTTCCCTTTATTTTTCCAACCATAATACCCTCCAGGTATGTTGTGTAGTTCTTATTTTTAATTTAAAATAGTTTGATTATCAAAGTATATCACATTTTTGGACTTTGTCAATAAAAAAATACTGTCAAAACCAAAACTTTATTTTGTTTCGGTTCTGACAGTATTTTGGGGTTATTTCTTTACTTTGACTTTGCAGGTAATTTTTTTGTTTCCTGACTTCACTGTAATTGTAGCTGTTCCTTTCTTTTTCGCAACTATTTTTCCTTTTGAATTTACTGCTGCTACTTTGGAATTGGAACTTTTATAAGTTACTTTTTGCTGGCTGGTGACTGGTGTGAGAGTGACTTTCAGCTGAAAGCTTTTTCCTTTTTTGGCAAGGATTATATTCCGTTTATTTACGGAAACAGCAGTTGTTTTTACAATACCTTTCTGCACTTTTACCTGGTAAATCCTACGGCTTCCGTTGGTATAAGTGATGGTTACCGTTGCTTTTCCGGCTTTTTTCCCAGTGATTTTGCCCTTCTTATCCACTTTGACAATCTTCTTATTGGTGGTGCGGACTGACTTTATTTTACCACCGGACTTGTAGGTTTGTTTTACCCGTAAGGTAAGTGTGGTGGTAGTTGGTGTAGGTGTCGCAGTCGGCACTGGGGTTGCAGTCGGGATTGGAGTGACGCTTACAGTGGGTATCGGTGCTACGCTCGCGGTTGGGGTCGGTTCCGCACTTACGATCGGCGTCGGTTTCACGCTTACGGTCGGAGTCGGTTCCGCACTTGCAGTCGGGGTCGGAGCCACACTTACGGTTGGCGCCGGTTTCACGCTTACGGTCGGGGTCGGTTCCGCACTTGCAGTCGGAGTCGGAGCCACACTTACGGTTGGCGCTGGTTTCACGCTTACGGTCGGGGTCGGTTCCGCACTTGCAGTCGGGGGCGGTCCCGCACTTACCGCCGCAGTTGGTGTCACTGTAGGCGCAGATGTAACTGCGGGCTCATTTTTCCCCTTATTATCCGCATAACTCTCTTCTGCCAGAACCGGCAAAATAAACACAGGACCAGCCGTTTCTGCTGAAGTAGTAGAAAAACTAGTATACTCCACACGTTCCTCACCAATGGTAATATATTGCCCCTTTGTAGCCCTTCCTACCAGCAAATACCGTGAAGATGGAGGGGTTCCCACATCATCCCATGTGGCATCCACCAGATACCAGTTTCCATCATCCATCTGTACATAATTCCACATGTGCGCTCCAGGAGTTCCTGAAGAAGTTCCCCTGGCTGTTCCGCTGATACAGGCACAATTTATTCCCATATAATAGCAGAAAATTTTCATGGATTTCGCATAGCCCTCGCAGACAAATGCAGGATCTGCATCCAGAAACAACGAGGCGGCAGAATGCACCCACAAAGTATTATCGTTCCTGTAAGTAACTCTCTGACAGATATAATCATGAATCCGCTTTATTTTCTGCTCCATATCCATGCCCAAAGTCTGCTCATTCAGCTCTGCAACAGCATTCTGAACACCATCCATAAAATCCCCCATTCGAGTATGGGCATTCTCACTGATTTCCCTGTTTGCCGGTTTAAAGGTGAAATTCTTAAAGGTTCCCCTGTATCCGGTAGAAGAGGACCCATCCCGAACACAGCTGACCCGGTATCCATAGTTGCTGCCCCTGAACCAGAAAGCTTGTGGATAATCATAGGAAAAAGCATCTGAAGCTGCCTGAATTGCTGTTTTCACATCATCGGTAGCCTGTACATAGCTTTCTCCTTTTCTCTGAAAACTGCCATCCTCAACAACTGCTTCAAATGTAATGGTATCAGGAAATTCAAAAGGAAAATCAACGCTGTCCAGATACTGGCTGTAATCCACCACATAATTCTGCACCAGAAGATCGTACAAGGCCTTTGCATTTCCATCCAACTGAGCACCATAGCTGTCCGTGTAATAGTCCAGAGAAAAAAGGCTGATGCCGCTGTCAACGGAATCTCCTGCAATAGCACCGGAGATGATCTCACCAGATTCTTCTGCCTCAATCCTGTCATTTTCCTCTGTGGAAATTTCAGCCTGAAAGCCATTTAAATCCTCATTCCCCACTTCAGGAGCAGCTGAAAATTCCTCCTCGTTCTCCTCGTCAGCCCATATTTCTTCTACTGCCCCAAAGCCTTCTGCATCCTGCATTTCTGCGGCAACGCACAGGGGCTGAGCAGCCATGACAAATGTTGAAAGTATAACCAGTAAGCGCTTCCGTTTCTTCATTTATCCCTCTCTTTTCTTATAAATCATTGCATATTTATTTCCGATTCGTTATAATATTTTAACATGAAATTTTATTTTTGTGTGAATAGCAGAGCATATTTCACAAATATTTTTTACACAGGAGATTCTATATATGAATAAAGAAAAGAAAATACCAGGACATATCCTCTCGCTTTTTATCATTCTTCTCTCTATCAGTGGTGTATGTCTTCTTATGTATAAAGCCCAGTTTCGTTTTAACCTTCATCAGCCCATTGAGTACGTTATGATGACAACTCATAAACCTACAGGTACCATAACCTTGTCCTCGGATTCCCCCGTTCTTACAGAGACGTTTACCTGTACAGTTCCTGAGTTAAAGATGTTTACACTTGAGGGCACTGCAAAAAATAAAAATTCCGATGCCCGCCTTTTCATCACTCTGGCAAATGCAGATTCCGGAGAAATTTATTATCAGGCAGAACACGCACTTTCCGTTTTCCGAGCAACAAAAAAGAAAGAACTGACCTGCGATCTGCCCCAGCCAGTAAGTGCCTCTGAAAATGCACATTTACAATTAAAACTGGAATTAATAAATGGGGACAAAACGGTTCTTTCTTTTACATCAAATGAAAAACAGGCCCTAATTCAGGAGTTTAACAACGATACAAACAGTCATACAAATATTATTTATTCCTTCACTTACGGCGACAATAATTTCATGCTTTATTTTTATATTGCGCTGTGTGTGATCTTGCTTTTATTTATAATAATGACATTTTATCTGATCATTATCCGCCAGATGACCGTGCAGAAATTTTATATTCCTGTTGCTTTATTTCTGGGATTGATTTTCCAATGCCTGGTTACTGTTCACGGAGTTCCGGATGAACCAACGCATTTTGATGCAGCTTACAGCCTTTCTAACAAAATGCTGTTTGTAAAAAATACGGAAACCCCAGGCAATACCATATATAAACGGCGTTGTGACGCTCAGTTAAGCGATATGTTAAGCAATGGACTGGAGACGAACTCCTACTACCAGCTTCTGTTTCACAGCTTTGAGTTTGCTTCGGATACGGATCTGATTGAAATTTCCTATGTAAGCACATCAGGTCTGGTTCCTGCAGTCGTTTATGTTCCGGCTGCAATAGGACTTAGTATTGGACGGCTGCTGCACCTTTCCCCCATGCTTACCTTCCAGCTGGCAAGGATCTGCAGTCTTGTGGTATTTATCCTTCTGGTCTATTTTGCCATTTGCATTGCACCATTTGGAAAAAATCTTCTGGGAGCACTTGGGCTTTTGCCTATCACACTGCAGCAGGCAGCTTCTGCTTCCTATGATTCTGTGATAAACGGGTTCATCTTTTTGTTTACGGCACTGTGTTTTTACCGTTTACATAACCCTAAGCGAAAAAAAAGTTACCTGATCGCTCTTGGATTTCTGGCACTGTTCATTGCAATTGTGAAAGGCGGGGTTTACCTTCCACTTTTGTTATTGCTGCTCATGTGTTTTTCCCATGTGCCGCATCCTCACATGCATAAAAAGATGCGCTGGATCGTTCCTTTATGTATCTGCGTGGGAGCTGTCCTTTTAATTGCAGTTACTTTAATTAAATTTATGCCTATGTTTTCTGCAATGTTTGCCACAGATATTTCTGCGGATCCGGAAAATACTATTTATCCGATTTCATATGTATTCCAGCACCCGCTCCAGACCATTTATATTTTATGGAATACGGTCATCCAGTGCAGTGACACCATTCTACGAGGCTTATTAGGTGGAAAATTATCCTGGCTGGATATTAATATCAACTGGTCCCTTTTAATAGTATTCCTGATCATTCTTTTACTGCTTGTAAACGTAAAAGGAGACGCCCCGGTTTTCACCAGGAAAAACCGGACATTTATCGCCTTTAGCTGTCTGGGATCTTTGCTGCTGATCATGTTTTCCATGATGGTCGGTTATACCACAATGGATTGTGATCATATACAGGGCATTCAGGGACGTTATTTTCTTCCTCTTGCTCCAGCGCTGTTTTCCCTGTTCTCTACAGCTATGGTGTCTGTGGATCATAACCGCAGCTGTAAAATATGGGAAACTATGATGGTGATTGAAAGTCTTGTTGTTGTACAGGCTATAACAATGATCATATAACAAAAAGTGGAAGCCTTTTTTGTGCTTCCACTTTTTATTATTTCTCCAGGCAGACATATCTTCTCTAGAGCGTGTTTGAAAAAGGCTTTCTGCAAGATGTGCGTCACAATTTGTGGGAGATTTTGTCCGGATGAGGGCGCCGTAGCGGGCTACGACAATCGAATTCGGGCAAAATATACCGCAAAGTGGGGCATGCAGATTGCGGGAATGATTTTTCAAACAGGCTCTAGCGTTACTACCATATATGAACGTTCGTGCTTCGCACTGCTGTCCAGAACTTTCATAATAATTTGTTATACTGCTCCTGTATTCTCTGCAGTTCCATTTCAAAGTCCTGCCGGTTCTTCTGAACCATTGTCTGCAGGACCAGTCCGGAAAACAATGACTGAATTGCTCCCAAAACAGCAAAACCACATACGATCAGAGTAGGAATTTTTCCCACGCGTCCGGTTTCAAGGAAGGTTACAAATACCGGGATAAAGAATCCAATTCCAAGGATCAAAAGCACTGCTGCCACCAGTCCGAAGAATGCCATTGGCTTATAATTGCGGTATAATTTGGCTATGGTTTTCAGTACCCGGAAGCCATCTGAATATGTATTCAGTTTGGATTCACTGCCTTCGGGACGATCTCTGTACTCAATCACTTCATTTTCGATATACATGTTCTTATCAACTGCGTGAATGCTCATTTCAGTCTCAATCTCAAACCCCTTGGATAATACAGGGAAGGACTTTACAAACTGGTAGCTGAATGCTCTGTAGCCTGTCATGATGTCGTTTATCTGGGTTTTAAACATAATGTTAATGCATTTACGCACCAGACTGTTTCCAAAATTATGGAATGGCCGCTTGTTCTCTGTAAAATAAGTAGATGACAGACGATCTCCCACTACCATATCAACCTTTTTATTCAATACCTTCTCAACCATTGAGGGGGCAAACTCTGCGGGATAAGTATCATCTCCGTCTGCCATGATATAGCACTGTGCATCAATTTCACGAAACATCCTGCGAATAACGTTTCCTTTGCCCTGCTGATATTCATATCTGACTACAGCACCTGCTCTGCGGGCAATTTCATCTGTATGGTCAGTGGAATTATTATCGTATACATATATTACCGCTTCCGGCAATACTTTCTTGAAATCTGTTACAACCTTTTCTATGGTTTTGCTCTCGTTGTAACAGGGGATTAGTACTGCTATTTTATCCATTTTAAATGTTTTCCTTTCCGGTGATTCTTAAGTAAGTTTTCTTTACGCAAAAAATCCGTCGATTGTCTTGTAGCTTTATTTTACTACATAGACAATCGGCGGGCAAGGGGATTGTTCCCCAAACTATCCGATCAATACTTTTTTCCCCTCAATGTGAACCTCCAGAAATTTTCCGCCTAAAACTCGCACCACAGCCGCAGTTGTGGTGCATTCCTTGTCTATTCCTTTGTTTCTCTCTCAGTTTCTTCCACATTCAGGAAGTTCATTATCTCCTCATAAGACCGTCCACTCTTTACAATTGCTGACAGGATTTCATCTTTCCTTATCGTATCCCGCTTGTCCAATAGCTCTTTCAAAACTGCGGTTGCATGGTCATATCTTTTCTTCGCTGCGATCACATCAGCCTCTGCTTTTTCAATCTTTTCATCCAGGGCTTCCCTGCTCGTTTTTCTTGTTCGTGCCATCTTTTTCTCCTCCTTATTCCACCTTTTTCAATTCTTTACTCAGCTCAGATGCATAGTATTTTATGTAATTTGCATCCACTCCAAACGCATTTAATATTGTTTTCTGATTAGCCGTTACTGCATGGTCCAGCCTGTATACATTGTCCAACTGACGCACCATTTCTATCTTTTCAAGTTCCTTCAACGCTGCCGGAACTGTCATATAATTCGGCTTCTTTTCCAGTTTTTTCATCTCTTCTTTCAGCTTTATATACATCTTACAGCGCAGTATCATTGCCACAAATTCAACAAATATCTTAGCCCGTGCTGACTCTTCCGAATACACCCGGATGCTCTTATTTCCAAGATAGGATTTATCCCCACGGAATAGTTTCTCTGATGTATCACGGCTCTTATACAACTCGATTGCTTCTTTTGCGTTCATCTTTTCCGATGTGATTATACAGAAATATCCTGCCAGATCCAGTTCCCTTTCCACCACACTGCAGCGCTCTTCCGGCAGTACAAATGCCTGTGTTTTTTCATCATAATGAAGATTAAAATACTTCTCAAACCCTGGCCCGAATTCCTTTACTTTATTCTGATATTTCTTAAGGTACAATGTCATCTGGTTGAGCCTGTTTTCAATCCCAGCACGCTCTGCACTTTCTTTGGAAATGCTGTGGTACAGATGAAAATACCGTTCTTTTTTATCACCCGCATAAAGCCTGTGCTTTACAGTCTTCCCATATACTCCATACTCATAGATGTTATTCACGCGCTTACTTTCAAAAGTTCCCTTGTGTTCCAGAACCAGTTCATTCACCAGTGAAGCCATTCCCTTCACCATGATCACGAAGCTGTACCCGCATTTATCCATATATTGTATGTTTTCACAGCTGAAATAACCCCTGTCCAAAATAAAGCCGATCTTCTTATAGCCATATCCAAAAGCTTTGTCCAACATGAACTGAAGCTGTGAGATATCGTTCAGACTTCCGGGATATTTCTCGTAAAATAATGGTTCCTGGTTATGTGTATCATATGCAACCGCATAGTTAAATACAGGCTGTCCCACATCTACTTTCGGATGTCCGAATTCCACCATTTCAATGTCTCCGGCCTGGCAATTTTTGTTCGTAGAATCGTAGGAAATATATATTTTTTCAC
>ERZ772884.1293-NODE-1293-length-16432-cov-4.335226_pt1 | contig 16432 bp, 9 predicted proteins | sample MGYA00580574_ERZ772884 | MGnify/ENA primary metagenome ERZ772884 (study PRJEB29015, sample SAMEA2737690) | human gut metagenome | biome: human gut; feature: human-associated habitat; material: faeces | place: China | collected 2012 ... | reverse complement strand
CATCCTCCAGACGTTCTACTTCTAGGAACTCGATGTTGTTCTTCTTCAGTACGTCTTCGCGGATGTAGCTTGGAATACGAAGCTCTTCCGGAGAGATCAGTACGAATTTAACATTGTTGTAACGAACCAGCGCCTCGATCAGAGAGTGAACGGTACGTCCGAATTTCAGATCTCCGCACAGACCGATGGTAATGTTGTCAAGACGTCCCTTTAAGGAACGGATGGTAAGTAAGTCTGTAAGAGTCTGGGTTGGATGCTGATGACCACCGTCACCGGCATTGATAACAGGAATATTAGAAACCATAGAAGCTACCAGCGGAGCACCTTCTTTGGGATGACGCATAGCACAGATATCTGCATAGCAGGAAACAACACGAATGGTATCGGCAACAGTTTCCCCCTTCGCTGCGGAACTGGAATCTGCAGATGAGAAACCAAGAACCTTACCGCCAAGGTTCATCATAGCAGCTTCAAAACTGAGACGGGTGCGGGTGCTTGGCTCATAGAAAAGTGTGGCAAGCCGTTTGTCGTCACAGGTATGTGCGTATTTTTTGGGGTTTTTCTCAATATCGCTGGCAAGATCCAGAAGCTTCTCAAGCTCCGGAACACTAAGGTCCAGCGGACTCATTAAGTGTCTCATGATATACCTCCGTTATGAGTGTGTGGTTTTGGGGTAGAGTGTTACGGTTCACGAAAACTCTTTCAAAAAGGTTCTTCTGTGAGTGGTAACGCAAAATCTCTTCGACCTATCATATACTACTTGGAATGATTTTTCAAGAAGATTTTGTAAGTATTTTTTCGAAAAACAATCCTGTGAGAAACCAGACCGGGAGATAGTCCAGACGGATGATTCCTTTGTACTGATGGGGCACTCCGGAATAGTCCCAGGGGCACATGTGAAAAGCCTGCAGGATAGAACCGCTGGTAAATTCTGCCAGGTAAAATCCGGCAGTATAAAGGGAGCCGCGCAGGAGTGCCGGAAGTTTTTTCAGCTTTTGGTATACAGGCAGAATCAGGGATGCACAGCCATAAATGGGAAACATAAGAAGAGAGGTAGTCCCTTTCATGGACGCATCTCCCCGGAGCAGGGAATGGAGCCCGGTCCAGAGAATCTCCAGACACAAGCCGGTAAAACCACAGAAGAGAAAAGGGTATTTTTTCATATGCTTGGTCTCCTTGGGTAAAATGATAAAATTAACATTCCCATTCTTGCTAAATTTATGCTGCAAGGTTATAATGGAGAGAAAAAGATATTTGATAAACGAGGACTTTTTTATGAACTATCAGGAGTGCCGGGCATATATTGACGATTCGGCGAAATACGGTTCCGTGCTGGGACTTGATAATATGCGTGAAATGCTGGACAGGCTTGGAAATCCTCAGGATGCAGTTCCTTATGTCCACGTAGCCGGAACCAATGGAAAGGGTTCCGTGATTGCTTATTTATACACCACCCTTACCCGGGCAGGCTATAAAGTGGGCAGATACATATCCCCAACTCTTTATTCTTACAGAGAACGTCTTGAGATTGCCGGCGAGAAGATCTCACAGGAAGATTTTGCAAAGTATGTGACAGAAATTTCCAGGTCAATTGACCAGATGACAGCGGTTGGCATGAATCATCCTACCCCTTTTGAGATTGAGACTGCAGCAGCGTTTTTGTATTTTAAGGAAGAAAATTGTGATCTGGTCCTTCTGGAGACCGGAATGGGCGGCAATCTGGATGCCACCAATATTGTGAAGAATACCAAACTGGCTGTGCTGGTTTCCATCAGCATGGATCATATGTCATTTCTTGGAAATACCCTTGGAGAAATCGCAGAGAAGAAGGCTGGAATTATCAAACCTGGCTGCCGGGTTGTGACCACAAAGCAGAAGCCGGAAGCGGCACAGGTGATTGCAGATACCTGCAACAAGCTTCATGTACCCTGTGTGGTATCTGACCCTGATGAGGCTGTTTTGGAAAAAGAGAGCGTATTCGGTCAGACCTTTTCTTATAAAGGAGAGGAATTTGCAATTTCCCTTGCCGGTGTTTACCAGAAAGAAAATGCAGTGCTGGCATTAAACGCCCTTGAAGAACTGGACAGACTTGGCTGGACTACTACCATGGAACAGCGGAAGGACGGTCTTCTCCACACAAGCTGGAAGGGAAGATTTACGGTTATCAATAAAAAGCCTCTTTTTATTGTAGACGGCGCCCACAATGCCGGAGCAGCCGACAAGATGGCAGAATCTATCCGACACTATTTTAATGGAAAAAAACTGATCTACATTATGGGTGTTTTTGCAGACAAGGAATATAAGATTGTCCTTGAAAAAACAGCTCATTTTGCAGAAAAAATCTATACCATAGAGACACCGGATAATCCCCGTGCACTGCCGGCAGAGGAACTGGCGAAGGCGGCAAGGGTATATAATTCCAGTGCCGAAAGTACAAAGAGCATAAAAGATGCTGTAGAAAAGGCGTTTTCCTGTGCAGGAGATGACGAGAACAGTGTGATTCTGGCATTTGGTTCACTTTCCTTTATTGGAGCGCTTACAGATGCGGTGGAAGAATATGTCGGATAAGTGTCAGGTACTGAAATGGCAGCGTGTTACTGGTCACGGAGTGAACAGTAATGGCAGTACATTGTGGAAATTGAAGTGTGCAGCAGCTGAATTTGCATGATTAAATACAAAAACTGGAGAGAAAACAATATGACAGATTTGCAGGAATGCAGACGAAAAATAGATGAAATTGACAATCAGATGGTGGAACTTTTTGAGAAGCGGATGAAGGTCTGCGAAGAGGTTGCAGAGTATAAGATCCATACCGGAAAGAAAGTGCTGGATCCGGAGAGAGAGCATGCCAAACTGGAAGAGATCAGGAAAAAAGCGCACGGTGAGTTCAACGAACTTGGAGCCCAGGAGCTTTTTCAGCAGATCATGGCCATCAGCAGAAAGCGTCAGTATCAGCTTCTCACCGAATATGGTCCGAAAGAAAAGGAAGACTTCCAAATGGTGGAGCAGCTTCCCAGAAATAATGTGACTGTTGTTTTCCAGGGGGTAGAGGGCGCCTACAGCTATGGAGCCATGCGCGCCTACTTTCAGGAAGACATTAAGAGCTATCATGTGAAGCTGTTCCGGGATGCCATGGAAGAAGTTGCAACAGGAAGAGCAGATTACGCAGTCCTTCCTATTGAAAATTCCACAGCTGGGATTGTGACAGATATTTATGACCTTTTGACAGAATATAATCTGTTTATCGTGGGAGAGCAGATTCTGAAGGTTGAGCATGTGCTGCTTGGCCTGCAGGAGGCTGAGCTTTCCGATATTGCCGGGGTATATTCCCATCCTCAGGGGCTCGCCCAGTGTAAGGAATATCTGGAAGAGCATAGAGATTGGAAAACCACAGCAGTAACCAACACCGCCGCAGCGGCCAAAAAGGTCAGCGCAGATCAGGATAAGACTCACGCAGCGATTGCCAGCAGGGCTGCCGGAGAGATTTACAATCTGAAGGTTCTGGCAGAGAATATCTGCAAAAATGACAGCAATGTGACCAGATTTATTATTCTGGCAAAGAAACCGGTTTATGAGAATAACAGCTCCAGGATCAGTGTATGCTTCGAGGCACGTCATGCAAGCGGAACTCTTTACAATGTACTTTCCCATATGATCTATAATGGTCTGAATATGACCAAGATCGAGTCCCGGCCTATTCCGGGAAAAACCTGGGAATACCGTTTCTTCGTGGACTTCGAGGGAAATCTGCGGGACAGCGCGGTAAAGAATGCATTGCGGGGCATGGAAGCAGAGACCAGCTATTTGAAAATTCTGGGCAATTATTAAGATTATAGCTGCGAAGGCAGAGAGTGGCAGCAATTTCATTTATTGTTAAAATTAACCAAAGAATTTAAGAAGATTTTATCTGTTTTTAATATAAGAAAAGTAGAATGAAAAACATTGCAAATGCGAGAGCCTGTATATCCGAAAGTATGCTGCCATGAATTGTGCGGGCAGCAAAAAGGAGAAGAGACACGCAAATGCGCCATGGAATTGAGAGGAAACAAAAATGGCAAGAACAGAAGAATGTATCCTTTACCGCAATTTCGACAACGGTGAGGTACTGGACATAATGACATCACTGATGAACAGCTATGAGGCTGGTGAAGAAGGCTTTGAGAATCGTAAAGAGGAATTTTTCCATATGGCAGGAAGCCTGGTGGAAATGGCAGGAATGTATGGGTTTTCCGGGAATCTGTGGCACACTTATCTGACACAGCTTCTGGTCAATCACGAGAATGCATTCAGTACCGCTTCCGAGATCAGAGGGGCAGTGGAGGGAAGCATTAACCATCTGGCTCTTCATGATTTTGGAATTTTCAAAGAACTTTATGACTTTGATCTTGCTGTTTTTGACAGTGCGTTTGGAACAGACTGTGCTGATTTTCTCTGTAATTATGTGAATACAGGATGCAACAGCAAGGTATACAACCAGCGTATCTGTGACAGAATCTGTGATATGAGCAAAACACTGGCAGAGGCTTCTACAGTGGAAGAGTTTATGGCAGATATGGTGCAGTTCTACAAAGATTTCGGCGTAGGTAAGCTGGGATTGAACAAGGCATTTCGTATTGAGCATGGCAAGGATGGCAAGCCGGTGATCGCACCGATTACCAGAATCGCCCATGTGAATCTGGATGATCTGGTTGGATATGAAATCCCCAAGCAGAAACTGATCGAGAACACGGAGGCTTTTGTAAGAGGAAGAAAGGCCAACAACTGCCTGCTTTTTGGTGATGCAGGAACTGGTAAATCTTCCAGCATCAAAGGTATCCTGAACCGTTATTATGACGAAGGACTTCGCATTATCGAGGTGTACAAGCACCAGTTCCAGGATCTGAATGATGTGATCGCACAGATCAAAAATCGTAATTACAAATTTATTCTTTATATGGATGATCTTTCCTTTGAGGAATTTGAAATCGAATATAAATATCTGAAAGCAGTGATCGAGGGCGGCCTTGAGAAAAAGCCGGACAATATTCTGATCTATGCAACCAGCAACAGACGTCATCTTGTTCGGGAGAAATCCGGGGATAAGCTGGAAGTGGCAGACGATGAAGATCTGCATTCCTCCGATACTGTGCAGGAGAAGCTTTCTCTGGTTTACCGTTTTGGCGTGCGTATTTATTTTGGTGCACCGAACAAGAAGGAATTCCAGAATATTGTTACTACACTTGCAGAGCGCTATGGTGTTACAATGCCTGCAGAGGAGCTTCTGATGAAGGCAAACGCCTGGGAGCTTTCTCATGGCGGTCTCACTGGAAGAACGGCGCAGCAGTTTATTGATCATGTTCTGGGAACAAGTGAGGAACAGTAAAAGAATACCAGAGATTATCTGAAATTTATGTCTGGAATGAAATAATCCTTGGCAGGAGGGAAAAACGTATGGCAGTGACCACATTTGCGGCAATTGATATCAGTTCTTATGAGATCACCATGAAAATTTTTGAATTTTCCAAAAAGGGTGGTTTCCGGACTGTGGACGATATCCGGTATCGTCTGAATCTTGGAGTAGGGGTATATTCCGGCGGAACCATGGAAGTGGATAAGGTAGATACTATTTGTGAAGTACTTAACGACTTTAAGAGGATCATGGCAGAGTACGGTGTGAAAGACTACCGCGCCTGTACCACAAGTGTTTTCCGTGAGATGAAGAATCCGCTGATTATCATTGAACAGATTTTCAGAAGAACCGGAATTCATGTGGAGGTTTTAAGCAATGCCGAGCAGCATTTTCTGGGCTATAAATCTATTGCGGCCATTGAGAATGGCTTTAAGAAAATGATCCAGAAAGGAACCGCTATTCTGGATGTGGGCGGTGGAAACCTGCAGATTTCCCTGTTTGACAAAGATGCGCTTGTAACCACCCAGAGCCTGAAAATGGGAAGCGTGCGTATCCGCCAACGTCTGAAGGAGCTGGAGAAAACCAATACGAATTATGCACAGCTGGTGGAGGAGTTTATCCGTAATGACCTGACCGGGTTTAAGCGTCTTTATCTGAAAGACCGCGAGATAAAGAATTTGATCCTTATGGGGGATTTTCTTACTGAGACTATTTTCCGTGAGGAGAGACAGGATAACATTATTACACGGGCTGAATTCGAGAAGCGGTATGAGAATACGGTTTATAAGACCGAGACTTCACTGTCAGAGGAAATGGATATTGATCCGGAGTATGCCGCTTTGATCGTGCCAACTATGGTTATCTGTAAAGATTTTATGGATCTTTTCAATGCAGAAGCGCTTTGGATGCCAGGTGTATCTCTTCTTGATGGTATTGCCTATGATTTCGGGGAAAAGAAGAATTTTATTAAGAGTGCGCACAATTTTGAAAATGATATTCTGGTGGCAGCCAGAAACATTGCCAAACGTTATTCTACTGGAAAGGATCATATTAAGGGCACTACCGACCTTGCCCTGGCGATTTTTGACAGCATGAAGAAAGTGCACGGAATGGGAGACAGAGAGCGTCTGCTTCTTCAGATCGCAGTGCAGCTTCATGACTGTGGCAAATATATCAGTATGGGAGATGTGGCAGAGTGCTCCTATCAGATCATTATGGCTACGGAGATCATCGGACTTTCCACAGAAGAACGTCAGATCATCGCAAATGCGGTGCGCTACAATACCACAGAATTTGTTTATTACAGCGAGATCGCAGGAGAGGTCGGAATGGATCGTTCCGTATATCTTCTGATCGCCAAGCTGACTGCAATTCTTCGTATTGCAAATGCCATGGATCGCAGTCATTATCAGAAGGTAAAGAATATGAAGGCTATGCTGAAGGACAGAACTCTGCTTCTTACAGTTGATTCTGAGCAGGATATCTCCCTGGAACTTGGACTTCTTATGGATAAAGTCGAATTTTTTGAAGAGGTATTTGGTATCCGTCTGGTATTCAGGCGTAAGAGAAAAGTGTGAGGAGGGGCACAATGGATCTGAAAAATTTTGAAAAAGCGGAGTATTTTGTGAACAGGGAGTTGAGTTGGCTGAAGTTTGACGACCGTGTTCTCTCAGAAGCAAGAGATAAAAGTCTGCCATTGTTTGAAAGACTGAAATTTACCAGCATTGTATCGTCCAATCTGGATGAGTTTTATATGGTTCGTGTGGCTTCCCTGAAGGATCAGGTTCATGCCGGCTATGAGAAAACAGATATTGCAGGAATGGGGCCAAAAGAGCAGTTGAAGGAGATTAGTGTTCAGACACATGAGCTCGTCCGTTCCCAGTACAGCACTCTGAACCGTTCCCTTCTTCCGGCGCTGGAGAAGGTGGGACTTCACCTGGTGATGGAGCACGAGAAATTAAACGAAGAACAGCAGGAGTATGTGGACCGTTATTTCGAGGATAATGTTTATCCGGTTCTTACTCCTATGGCAATGGATTCTTCCAGACCTTTCCCGTTGATTCGAAATAAGACATTGAATATTGGCGCCTTGATTTCCAAGAAGGATAAGAAAAAGGGCAAGGATGTACTAGTATTTGCCACTGTCCAGGTGCCGTCTGTACTGCCGCGTGTGGTTGTCATTCCATCCGGGAATAAAGAGGACACTACTGTGATCCTTCTGGAGGAGATTATCGAGCGCAATATTGACAAGCTTTTCCTTGGATATGATGTGGTTTGTGCACATCCTTACCGTATTATGAGAAATGCGGACCTTTCCATAGATGAGGATGGGGCGGAGGATCTTCTGGTGGAAATCCAGAAGCAGCTGAAGAAGCGCCAGTGGGGTGAGGTGATCCGCCTGGAAGTGGAGGATAAAACGGACTCCAGACTTCTTGGCATTCTGAAAAAGGAATTTGACATTAAAGAAGAGGATATTTTCTATATTAACGGACCACTGGATCTTACCATGCTGATGAAGGTTTATGGACAGGATGGCTTTGATCAGTACAAAGAGCCGAAATATACCCCTGCTGTGGTGCCTGCATTTGCAGATACCAGCAAGGATATTTTTCAGGTGATCCGTGAGGGCGATGTATTCTTACACCACCCATATATGAGCTTTGACCCGGTTGTAAATTTTGTACGCCAGGCGGCAAAGGATCCGGATGTGCTGGCGATTAAGCAGACGTTGTACCGTGTCAGCGGAAATTCCCCGATCATTGCAGCACTTGCCCAGGCAGCGGAGAATGGCAAACAGGTTTCGGTTCTGGTAGAGCTGAAGGCACGTTTTGATGAGGAACACAATATTGTGTGGGCGAAAATGCTGGAAAAAGCAGGCTGTCATGTTATTTATGGTCTGGTTGGCCTGAAAACACACAGTAAGATTACTTTGGTGGTTCGCCGTGAGGACACCGGAATCCGCCGTTATGTTCATCTGGCAACTGGTAACTATAACGACTCTACTGCAAAGCTTTATACGGACTGCGGCATTTTTACCTGTGACGAGCGCTTCGGCGAGGATGCAACTGCAGTGTTTAACATGCTTTCCGGATATTCTGAGCCAAAGAACTGGAATCGTCTGATTGTGGCACCAATCTGGATGAAGGATCGATTCCTGAAGCTGATCGAGAGAGAGACAGAGCAAGCGAAGAAAGGAATGCCGGCTATGATCGTAGCGAAGATGAACTCTCTTTGTGATCCGAAAATCATTGCAGCTCTTTATCATGCATCTTCCTGTGGCGTGCAGATTTACCTGCTGATCCGAGGCATCTGCTGTCTGAGAGTGGGAATCCCGGGTGTGAGCGAGAATATCCATGTACGTTCCATTGTAGGAAACTTCCTGGAGCACAGCCGTATCTTCTATTTCCACAATAATGGCAGCGATGAGATTTATATGGGAAGTGCGGACTGGATGCCTCGTAACCTAGACCGCCGTGTGGAGATTGTTTTCCCGGTTGAGGACGATCAGATCAAGAATGAGATCAAGCATGTTCTGGATCTGGAATTCCGTGATAATGTGAAAGCCCATATTCTCCAGCCGGATGGAACCTATGAGAAGCAGGACAAGAGAGGCAAACTTCTGATCAATTCCCAGATGGAATTTTGCAGGGAAGCCACTGAGAAAGCAGAAGCGTTAAAGAAAAAAGAGAAACATGAAAATTCCAGAGTCTTCATCCCGGCAGAACCGGCTGAGGATGTGGAAGAGTAAGAATTTAAAGTGAATTAGGAAAAATAAGGAAAGCCGCTGTATTGTGATGTGAGATTGCAATATGGAGGCTTCCTTCTTTTGTCTGCAAAATTTAACCAAAATGTACTTGAAATAGAAGAAAGAATATTTTATTATTAAATTAGTCCAGTTTATCGCGGTAAACTGAAAAAATTTAACGAAGGAGGAGCATTATGAGTAAGAAAATGTGGAAAAAGCTTTCTGCACTTTTGCTTATGGTTGTTATGGTGCTGACTATGAGTCTTTCGGTTCAGGCAGCAGCCGTAAAAATGAATAAGGCAAAAGCAACCCTGTATCCAGGCCAAAAAGTTACATTCAAGGTTACAGGAACCAGCAAAAAAGCAAAATGGTCCAGCTCAAATGCAAAAGTAGCAAAAGTAAGCAAAGGTAAAGTTACCGCAGTGAAAAAAGGTAAGGCTACGATCAAAGCCAAAGTAGGAAAGAAGACCTATACCTGTAAGATTACGGTAAAAGCACCGGCTCTGAGCCAGAAAAAGCTGAACGTAACAGTTGGCTCAAAAGCAACTGTAAAGCTGAATGGAACAAAGATCAAATCTGTATCCAGCAGTAATAAGAAAGTTGCGGCTGTTACCAAAAAAGGTGTGATCACAGGTAAAAAGACAGGAAAATGTACCGTTACATTTAAGGGTGCGAATGGAAAAAGCTACAAATGCACAGTAACTGTCAGCGCGGCACCAACTGCGACTCCAGTGCCAACTGCGACCCCGGCACCGACCGCAACTCCAGTGCCAACTGCACCCCCGGCACCAACCGCGACTCCAGTGCCGACTGCAACACCAGCACCAACTGCAACTCCAACCCCTACTCCAATTACCCAGCAGGTGGTTTCCACTCAGGCTGAACTGAATGCAGCACTCGCTTCTTCTAATCCGGATCTGAAAGAAGTAGTAATTGAGCAGAGCGGAGCAAGCAGCTTCGAAATTCCAAAGGAAGACAAGTCTGATTTAACACTTGTAGTAAATGCACCAAACGGCGAAGTTGTCAACAATGGTAATTTCAAAGAAATTGTAATCAAAGCAATTGCATCCAATACCTTTATTGAGAAAGCAACCGGCAACAATATTATATTCCAGGCAGCAACCGGACGAGTGGCAATTGATGAAGGCGCAAGCGCAAACATCGAAGTAAACAAAGGTGAGTCCGAAGCACCAAAGCTTGATCTGGTAAATAACGGAACTGTATCCGAACTTACCCTGTCCACAAAGGCAGATGTAAATGTATCCGGCAAAAACACCGCAGCAGCAATCCCTGTTACCAGTACGGCTTCAGCAGGCGGAAGTACTATTTCCACCAGCCAGAACCTGAACCTGAAAGCTGAGAGCAAGGTTGAACTGACTCTGAATGCAGGTGCGGAAAATACAACTGCGACCGTATCAGATGCAGCCAACATTCCAGATGTAAAGGGTCTTGGAAAAGTACCGGTAAAAGATTCTGATTCTGGTAAGATTCTGGATACTGTAGTGGCAGAGAAAGATGAAACTGTAAAAGTTAATAAGGTTTCTGTAAGTGGTAAAGTAGTAACGGCAGAGGACAAAGCACCGTTTGCTGGTGCTTCTGTATACCTGTTAAACTATGCGGCAGGAATCAACAAAGGAAATGTTTCCCAGTACCTGACAGAAGAAAATAAAGTAGCAGATACCGCTGAAGATGGAACATACGCGTTTGAAGCAGAATGGGGAAATTACTGGTTTGTAGCGAAGGCGGAAGGATATCGCACAGTACTTCAGACTGTAGAAATCACAAGTGCTTATGAAAATGCATTCAGCAACGAACAGGTAGAACTTGTTGCAGGTGAAGATGATGCAACTGGTAATATTGAACTTACTCTTGTAGATGCAGCAACCGGAGATGCTATTGATTATGCAGTTGCCCTGGAGATTCGTGAAGGAGCAAACAACGTATCCGGAAACATTTTGAAAGAGATTGCAGTAGAGGCTTCTGCAAACGGAAAATGTGCAATTGAAGAGCTTCCGATTGGCTCCTATACCATTCAGGTAGTATCTGCTGATGCGAAATCTGAAATTGTAGCAGCACCGTTTAGTGTAACTGTAACAGCTGGACAGACTATAACCAAGACTTTCTCTGTTACAAGAATCATCAATGATGACCAGATCCGTTTCGTCTTAAGATGGGGTGATGAAGAGTCTGGTGCACCGTCTGACCTGGATTCCCATCTGGTAGGACCGAGAGCAAAGGGAATCGGAAACTTCCATACTTATTACAGTGATGAGACATACGGAGAATATGATGGCGAAGACAGTTATGTAAAATATGCAGATCTGGATGTAGATGATACGACCTGGGAAGGACCAGAGACAACAACCATTTACAAACAGACCGCAGGAACCTATCGTTTCTACATTTATGATTTTTCAGATCAGTCAGATGAAGAGAGCAAGAATATGTCTGATAAGTCTGGTGCGATTGTTACGGTTTACAGGGGAAGCACCCTTCTGAATACGTTTAGTGTACCGACAGGTCAGTCTGGAAATCTGTGGCATGTATGCGATTATGATTCTGTTACAGGCAGAGTAACCAGTGTTAATACAGTTGGTTACTGGCCAGATGACGGAAGCAGTACTGTTGGTATGTCTGAAGAGGAAGTGTTGAAAGCTTCATTACAGCGGAAAATTGACATGTTAACGGACTATGCAAATGTTCTTGTAGATAATGAATATAAGACAAATATGCTGGCATTGCTTTCTGAGGCTGAGAAATTGAATACTTCAGAAGAAATGAAGGAAATGATTTCAAAATTAGATGACGTGTTAGAGATCATTAATCATTTTGGCTCTATAGAAGAGGTAATGGTTGATGGCGTTTATGCCAATTATTCCAGTCGCAATGAAGGTGAATATGATCTTGAAACAGGCATAACTATATCTGGAAAGAGTGAAACTCTTGGAGAGCTTACTGTTACATTCTGGAGAAGCGACAATGAAAACTTCAATACTCAGATCGAAGATGTAACAGGAGAAGAGTATGTAAAGAGAATTACTGTTACAGATTCTATAAGTGGCGCTGCCAGAATCTGGAAAGTATATTATCAGCTTGATTATAGTGATCTTTTCAGAATTAGTCCGGAAGATATTACAGGTCCTATGGTGACACGTGCAGAGGTTAGTAGTTGGAGTAAAAGTGGAATGATTAACATTTATTTCCTTGAAAATTCCAATCATGACTTTACAATAAAAACTGCTGATAATATTACTTATACGGTAAATACAGATACAGAAGCATATGATTATGATGCAGAAGTCATAATGACATGCGGAGATAAAACGTACAGTTACATTGTAAACTATATTACAGACACAAGGGTTACAACACCTGACCGGATTTACGGTGCAGGAATTCTGCAATATACACTGGACATGGATGAGAAGACGATTACAGTGATGGGAACAGCAGAGAGCTTGCAGGATATGATCGTTGAATCCGATGATGAAAATAAAGTTGCAGAACTTCAAAAAGATGAACAAGGTAACATAATTGGCGTTACAATGACAAATAAGAGGGTTAATGTAACGGAGGTTTATTCTGTTAAGTATCTGAAGTATGAGGCACCTGTTGTTGAGTGCGATAAGGAATACACTGTTTCCCTTGATCGGGATTCCGTTCAGTATTTCACATTTGTACCGGAGAAATCAGGCTATTATGATTTAAGAAATACAAACACTACAAGAGACTCCTGGTATAGTAATGTAGATATTTATGTGTACAGAGATTCAAAGTATGTTGAGCATAATGCTAATGGTTATTTGGAAGATGTTTACCTGGAAGGTGGAGAGACCTATTACTTCGAACTGAGTCAGTATGAAGGTGATAATTTCTCGATTACATTTAAAGTAACATACATATCTGATTATGATGAGGATGAACTTTCCTTACCAGAATCCGATGGCTTCGCCAACGAAACCACAGCAGCCGACACCGAAGCAGCCACATTTGGTGACGAAAGCTTCGTAGAAGAAAGCGAAACTGCTCCAGAAGCGGATGGCTTCACAGCAGAGGGTGGCTTCGAGGAAAGCACAGAAGAAAATGCAGAAGCTGACGCCGATGCACTTGCGTTCGAGGATTTTCAGTAAAAAATTAAGATTCTGACTGCCTAAGGTCTGAATCCAGACGCCGCAAGGTTGACGAAAAAAGTCGCTTTGCGGCGTCTTTTTGCACAAAAAGAGAAGGCATAACCCAGGCAGGAATATATTCAAACAACAAAAAAAACTTCCGAATCACTTCGGAAGTTTCTAGCAGCCAGTACGAGAATCGAACTCGTGTTTTCGCCGTGAGAGGGCGACGTCTTAACCCCTTGACCAACTGGCCTTGTCAACCGACTCGCTTAGTATATCTTACTTTGCAGGAGAATGCAAGCACTTTTTTTATTTTTTTTGCGAAAAATTGAAAAACTCCGAAAAAAACCAGGAAATAAGCGGGTTCGCGGTGTCAAAAAAATTTTGAACAAAATAGAAAAACCAAATTTTACTTGCAAAAATACCATAAACTGGGGTATGATATAGAACGAATGTTTGAACAGAAGATAAGAATGGAAAGAAAGCGGACATACTGTCCGCTTTTCACAACCATTGGAATAAATGCTGAAGCCCAGACAGTGCATCATGAAATGTAGAGCTGTAAATGAAATGAGCAGTTGTTTCGTGCACTTACAAGTTGATTTCTCGAACAATCCTGTCAGTACACTGGATGCAATAATATGGGACAGCAGAGTCTGATGATAGTAAGAAAGGAATTAACACCATGGCAAAGAAAGACACTTACGACGCGGGTAGTATTTCTGTCCTGGAAGGATTGGAAGCTGTTCGGAAACGTCCGGGAATGTACATCGGAAGCGTATCCAGAAAAGGCCTGAACCACCTGATCTATGAGATCGTGGACAATGCGGTAGATGAACATCTGGCCGGTTACTGTTCTAATATTGAAGTAACATTGGAGAAAGACGGCTCCTGTACGGTCACTGATAATGGACGCGGTATTCCGGTAGATATGCATGCGAAAGGGGTATCTGCAGAGCGTCTTGTATTTACCACCCTCCATGCAGGCGGTAAATTTGACAACTCTGCTTATAAGACAAGCGGTGGACTTCATGGCGTTGGTTCTTCCGTTGTAAATGCCCTGTCCACATATCTGGATATTAAGATCAGCCGTGACGGATTTGTACATCACGATCACTACGAGAGAGGTATCCCTACGATTGAACTGGAAGAGGGTCTTCTCCCCAGACTTGGCAGGACCAGACAGACCGGAACCTGCGTAAATTTTCTTCCAGACCCGGAGATTTTTGAGAAAACAAGATTTTCATCCACAGAAGTAAAGAGCCGTCTCCATGAGACTGCATACCTGAATCCCAACCTTACCATTCATTTCATGGATCTTCGTGGTGATACGCCTGAAGATATCACTTATCATGAGCCAGATGGAATCGTGGGATATATCAAAGACCTGAATCACAATTCCGAAGCTCTCCACGAACCGATTTATCTGAAAGGAGAAGCTGACGGAATCCAGGTAGAAGCAGCATTTCAGTACACCAACGAATTCCGTGAGAACGTACTTGGCTTCTGCAATAATATTTACAATGCAGAAGGCGGCACTCATCTTACCGGATTTAAAACAACCTTTACAACGGTGATGAATACTTACGCCCGTGAGATCGGTATTCTGAAGGAAAAAGATGCTAATTTCACAGGAGCGGATATCCGTAATGGAATGACAGCGGTTGTTTCCATCAAGCACCCGGAGCCACGCTTTGAGGGGCAGACCAAGACCAAGCTGGACAATCAGGATGCAGCCCGTGCCACGGGAAAAGTAATGTCTGAGCAGCTGGTACTCTATTTTGACCGAAACCTGGAAACCTTGAAGACCATTTTGTCCTGTGCGGAAAAAGCTGCCAAGATCCGTAAGACAGAGGAGCGTGCCAAGACCAACCTTCTCACCAAGCAGAAATATTCCTTTGATTCCAATGGAAAGCTTGCCAACTGCGAGAAAAAAGATCCTTCACTTTGTGAAATCTTTATCGTAGAGGGAGATTCCGCTGGTGGCTCTGCAAAGACTGCCAGAGATCGTAATTACCAGGCAATCCTTCCAATCCGCGGTAAGATCCTGAATGTGGAGAAAGCCACCATTGACAAGGTGCTTGCAAACGCAGAAATCAAGACTATGATCAATGCATTTGGATGCGGATTTTCCGAAGGCTATGGAAATGACTTTGATATCACCAAACTTCGTTACGACAAGATTGTGATTATGGCCGATGCGGATGTGGATGGTGCTCATATTTCCACACTTTTACTTACTTTATTCTATCGTTTTATGCCAGAACTGATCTACGAGGGACATGTTTATATTGCCATGCCCCCTCTTTACAAAGTAATGCCGAAGAAAGGTGCCGAAGAGTACCTGTATGATGATAAGGCACTGGAGAAATACCGTCGCAGTCACAAGCCGGGAAGCTTTACCCTCCAGAGATACAAAGGTCTTGGAGAGATGGATGCCCAGCAGCTTTGGGAGACAACCTTAAATCCGGAAACCCGGAGAATGAAGCGGGTGGAAATCGAGGATGCCCGTATGGCTTCCAGCGTGACAGAGATCCTGATGGGAAGCGACGTGCCGCCAAGAAAGGCATTTATTTACGAGCATGCAACTGATGCAGAACTGGATATTTAAGAAGGCTGAAATCCGAAAGAGCAGGATTTTTCGGACGAAAAAGCAGAATATGGTCTGAACGTAATATAGCAGAGTATTTTGCAAGAGGAGAACCTCAGATTTTAGCTTAGAGCGTGTTTGAAAGGAAAACAGATTATGGAAACAAAGCAGGAGAATGTAATTGCCACGGACTATGCGGACGTGATGCAAAAATCCTATATAGATTATGCCATGAGCGTTATCATTTCCAGGGCACTTCCGGATGTCCGCGATGGCCTGAAGCCGGTACAGCGAAGAACCCTGTATGATATGTACGAGCTTGGGATCCGTTACGACCGTCCATATCGTAAGTGCGCCCGTATCGTTGGAGATACCATGGGTAAATACCACCCTCACGGGGACAGCTCTATTTATGAAGCACTGGTTGTAATGGCACAGGATTTCAAGAAAGGCAAAACTCTGGTAGACGGCCACGGAAACTTCGGCTCCATTGAGGGAGACGGTGCCGCTGCCATGCGATATACAGAGGCGAGACTGAGCAAGATTTCTATGGAGCTGACAGCGGATATTAATAAAAATACCGTTGACTTTACACC
>ERZ772884.1285-NODE-1285-length-16490-cov-3.681412_pt1 | contig 16490 bp, 8 predicted proteins | sample MGYA00580574_ERZ772884 | MGnify/ENA primary metagenome ERZ772884 (study PRJEB29015, sample SAMEA2737690) | human gut metagenome | biome: human gut; feature: human-associated habitat; material: faeces | place: China | collected 2012 ... | reverse complement strand
CCTGCCATGTTGAGGTATGTGCTCGAGCGCAAAGCGCGGGCCGTGGGCTCAACGTGGGTAAGCACGGCCTCGCGCTGCGGAGTCGTCGTAGTGGGCATGCCGTCAGCCAGCACAAACGAGCCATCCGCTGCAAGTTTAAGCGCTTGGTGCGGCATCAGCGCGGGCATACCCACCTCGGTAATGGAGGGAAAGACCGCCTGCATGCTAGAGACCTTGACGTTGCCGCCGCGCTCGCGCTCGAGCAGCGTCGCAACATCGCGGCCAACCTCATAGCGCAGCGCATCGCTCACGATGACGATCGTCGTTTTGGCAGAGCCCACAAAGGTGGGCAGCACGTGCCAGTAGAACTCATCCTGCCGTTCGGGACCCTCGATGTAGCCGCAATCGGCCCACTCCCCTTGCGCAGCCGATGTCCAGCAGGCATTGGCATCGGCCAAGAACCAGTTACTGTAAAGATTCTCCGCCCAGTCCACCACAGCTCGGGCAGGCTCCTCGAGCACATCGCACTCGACGGAGCGCGCCCGCAGATACGCGGTGCACACATGGCGATAGGCAGCGTCCATGGCATACCAATCGGACGTGTAGGCATCCCACACCTGCTGGGGCTGCGCCAGATGGAACCCGCCCGCATGCGCCTGCCTAAACGCACACATATCGGCCACAGCGACAAGCAGGTCAAAGTAGCTCTTGACACGGCGGTACCAGCTCAGGTCGCAGCGACGCGACGCAAAAGTGCGCGCGTCCTCAACACGGTCCGCACCCTGAGCAAACGAGCTGAACAGCTGCGAGAGCACGGCCTCATTGACGCACGGGAACACATCAAGCGAGGCTAGCACATCGATCGGCAGAGCCTCAAACCGCACAAAGAGCCCGCGAGCATCCTCCACCAAACGGCAGATCTCAAAAAAATCCTCGCTCGACGCCTGAGCATCAGCAGCCTGATCCCACGTACGCACCGCCTCAAGGCAATAGGGTCCGTAGGCGGGAGCCACATAGCTTTCGAGTCCCTTGAGCGCTCCCTCGGGAAGCGCGGTGGATGACGCCGTGATGAGCATATGGGATGCCAGCGCAAGCAGCGAATCACGCTCATACAGCGGCCCCTCAAACCCATAGCAACGTACAATGAAGGCAGAGAGGACATCGCGCACGCAGTACTTGTCCACCAACTCGGCCAGCGCCTCGGGGCCCTCGTGCAGCAGCGTGGTCATACAGCCGCGCAGCACAAACGCGGGCCGCGCGTCGCCAACCTCTTTACCGCCAAAGATCACCGTAAGGATGCCGAGTTCGATATCGGGCGCGCCCAAGGCATGCGGAACACACGCGGCAAACTTAGCGCAGCGGGTCTTGGCATCAAAGAACGTTTTGTGCTCGCGCAGACTCTCGCGCACGGCATCGATATTCTCGATGCCCAGCTGATCGGCCAAAAGCGAAAGATAGTCAGCCTGGAACTGATCGGCATACAGCTCAACATCGGCAAGCCAATCGCCCTCAAGCCTGCCGCGCGGGCAACGGCGATACAACAAGATATCGTTCGCAAGGTCATCGCGGTTGATAAGCTTCTTGACGGCAAACATGCGGCCCTCGCAAGCCTCAACAAACCGCACCGGGCGCTCAAAGTCACCGTGGGCGGGCATAACGCCGTCATCGGCCCCCGCGCTGTCGAAACCCTCGGCGGCCAATCGTTCAAACTCAGGAGCAAACTCGCCGTCCGCATCGTGCCAAACCACCACACGGCGGGGCGTGCACGCAGGTAGCGGCTGCAAAAACCGTAGTTTGAGTTGTTCTTCTACATCGATCTTGGGCATGAATATCCTTACCGTATCTGCAGTTACTTGATCTTTGCCAGCACATCCTGAAACTTGGCGTAGTTGACCTTGACGCCGTCATCCAGGTCGATCTTGATCATCTGGTCTGCCAAGTGGTGCAGTTTCTCTTCGTAGGCAATGGTCTCTTTAAGCTGGTCATTGAGCTTTTTGACGCGCTTATCCAAACGCACGCGCTCGCCGCGCTCGGCACCGGCAAGGGCATCGTTGGCATAGCCGATCTGGGAACGATAGCGCTCTTGCTGCTCATGCACGTAGTCGGTGCGGATGCGAGCCAGCAGGTCGGACTGGTAGCGATGCATGTAGACCAGGCACTTGAAGCCGTTCTTCTTGCCACTGTCGAACATCCAGTAGATGGGGCGCTTCTTATAGGTCTGGCAGTGGTCCTTAAAGAAGTCCTTTAAAAAGTAGGTACGGATTACCTCGCGCGAGGCGCCCTTGCCGCCGAGCGCCTCGGCAATAAAGGCCAGGTTCTGCTCGAGCGTCTCCTCGCCGTACACGGTGCGCACAAAGTCGATAAAGTAGCGCACGATGTCGTCGTCAAAGTACTCGTCGTCGGTAATGGGCAGCACGTTGTCGCTATCGGGCATAAAGGTCACGTGATCGGGATCGGGCATCTTGGCCAAATAGTCGTCGACCGTGGCGCCTTGATCGGCCAGAACCAGCCCGTCCACATCCAGCGAATAGCGGCCAAACATGCAGCCGACGGCATAGCTTATGAGCGAGGTGACCTCGTCGCGCTTGGTACGCACGTATTTGTTGCCCTTATAGCTCTCGGGAATCTCATCTGCGGTATCGAAGATGCGCGCCACCGAAACGTACTTGTCCTCGACCTCGATGGGTACCTCGCCCTCCATGTTGTAGATCTTGGCAAAGATTCGGTTGAGCTCTTCCTCGTTAGCGCGAAGCTGCTCAAAGCGAGCATTGACCTCGGCCTTACGAGCCTCGTATTTATCAGAAAGTAAGATTGACATTAGTTACCTCTTAATGAATGTATAAGACGTTGTCAACAACAGGAAATTGAAGAAACACGGCTATACCCCATTCGGCTCTTCTCCAGCGCAAACGGTTTCATCGATGCCGACGGAGCTTTCTTCCGGCGGTTGTGTTTCCTGTTTTTCCCAAGCACTCACTTGCTCATCAATTGTTTGAACCAAGTCCATTGAGCATTCCATCCAAATCCGAACTTGAGCAGATTTAATAGGTCTTGTTCGGCTCTTTCCACTTGATTCGTCCTGCATTAAATCAACTTCGTGAACAACCTTGTGCCTTCGCTGAATTAGCGCATCTATTTCAGCTTGTCGCTTATAAGCACCGAGCGACAAGCCTATCTTTTTAAGGCGACTATCAATATCTTTATAGCTGTTGAAACTCATTCGCGAAAAATGCTCACGCACAGATTCGGAAATTACTTCATCGACGGTTTTGCCAGAAAAGGAAGCAAATCTATCAAAGCTGTACTTGGATGTTCTTCCATCACTGCCAGCTAGCGAGACTTCGCTCAAGGCTTTCGAATCAGCCTTTATGGGATACCAATGAATGAGTATATTACGAAAATAATCCTCTTCCGCCGAATGAAGCAAAACGAGCGCAGCGCGCAAGATATCCGTCGGTCTTTTTTCCTTCGACGTTCTAGCAGATCCTTCTATTTGCAGGCTGTCATACAGTGCCAAAAGACTAGAGACCCTGTTAACACCTTCGTCGAATTGATTCTTCTCTACGGTCATAAAAACACCTAAATCAGTGGATGACGCTTGAAATCCCAAGAGGTTTCAAACGAGTCCCAGTCGATTTTGGAAATGTCTACGTTGCTGTCGACCAGACTATTAATTGCCGGTTGAAGCTCAGCGGAAATAAGCGTGGGAAGAGCTTTGATGTCTCTCACTTGCATGTTAAGAGTGGGGTTAAGCATGCTGAGGACATCGGCAGCGATGGAACAATTGAGGAAGCCCAACGCCCAGTTCTTGTTTTGGCCCAGATTGCAAATACATGGGCCGGCCATGTCAAATCCGCCCGTCGGTGGAAATAGCCTGAAACTCGGCTTGCCTGATGTCAGCATTGTGTAGCAAATGCCTTCACTGTACCAATATTTCGACGCCAGCAAATTGGAGGTCGGATTACTCCGGTAAAACTCAATTGCGTCCTTCTTGATCGAAACCAGCCAATGAAGATTGCCAAACCATCGACGAAAGTCACCGCCCTTTGAATAAGTGGCCCACGAGCCCTTGCGCCCAACCGAATGTGCATCAACCTCCCAAAACAAGCGCAAATACAAATTGTTATCACCTGTTTTGTTTTGAGACCCTGTGTAGTCCGAAAAATCGCCAATGGAGCTACCCAGCGAGAAAGCAGAAAGTAACCCCTCGCCGGCCCAGTAGGCTATGGGGCTGCCGGGGATCTGCTTGAAGGTCTCGGCGTCGCGGCGATAGAACCAGCCGCAGTCGGGGTTTCGGATCGCCTCGAGGGCCTTGGGAGCCTGGACAGCGGCGCCAACGAAGTCAGAAAGGCGCACGTAGCCTCCCTTGTAGCCCTTGATGAGTGAGTTGTGAAACGTGTAGGTGCAGATGGGCACAGTCGCGCCAGCGAAGCCCGAGTACTCAAGTTGAATGAGGGAGGTAAGCGTTCTGTTGTCGATAATCTCGTTGCGGAGCTTCTCATAGCTTCCGATGAACATCCAGACGAAAGGCGACATGACTCCGCACTCGCCGTGGTCCTTGGCGAGACTGAACATGCGAACGACAAAGCTGGAGAAGAGGTCGCTCTTCACGTCGGGGTAATTCTTCTTGACCCACTTGCTCATGACGGGGTTAAAGCTACTGCTGCCCATATACGGAGGATTCGCAACGGTGCAGGTAAAACGATGGGACAGCTTCTCGCAGATGGCGGCAGCGCTTTCGAGCTTAGTTTTGGCCGTAGCGGCAAAAAGGTCATCGGAACAACTCGCGGCGGCAGCCTTGAGCTCGTCGATCTCGTCCTCTGAAGGATTGAGCAGCGAACCGATCTCGCCCAAATGACTCAGCTCCTCGGCGAGCTTCTTGTTGCCCGGGAGCTCGTCCTCTCCCAGCGGGATGCTCGAGAGCACGGTAACGTCGGCGCGAACGCCACGCCTAAAGAAGCGACGGTCGTGCTCGCGGGCGCACATGGCAAGCGCCAGCTCCGCGATCTGTGCCGCGCGGGAATCGATTTCCATGCCTGCAAGGTTTTTAGTAAGAATGAGCTCGGGAATCTCGCGCTCACGATAGCCGCGCTCCTCGTACATGGCAAAAAGCAGCTCAAACGCATAGACCAAGATATGGCCCGAGCCGCACGCCGGGTCGCAGAGCGTGATCTCCTCGGGGCTCGAGATGTAGATGAAGTCCTCGTGCTCCTCGTCGGGCTCGATGTAGTACTCCATGCGCTCGCGCAGCGAACTCCCCGGATTGTTGAGCATCCACAGACGGCCGAGCGAGTTCTGGACCATATAGCGCACGATCCACTCGGGGGTGAAGAGCTGCGTGGCAGGTGCGATATCCGCCGCCGCTGCCTTGCGCTTGGACTTGAAGAACTCGTCTTTAACGTCAGCGTTGTAATACTGATACATCCAGCCCAGAACGGTCACGCCCTCGCGCCAGTCCTCGTCAGCTAGGACGGCATTGAGTTTGCCCACCACACTGTCAGCCATCATGAGGCCCTGGGGCAACAGCAGCTCCATGGCTCCGCCCACGCGTTCAAAGACGCCCGGCAGGCAATCGGCAAGCTCCTCGCACTGAGCAACAAACAGGTAGCCCCACAACGGTTCATCCAAGCCCGCCATTTTGAGCTCGGCTATGCGATCGGTATCGGCCGTCGTTATCTCCACGTCCAGAGCATTCTCCACGGCCTCGCTACCATGGCTGCCGTCCGCACGGCTCAGCATACGCATGCGGCTGGGGAGCCATCCGCGTGCATCCATAAAGCGAATGGCCACGATGCGGTTGAACCAGGTGTAGGCCGCTCGGTCGCAGAGCGCCTCGTGACCCACCTCTGCCTGCATGCGCAGCAGTTCATCGCGTTGCTCAACCTCAGCCGGGCTTAGGGGCAGGCTGTTGACGGTCTCGGACCCAGCGGGCGCAGGTGCAGGTTCGGTGATGCCGTAGCGCACCATCTGCGCCTCAACGCCTTTGATGAGCTCCGTGCGGGCCCAGGTGCAGAAGCTCTTAAGAGCAGAATCGTTCATGGTTGATGAGCCTTTCTAAACGCCATAAGCAACCGGCGCACGTTTTGGCGCCGGTTGCCCCGCGGGTTAGTTGATACGGATCTCGTCGTTTGCAGCGAGTGCCTGCATAAGGCGGGAGCGCAAGTCATCCACATAGCGCTCCACGTCCTCTGCGGACAAGAGACGACTCGGCTTGGCCAGATCGGCGCGGCGCACGGTCTTGATCTTGCGCTGGGGCTTGGGCGCGGGCACGGGAGCAGACGATGCGGCGCCCTTGTTGGAGACCTTCTTGACCACCTCACCCGTACTCGTGACCTCAGTGGTGCGGCGCTCGTTGTCCATGCGCATGCGGGCCGCATCCACGGCGTCGTATATCTTGTTGGTTGCAGCAACGATCCAGTTGCCCCAGTTAGTCGCGGCAACACTCAGCTCGTTGAGGCTTTGAGCACTGTGGGCACGGTTTTTGAACGACTCGTATTTGGCGGCGGCTTCTGCTATGGCATCCTTGGCTTGATTGACAAAGCCCTTTTGACTCTCAGCCTGTGCCTGCAGGTCTTGCAGATCGCTCTCGATGCGGCACAAAAACTCATTGCGGCGGATGCCCAGCAGCTTTTTTATGTCGTCCTCAACGGGATCCATAAGCGGCTGCAGGTCTTTAATGCGGCCATAGGGCTTGGGATCTTTGAGGATCTCGCGCACCTTTGCCACGTTCTCCACCGCGCTGGGAATGTCATCGGAGGCATACTCGATACCCTCGGTGCGGCTCAAGAAATCCCTAGCGTGGTCAAACGCTGTTCGTTGGTTGGACTCTAAGAATTCAACCACCTTGTCAAAGTCTTCCTTGGCATCGAGCAAGCGCTCCTCATGCTTGGTGAACGTGGTCAAGAACGCCTCGGACTCGTTCTGGTCCTTAAGGACGTCGGCCACCTCCGAGCGCATCTTCTCGCACTCGTCCTCACCGGGATACGGGTAGGCCGGCTTGATGCCCGTGTAGCAGTCGCGTGCCATGGCGAGGCACGCCTCGCGCAAGCCCTCAAGGCGCTCTTTGAGCTCGGCCACGAGCTTATCCTCGTTGGAGGGCACGGTCTTGAGATCAAACAGATCACGCATGAGCTCGCCCGTGGCGCGCAGCAACCGGTCGCTCATGCGCACGCGCAAGCGCACCTGGGCCTTATCGGCATCCTTGCGCAGGAGCGCCACCATGCGGCTATCGTTAGCTTGAACCGTCTGGCCGCCAAACAGCACCTGCGCGCGCTGCTCCACCACAAGTTGCGCCACCACATTGGCGATGTCGACCTCGCGCCAGCCAAAGGGCCTTTGCTGGTACTGGCGCTGGATATCGCCCATAGTGGTATCCAGATGGCGCTGGTGCTGTACTTTGAGGTAGTCCTCAACCTCCTTGAGCGCACGCGTGTTACCCGCGTTCATGCCAGCGAGCCCCGCTTGAACGTTGCCCGCCAGAGTGGAGCGGATATCGGAATCGCTCGTGACCGGCGCGCCGATATAGCCGGCCTTTTCAAAGACCACATCGCACAGCTGCGCCAGCACCTGCTCAAAGACCTGGGCGGGTTTGGCAGCACGGATCTCAATCATGCGCCCGTTGACGGCGCATCGTGCATGGAGCACCGCCTCAGCCAAAAGGGCGTCAGCCTCTTTCTCGTTAAAGTCCTTCTCGCGCATTTTGGCCTCGACGATCTGGCGGGTACTCGGCGGTAGCTCCTGCAGGTTGCGCGTCTGGGCGTACATGCGAATCTTAGCGGCGTTGACGAGTGGGGCCCAATAATCCACCTCGTCGCTCAAGGCCACGATGGCCTTATCCACGGATTTCAATGCCAGCTCGGCATCGTCCGCACGGCCCAGATCGCTGGCCATGGTCACCACGGATAGTTCCATGCCGCCCATGTTGGATCCATGAATCGAGCCATCCACGTAGCGGTCAAAGGGGAAGTCGTTGGTCCCGCGGTTGAGTTTGCGCGCAGTGTAGATGCTTTCGAACAGGCGCTTCTTGATGTACTCAATCACCTTCGCGTTGTCGATCGGGGTGCGTGCGATCTCCTGCGCTATCTCCTGCTCCTCGTCGGTGAGGAAGCTATAGGTATCGCCCTGGCGTGCCACGTAGCTCTCGCGCTCCAAACGGGCGAGGGATTCCTTGACGCGGTCCTTAAGGGCGCGCTTGTCCACGTCCAGGCTATCGATCATAAGGATGGAGATGTTCTCGACCGTGGCCTTGACGTAGCCGATGTAGCGGATCAAGTACAGGAGCTTAAGCACCTGAACGTCGTAGGGTTCAAGGCCCTCCGCGTTCTCGGCCGCACGGACCGCGCGGTCGACCACCAGGCTGATGCCGTGCTCAAGATCTTTGGAGATAGTGTCGAAGAAGCGCCAGAACGGCACGAGCGCACCGGTCTGGTCATGCTGGATGACCTGAGCGCTCTCCTGGAATGCGCTCAGCATGGAGCGCTCGCCCGTGGACATGTGCTTGGCCTTGACACCGTGCTTGCGCACCTCGGTCATCACGTCGGGCAGGAGCTTAAACTGATAGCCCACAAACGGGTAGCTGGCCACAAAATCCTTGGAGTTGGCGTAGCCGGCAAGGTCGGAGCGCGAGCCACCCTCAAAGGTAAAGTTGTTTTTGAGGACGGCGGCGTCTTGCTCGTAGACCTTTGCAAGCATATCGGCCGCCGGCGCGGTCTTCTCGAGCACACGGCGTTGGATGACCTCGTCTACGCTGGAGCTGGAGAGCGAAAGGCGGGTATTGAAACGGCCCTGGATCTTTGAAAAGTCGTTGCCCACGGGCAGGCTCAGGTTGTCGATGGCCTCCTGGCTCGTGACCATCACCCACACGCGGCCACCGCAGGCGGCACCCAGCTCCTCGACGATGGTCTGAAGGCTCAGCATAAGGCTTGGGTCCTGGTCGTTTGTAATAAACTGACCCACCTCGTCGACCATAAAGAGCAAACGGAAGTTGCCGCCGTGGGCCGCTGCCTGAGCGTCCACGTAGTCCTTGACCTTTTTGGCAAAGACATCAGGGGCCAAAACCTCGTCCTCAGAACCCTCGAGCCAGTTCCATGCGGCCTTTTCGCTCATGCCGAGCACGCTCTGCAGCACCTCGACGACGTCGTCCTCAAAGTAGCTGTAGGTATCGCGGGTCTGGAGCCAGGACTCGCCGTTGACGCGCTCAAAGGCCTCGCGGAACTCCTGGGTCTTGCCCAGGGAATCGATGTGGTCCTCGAGCTTTGCAAGCTTGAGGTCCTCGCCGTAGAAGCCGCGCGCCTCGTAGAACATGCGCTCAAAGCCGCGAAGCAGTGCCGTGGGAGCCGTATCGCCCTGCTTCCACTGGCCCGCCTTGCTATCGATGTTAAAGAGGATGGCCTGCGTGGGCACCGAGCAGGCACGCTCCATGGCAGCCTCGACCATGGGGTCGACGATCTTGCCGTCAAAGTAGCGGATGGCGCTCTTTCCGCCGATCTGGCGATTCTCGAGCAGGTAGCTCAGCATCTTGAGGAAGTGCGATTTACCGGAACCGAAGAAACCGCTGATCCACACGCCAATCTTGTCGGTGCGCGCATCGATGGCATCACCGTAGGCCTTGAAGAACGTGGCAAAGTGCCTCTGCAACTCGCGCGTCACCACGTACTCGTCAAGCTCCTGGCGGATGGACCCGTCTTTTGAATCCTGGACTTTGACCACGCCGTTGATGGAGCGGTTGATGTCTTTTGCAAAGAGGTCGCGAATGATCGTGTTGTCCATGGGTGCTCCTTTGGGTTTGGGAACGTTATGGCAAAGGGTTGTTACCGGCGGCAGGGACTTGCCTGCGGGGAGCCGTGCTTACGAGATATCGATGGCGCGGTAGTAGTTGTCGGCCGGCAGACGGTTAAAGAGCTGGAAAGAAGAGCCGTTGAAACTGCCCGGATAGGCGGCGACCACAGGCACCTCATCAAAATCCGCAAGCATGCAATGGAGAAGCGTGTGCATGCGAAAGAATGGGAAGACCTCGCCCGCGCCGGTGAGGAGAACGACGTCTCCAGGCGCGTGCGGCTCGGTCTGCTCAAGGATGTACGCGGCGACTTTCTCGGGCGAGGCGAACTTGGCCACGTCCTCGAGCACGCGCTGGGTACCGCGGCGCTCCTCTTGGTGCGGGATAGCCTTGAGGACACGGCGCTTTTCGAGAATTGCCAGCACGGCGTCGTAGAGGTTCACGACCTTGAGCGTGCACGGAAGCTTGTCGGCCTCGGCATCGCGTGAAAGGGCGTCAAATAATGCACGCGCTTCAAACTCCAGCGCGGGGTCATAGCAAAAGGTGTGGAAGCCGATCTCATTGCCTATGCCCTTGTTGGCCAAAAAGTCCTCGCTGCACAGGCACTCGCGCAGAAGCTGCGCGCGTCGCTCAAATTCCTGACGGGCGTGCTCGGAGCGGACATGCGCCGCCACGACGCTCTTACGGGAATGGATGCCGATATTGGTGGTGAGATCGGTCGCCGGGGTGATAGCAGGTTCGGCGGCGTTGTTGACGGGAGCCACGCTACATCACCACCCTGCCGGTAAGGGCCGCGATAAGCGACTGCTCGCCCAGCAGAACCAAGGCTCGCTCGACATCGGAATCGAGGAAGAGTGGTGACAGGCGCTCGGACTCCGGGCCCTGGCCCTCGCCGATAAGGCCGGCATGGCGGAGCGTCTGGCGGAGCGAGCCCTTAATGCGCTTGACCGTGGCCTCAGTCCAGCGGGCCGCGTCCGGATACTCCGTGGTAAAGCGTGTCATAAAGGCGTTGAGGTCAACCGCCGTAAAGGCATAATCAAAGTTTTGAAGGCGCTCCCCCACCTCAACGAGCACGAGCTCGCGCACGATGTCGTAGCGGCAGATCATGCTGTAGAAGATGGCCTGGTCCGCCTGCGTGGGGGCGCCGGATGCCATGAGGCTGGTTAGGGATGATGCAGCCTCGACGGCGGTATTGGGGTCGATGCCGCGCGCGGCGCATACGGCGTCCGTGGGCACCATGGCGTCGAGGCGGCGAAGGCACACGGTTGCGCGGTTGGCGACCATGCGCTCCGTGGGATATTGAAAGAGGTTCTTGCTCTTTACGCGTACAATGACCTGCTCGTCGCTTGTGCCCTGCATACGCAGGGCAGCGACGATGCGCATCTCATGCGGGAGGAATTGCTCGCGGGTGAGCACCCCCCCCCCGAACGCTTTTTGTGGTTACATCCACAGTACACGCTCCAAGGGTGTCAAAGGCTGTCACAAGTGCGCCGCAACCCGGCAGGCAGGCGCGGCGCACATGACAATAATCATACCTGTTGGTAAAAAAGTTACCACGCCCAGAGTGTCAAATGTTGAGCAACAAAATTTAATCCGGTTAACGGTCATTTTCGCAGCTTAGAAACTTTAACGAGGCCGCCCCAAATCACACTTGCCAGACAACCGCGCTTACGAATGCAGGCACGTACACGCCCAACATCACCCTCCGCTATATTCAACATAGAGTTATACATATGCTTCTATGTAAGGAGTTTCGTATGCCTGTCGTAAAGCCTATTTCTGATCAGACGCGCGCACTAACTACCATTCAGGAACGCGAAGATCACATTCAACGTGCCATCGCTCGTGGCTACGACGACCTCACCAACGGTCGCATTCGCCCCTGGAAACAGGCGAAGGCCGAGGCGGATCGGATGCGAGCCTCGAGATGATCCCTCCTCCATGTAACCATCCTGTAAATCATAGCGGCGCAGTCGAGTTTTACCATGATGCGGTCGCGCCTGGCGCTCCACTGTGCTAAAGTATCCCGAACGTTCAAACGACTACGAGGGGACTTAGAAGATGGCGCGTGTGCACAACTTCTCAGCAGGCCCGGCCGCACTGCCCACCAGCGTGCTCGCCGAGATCGCCGACGAGATGATGGACTACCGCGGTTGCGGCATGTCCGTGCTCGAGATGAGCCATCGATCTAGCATGTACCAGCAGATCATCGACGACTCCGAGGCAACCCTGCGTCGCCTGCTGAGCATCCCCGACAACTACCGTGTCCTGTTTTTGCAGGGCGGCGCCACGCTGCAGTTTGCGGGCATCCCCATGAACCTCATGCGCCGCGGCCGCGCCAGCTACATCGTGACCGGCAACTTTGCCAACAAGGCATACAAAGAAGCCGCCAAGTACGGCGAGGCCGTGCTGCTCGCGAGCTCCGAGGACACCAATTTCGACCGCATTCCCACCATGGCCGACGTCAACGCGCGCATTGCCGCCGAGGCCACGGGCGACGGGCTCGACTACGTCTACATCTGCCAGAACAACACCATCTTTGGCACCATGTTCCACGAGCTGCCCGATTGCGGCGACATGCCGCTGGTCGCCGATGTCTCGAGCTGCTTTTTGTCGCAACCGCTCGACGTCGAGCGCTACGGGCTCATTTACGCCGGCGCTCAGAAAAACGCCGGCGCCGCGGGCGTCACCGTGGTTATCGTGCGCGACGACCTGATCGCCGACGGTCCGGCCTATGCGCAGACGCCGCAGTACATGGACCTTAAGACCCAAGCCGCCAAGGGCTCCATGCTCAACACGCCCAACACCTTTGGCATCTACGTGTGCGGCAAGGTATTCCTATGGGTGGAGCAGACCGGCGGACTTGCTGCCATGGCCGAGCGCAACTGGGCCAAGGCCAATCTGCTCTACAACCTGCTCGAGCAAAGCGAGCTGTTCCACGGCACCACGCAGGAGGACAGCCGCTCCATCGCCAACGTCACCTTCCGCACCGGCGACGCCGAACTCGACGCGGCCTTTGTCACAGGCGCGGCCGAGCACCAGATTCAAAACGTCAAGGGCCATCGCTTGGTGGGCGGCATGCGCGCCAGCGTTTACAACGCCGTAACCATGGAAGACGTGCAGGCACTGGCCTCGTACATGAAGGACTTCGAAGCGCAGCATAGTTTGAGTCCGCGATCTAACTAGCCCGCAACGCGCGGGCCGACCAGCCACCTCAGACCACTTGTTATAAACAAATCCGCTAAGGAGTTTTTCATGCGTAAGATTAAGACCATCGACGACATCACTAAAGACGGCAAAGTCGAGTTTGGCGAGGGCTACGAGTTTGTGGGCACCGCCGAAGAGGCCGACGCCATCCTGATGCGCTCGACCGACCTGCACGGCTACGAGCTGCCTGAGGGCATCCGCGCTATCGCCCGCTGCGGCGCCGGCGTCAACAACATTCCCGTCGAGGAATATGCCAAGAAGGGCGTCGTCGTCTTTAACTCCCCCGGTGCCAACAGCAACGCCGTCAAGGAGCTCGTCCTGGGCATGCTGGTGCTTTCGAGCCGCGGCGTCGTGCAGTCGATGAACTGGGTGCGCAACAACGCCGACGACCCCGAGATTCAGGTCGATGCCGAAAAGGCCAAGAAGGCCTTTGTGGGCCGCGAGCTCAAGGGCAAGCGCATCGGCGTCATCGGCCTGGGCAACGTGGGCTCCAAGGTCGCCAACGCCTGTGTCGATCTGGGCATGGGCGTCTACGGCTACGACCCGTTCATTTCCGTCGAGCACGCGTGGGTGCTGAGCCGCGAGGTGCAGCGCGTGGGCACGCTCGAGGACCTCTGCCGCGGCTGCGACTACCTCACCGTGCACGTGCCCAGCAAGGCCGATACCATCGGCATGATCAGCACCGAGCAGATCGACCTGCTGGCGCCCGACGCCGTGCTCATCAACTACGCGCGCGAGACCATCATTGACGAGGACGCCGTCGACGCCGCCCTGCGCGAGGGCAAGCTCAGCTGGTTTAGCTGCGACTTTGCCACGCCCAAGACCGTCAAGATGCCCAATACGTTTATCACCACGCATTCGGGCGCCGGCACCGGCGAGGCCGAGGCCAACTGCGCCGACATGGCCATCAGCGAGCTCAAGGATTACCTGGAAAACGGCAACATCGCGCACAGCGTCAACTACCCCGCCTGCAGCATGGGCAAGGCGCGCGCCGCAAGCCGCATTGCCTGCCTGCATGCCAACGTGCCCAACATGATCGGCCAGATCACGGCCATTCTCGCCAAGGACAACGCCAATGTGCAGCGCATGACCAACGAGTCCGCTGGCGAGAACGCCTACACCATGTTCGACACCGATGAGCACCTGGACGGCAGCACGATCGAGGCGCTCAAGCAGATTCCGTCGATGTATCGCGTGCGCGTGATTAAGTAGCGCCGGCGCCAAACCTGCCAGACAGACCACGAAGCCCATTCGCCCCCCGTTTTCACGAAACGGGGGGCGATTTTGTTGCTCCGGACGACTTTAAAATGATACCCAGAACAAGTTTTTTCAGATAATCGATAGTGAGGCTCCAGTCGCTAAGCACGCCCGCTTTGATAAACAGCTTTATCAGGGACTTTAGTAGGTAAAAATCGGTCTCTATGTGCCGAATGTAAGTTGACTGTCTATTTTCCGAAACAACTTATTCTAGATAGCATTTTTAGGGTCCCTCCAAGGCAAAATTGAAGCCTTTTTGCGACCAGAACTCTAGCTCGCGCTACCGTTTACCCACCGCGCGACTACATTCCCGCCCAATCGATAAAAATCTCCTCACGAAGCCGCCGTTCGAGCTCCTGCTGTCGCGGCGTCTTGTCTTTCAGCGGCACATCGAGATAGGACATGATGAGCTCCATCACCACGCGGAAGGCATCGGAGTCGGCCAGCTGGCCATAGGTCATCAGAACGACGGGATATCCCATCGCTTGCAAGGCCGTCGTTCGATCGGAGTCCGAGATCTTGGATTCAATGGATCCGTGAATGGCTTTACCTTGGCATTCAACCAGACACTCTCGACTGCCGTCCTTATTTGCCAGCAGGATATCGGCATAGCGCCTATCAAGCCCCGAAATCAGGCGGGCGCTGCGCGTCATACGAATCTCAACGTTATTGGTAAGGCTCAGCCCTTCGCCGCCGCGCAACCTCGTAAGGCCAAACAGCATCGAAGCCTGGACCTCGAGCGGCGATGCTGCCACCCCCGTAATGCATTTCGCGGCTCGTATGAACGTTTTAGCGCCGCGGAGCCCCCGGACCTTATCGACGAACTCTGTAAGCTCAGAGAGCTCGATCAAGGGAGGTCGTTTCCACAAGTCCGTTGGATTCCCCGAGACATCCTTTACGTTTTCCCAGCCCGACCGTGCGTCACTCCATCGGCTCCCATATGCCTGCTCAAGTGCCGACTTTACCTGAGGTGCAATCTTGCACACGGCAAAGGTGCCGCACATCTCATACATGCACATGATTAGACGCTCGTTTGAGACCGAGGAAGCCAGGGTCAGCAGGGTAAAGAGTGGGGACGCAACATCGAGGCCAAACTCCGTCTGCCGCACGGAATCAAACGGCCTCTCCCCGTTCCAAACATGCCTGACAATGCGATCGCCCTTACGTCCGCAGCTGCCCTGCGCCAACACGTGTAACGGGGTGCCCAGGAAATGCGTGACGAGCGGATGCTCACATAGGTGCTCCCTGCGCGGATCGTCCGCAGAATCGGGCAGGTCCGGCATTATTGCCAAGACCTGTGGAGGTATCCGGTGATACCGAAAGGCAGATATGTCGCACAGCATGTCGTCCATGAAGGGTACGTACCCGCTGCGTCGCTTGTGAACCCGCTCGGACGGCAAACGCGCTGGCTCGGCCTGCGAACGGTAAATACTGCCACGCCCACGTCGCGGATCTCTCAGGAGGCTTACAATCGGTTTGGAAAGCAAACTGATTGTGAGGTTGCATATGGTTGATGAGGACTTTGCCTGGCGGCTTACGCAAGGACTCGTGCGGATCGACAGCTCAGACCCGGGCGCGTATGAGGATGAAATTGAGCGCTTCATTAAGAGGCTCATTGAGCAGCAGCTGGCACAACTTGATAGTTCTGCGCTCGATGCCGTGCAGATTGAGGAGCTCGAAGTGCTGCCCGGGCGCCGCAACCTTAAAGTCACCGTGCCGGGCCAAAGCGACGAGCCGCGGCTGGTCTATATCTGCCACATGGATACCGTCACCTTGGGCGACGGCTGGGACGCAGGCATTCCGCCGCTCGGGGCAATCGTGCGTGACGATAAACTCTATGGCCGCGGTGCCTGCGATATGAAGGGTGGCCTGGCCTGCGCCATTGCCGCACTGGTCCATACGCTCGAGCGCGTGGCGGCAGAAGGCGAGCTGCCCCGCCGCGGCTTTTCGCTCATCTGCTCGGTCGACGAGGAAGACTTTATGCGCGGCTCAGAGACCGCGATCGATGCCGGCTGGGTCGGCTCGCGTGAATGGGTGCTGGACACCGAGCCCACCGACGGACAGATCCAGGTGGCGCACAAGGGACGCACGTGGTTCGAGATTGAAATGGCTGGCGTGACGGCGCATGCGAGCCAGCCCTGGAAGGGCGCGGATGCCGTCGCCGCCATGGCCGAGGTCGTGTGTTCGCTCCGTCGCGCGTTTGTGGCGCTGCCCGCGCACGATGAGCTGGGGTCTTCGACCATCACGTTTGGCCAAATCGAGGGCGGATATC
>ERZ772884.1284-NODE-1284-length-16492-cov-21.413275_pt1 | contig 16492 bp, 28 predicted proteins | sample MGYA00580574_ERZ772884 | MGnify/ENA primary metagenome ERZ772884 (study PRJEB29015, sample SAMEA2737690) | human gut metagenome | biome: human gut; feature: human-associated habitat; material: faeces | place: China | collected 2012 ... | reverse complement strand
TCTGCACTTTGCCATATAGATTTCCTTACCTCCAGGAATATAATCCTTTAATTCTATATGATCATTATATAACTTTACCCATGCAAGTACTGTCCCACATGCAGGAATTTTATACTTTACTGCGATATCTCTTAGTGAACCTTCCCCAGCTAGATATGCTTCTACAACCTTCCTTTTAAACTCTTTGGTATATGATTCATTTGCAGTCTTCTCATCAAATGCAGAATCGCCATATGCTTGAAAGATTCTAATCCACCTTTGAACTGTAGTTATACATACATTTATTTCTTCAGCTAGACTAGTAACTGATTCACTGCCATCTAAGTATCTTCTACATATTTCAATTTTTTGTTCCTTAGAAAACTTACTTTTTCTTCCCATAAGAAAACCTCCTCAGCAAACAGTGCTTTTAATTATTTGCACTGTCTACTGGGAGGTCATCATATCATATTTTGAGGGTCTTTTTTTATTTGCTTAATTACTATAAGAACCAGTAACTACTTGATTACCAAATTTAAAATATGATAGGTTTCCGCTTCCGTCATCGTTCATTCTAAACTGCATAACAAAATAAGTTCTCGGTTTAGACCCAAAAAGATTCTGAGCATCAACGTATGATGATACTGTTACAAGGTTATTCACTTTCCTCATTCCCCAATCCTTCAGAGGATCATACCAAGTTCCTGGATAGTCTGCAGTACTAGGTGCGTTAAGAATCTGATTGACAATCTGCTCACATTCATCCTTTATACGGATTGCTTCGTCTAGTGAGAGCGAATTTCTCTTTTGTTGAAGTTCCTGTTCTGCCTTTAATGCTTCTTCTTCAGCTTTTTTTCTCAGTTCTTCTTTTTGCTCTTCTGTAAGTTCAACAATTACTTTAAATTTGTTTGATTTGACAGTTTTTTCATTATCGTCAGTTACTTTACATACAACGGTAGTTGTACCTTCATTTTTTGCTTCAATATTTCCTTTACCACTGATAGAAATGATATTAGGGTCATAGCTAGTATATTCAATGTTTTTAACTACTACCTTATCAGGTGTTATTTTAGATTTTATTTTTTTTGTTGTTCCCTTATATAGGGTTATGTCTGATATTGTTACTTTTTCTATTTCTGGATTTAATGATGAAGCTGAAATAGCCCCTAAAGCTGAAAGCACACATACACCGATAATAGTGTATATAACTTTCTGTTTGACTGTATACTTGCTAGACTTATAAAACTTAATTAGATACTTACCACCATAATAAATAATAGCGAATGGCCAAAAAAATATAATAAGCAGTATCTTCTGCCATGTCATTTTCTTTTCTTTCATTTTTCCCTTCTCCTTTTTTAATTACAAGTGTTTGCGACCATTTTTATGACTGAAAATGACCGTATTTTATTTTTCTTCTCTTTTTATATCTTGCACGATTTCATTCAATACATCTACAAAACAACAATCTAATACATTACAAATAGAATTCAAGGCATCTACACTTATTGATATTTTCCCTTTTTCATATGCATGAATAGTATTTCTTGCTTTACCTACTTTTAGTCCAACATCATTAAGTGATAGATTTTTAGATTCTCTTATTTTTTGGAGTTTCCTTCCAATTCTAACATCAATATCACTCATTTGTTTCACCACCTTTCTGATAATATTATAGCAAAAAACTCTACGTATGTGCATTCAAATTGTACAAATAACATGAAAAATATACGATGTGCATTGACAATAGACAAATGATGATGTATTATGTGCATTGTAGATGAACAAGAAAGGAGGAAACGATGGGATATACAATTAAACAATTGCGAGTCGGAATGAATATGAACCAAGTCCAATTCGCTAAATTCGTCGGAATGAATCCAGATACCTACGCCAAAAAGAAACAAGGTAAAAGAAATTGGTTAGCTAAAGAAATTATTAAGATAGCACTTGCCTGTAACGTAAAAGTTGAAGACATTATCTTAGAATAATTTTTTTAATCAAAATGTTCATTCACAATGCACATTCAAGAAAGGAGAAAAAAGAAATGAACGAATTATTAAGAGTTAATTATGACAGTGACAGAATCACACTGTCAGCAAGAGAACTACATGAATTCTTGGAAATTGAAACACCTTTTAAAAAATGGTTTCTAAGAATGACTGAATATGGTTTTAATCAAAATTTTGATTATAGAGAGGTTATGGACAAAAATGTCCAAAACCCTAAAGGTGGAAGACCCTCAACTGACTATGAAATCACTCTAGACATGGCAAAAGAAATTGCAATGATCCAAAGAAGTGAGAAGGGTAAACAGATCAGACAGTACTTCTTGGAACTTGAAAGAAAGTGGAACAGTCCAGAAGCTGTAATGAACAGGGCTCTTGAATATTCAAGAAAGCAAGTTCAAGCGCTTCTTCAGGCAAATGAGAAACTAGAACTTGAAAACAAGATGAAGGATCAGCAGCTAAATGAATTAAAGCCAAAGGCTGATTATTATGATCAGATCCTTCAGAGCAAGTCACTAGTATTGATTTCTCAGATTGCTAAAGATTATGGACTAGGAGCCCCAACGATGAATAAGAAACTTCATGAATTGGGTGTTCAGTATAAGCAAGGTGGCCAGTGGCTTCTATATAGCAAATATCAGAACAAAGGCTACACGCATTCTAGAACTATCAATATCACAAGAAGTGACGGCCGTTCTGATGTGAGAATGCAAACAGAATGGACGCAGAAAGGAAGATTGTTCTTGTATGAACTTCTTAGAAAGAACGGTATTCTTCCAATCATTGAGCAGAATTAGGAGAGTGATCATCATGGATGAATGGAGTATCAGCGTTGAGGAAGTCATGAGAATCACTAAGAAAAGTAGAGACTTCATCCTAAACGCTATAGAACAGGGCGTAATGCCTGGGTCAGTAGTAAAACATGACTCAGGTAAAAGAAGTACTTACATCCCTAGAAAGGCTTTCATGGATTACATGAACAATTATTATAGAGCTCCTTCTGATAAGTTAATCGCAGCAGTGGTAGAGGAGCTCACTAAAAGAAAGACAATTGAATAAGTAGCTTTAGTTGCTCGTAGGCACCTAAAGCCAAAGAAGGCAAATAATATTATTGTAGAATGTTTCGTTTTCATTTTTTTGGAAATACCCTTCGTATGTGTATCTTACATTGAATATATCAATCCTTTTTAAATAATTTGTCTGTTGATCAAATAAATGCTTTCTTTGGCGCTAAGTGCTTATGAGCACAAAAAAAGAACACACGACAGCCATCGTGTGCTCCGCTCAATCTAGGAAAAGATTGATAAAAATCAGACAGTGATAAGTATATCACGGAAAGAGGAAATTATGAATAGTAAAAGAATCTTATTAATTGCATTTAACGCATTTGTCCTAGGCACAGTTATCTCAATGATCACATCAGGCACAAATTGGGATAGTACAGCTGTACATGTCTCAAGTGCTTTCTCATTGGGATTAAACATCCTATTTCTAGAATACATCGGATTAAAGGGGGATAAATAACATGATCAAACACATAGAAACACCATTCCTACACCTTGAGATTAAAGACGGGAACTGTGAGGTAACAGGAACAGGAAACACATGGCATTACCTCTTGCTATTTGCTTACATCGTTAAAGCTGCAAAAGAAGGACGCTTCACTAATGGGTTTGATAGCGAAAGAGAAAAAAAGGAATTCGTTAGAATTTTAAACAAGGTATACAAATGTCCAGATGATGCAATTGAGGCATTTGGACCATTAGGGGATGCAAATGCAGTCTCTGATATCTTAGAAGCGCTAGATAGATTGTTCGGAGGGGATTACATAGATGGAGAATAAGAAAGATATTCTAGAGAGCCTGTTTGAGACTCTCACTAGAACTAGAAAGTGGAAAGATGAAATAGCAGAAATGCTATATCACAAGGACAAGAACGGCAATGAAGAGGTCACTGTCAGACTTTATGAAGGTAACGCAGAAATGTTTATCGATGTCACTGGTGACAGCGGCATGGCTCTAATTAAAGATGTAATCGCAGCTTTAGAGGAAATGCGATGATTTCCTTCAAAGGATTGTTCGACTGCATCTATGAAGAGATTCCCAAGACAAAAGAAGGGTGGCTCTCTCAGAGAAGAAAAGGTATCGGCGGTTCAGATGCTGGAATAATCGAAGGCGTCAACCGCTACACCACTCTTCACGAACTCTGGGAAGACAAAACAAATAGACAAAGGAGGCCTCAGGTTTCAAACCATGCCATTGAGATGGGAAACCGTCTAGAGCCTGTCATGTTCAACTTATTTGAAGCACTCTATGGCGATGACTATGAAGTCATTGATACAAAGGATTATTCATTATCCAGGAAAGATAAGGATTGGATGCGAGCCAATCTAGATGGTGCTCTCATTCGTAAGGAAGATGGATCAAGCGGAATACTTGAAATAAAGTCAACCACTATTAACAAGTGGCAGTACTTCCAGGAAGAGTGGGGCGATGATTCGATGCCTCAATCGTATTACTGCCAGTGCCTTCATTATATGAACGTGACAGGTGCTGAGTTCGTTGTCTTATTCGCTATTGCTATGATGCCGTGGTGCGACGAGACAAAAACAATCATTAGAAGAATTGAAAGAAGCGAGGTGCTTTTAGATCTAATGCAGCTAGAAGCAGATGAAGAATCCTTCTGGCAAAAGCACATCGTGGAAGATATTGAACCAAATTTTATTTAAAGGAGAAAAAAGAATGAAGACTAGAAAAAGAGCTAATCAAGATATTAAAGACATGTTAAAGGATAATGGACTTACTCAATGGGATTTGTGTAAAGCGCTAGGAGTTGGGGAAACCACTTTATGGAGACGCTTAAGAGATGAACTACCAGAAGACCAGAAGCAAGAATACATGAAAGTTATTGAAGGACTTATCGCTTTAAACGCATAGAGGAATAAAAAAGGAGAAAAAGAATGAGATTTAAACAAGAAATTAAAGACCGTCTCTATGGCGGTCACATCGGAATCGAAACAGATAAGATTGATTTTGAGCTTCTCAAAGTCATGCTCGCAGATGACAAAAAGAAAGTTGAAGGGCTTGAGTGGCCTTTCGGTGCAGTGAGTGCAGTTATCGCAGTTGCACCAGACGGATCAGTAGTCGCATTAAAAGAAGAACACGCTGAAAGCTATGAATTAGTAAAGTATCAGGATGCAGTGGAAGAAGATACACAGCCTATTGATGCAGATGTCAATGAAGTGGCTGAAATGCCTAGTTTAAGTGTTGTGAAGGTCATTCCAGCGCAGATTGAAGGATGTAACGTAAAACAGTTCAAAGAGGCTGTAAAGTCTTATTTGAAGCGCTATGACGGCATTGTAGTGACTGCAGACAACTATAAAGAGTTATCTGACGTTGTTTCTAAACTGAAGAAGGAAAAAGATAATGTCAATGAAAGCAAAAAGGCAGTCAAAAAAGAAGCAATGAAAGTCTACACAGATTTTGAGAACGATATGAAAGAAGTTCTTAAAATGTTCGATGCTTCTATTAGTTCATTATCTAGTGATATTAAGGAATTCACAGACAAGGAAGTAGCAGAGAATGAAATGGTTGTAAGAAAACTCTGTAATAAGGCTCTTAATGACTATGTACAAAGAGATGATTTCGATGGATATTGTGCAACTAAGGTTTTCTCTGTAGATCCACGCTGGTACTCATTGAAGAAGTTCATAAACAATAAGAAGCCTACCAAAGCATTGGTAGATGCAATCAAGAATGAATGTGAAAGAACTAAAGAAACATATAAATCATATATGCAGCGCTGTGAGTCTTTAGACATCTATTTAGAGGCTAGATGTAAAGAAACTGATGTTGATCAAGAGATGATTGATGTAAGTGTCTATAAAGATAAGTTAAGAGACGGCTCTTTTGAAGACATTAAGCCACTCCTAGAAAGAAGATTTAGAGAAATCATCAATAGACGAGATGAACAGGAACATCAAAAGGAAGAAGAAGCCAAGAAGAAAGAAGTTAAGCAGCAGGATAATCCCGTAAATGCTTCTCCAGAAGAAAATGAACCTTTAAAGATGTTGGTTGGTAAAATCGTAGGAACAAATGCTGCACTAAATGAATTAAAAACATCTCTAGACTATCTCAAAGCCAAATATGATGGTTGTTTCGATTATGATTTAAGATTCCCTAGAAAGAAAGAAGGTAAATAACAATGACAGTTAAAAACAGTTTAAGAAAAGACACAAACAAAGCAAAATTCAGTACTTTTATCGCAAGCCCAGCAGTACAGAGAAAAATCAATGATGTTGTTGGCGGTAAGAATGGAACACGTTTCATTGCTTCTATTACTTCTACAGTTGTCAATGATCCAAAGCTTCAGGAGTGTGAGCCTAATAGTATCATTACTGCCGCATTCCTTGGTGAAGCGCTCAACTTATCTCCTTCTCCCCAGTTAGGACAGTACTACTTTGTACCTTATAAGACTAAGAGAGGAACAGTGGCACAGTTCCAGTTAGGTTATAAAGGCTACATTCAGCTAGCTATCAGAAGTGGACAGTATAGAAAATTAAATGTTATTTCAATCAAAGAAGGGGAATTAATCCGTTATGACCCTCTTAATGAAGAGATTGAAGTCAGATTAATTGATGATGAACTTGTAAGAGAGAACGCTAAGACAGTCGGCTATTATGCAATGTTCGAGTATACAAACGGCTTCAGAAAGACTATGTACTGGTCAAAAGAGAAGATGGAAGCCCATGCGCTTAAATACTCTCAAGGATATGCAGCAGACAAAAGAAAAGGCACTAACTGGACATTCTGGTCTAAAGACTTTGACGGAATGGCATACAAGACTATGCTCCGTCAGTTGATCAGCAAGTGGGGTATCATGTCAATTGATCTGCAGAATGCTATTGATGCCGATATGGCAGTAATCAATAGCGATGGTACAAAAGAGTATGTTGATGCTCCTGTAACATTTGTAAACGATGATGAACCACAGGCACAGGAAGAAGCACCTAAAGCAATCGCAAATGAGAGTTCAGCACCTAAAGCACCACAGCAACATGAAGAAGCTGACAAGGTTCTAGAAGAGGCGATGGTCAATACTGATTTTGGCGATGCTGAATTCGGTGACTTTGATGATAATTTTGATTACGAACAGTTCTAATTAAAGAAAGGAAGACATGAGGAATGGATGAAAAAAGAAGATGGATCAAGTTATACATGATGGACTATGATGAAGTCTATCATGATTCAAAAATGCTACACCTTTGGATTGACATCCTTCTTCATGCCAATCCTGTTGATTACTACCATCATGGCCAGCTTATCAAAAGAGGACAATGTATCTTGTCTCTTAGACAGGTATCAGAAAGATGCGGGATGGCAAAAAACACCATTACTAAATATCTTCACCTCTTAGAAGAGTGCGGAAAAATCAAATTAGATATATCTAGAAAAGGCACTCTTATAACAGTTGAAAACTGGGATAAATATCAGAACCGTGTCTCACCTAGTGTCCTAAAAATAGGACAAGAGGTAGGACAAGAGGTAGGACAAGAGGTAGGACAAGAGGTAGGACAAGAGGTAGGACGTAATAAGAATAAAAGAATAAAAGAAATAAAGAATAAAAGAAGACTGTCTGTCAGTGACTCTGACTTGTCTGAATTAAAATCTTTTCTTATTGAAAATGACTTTGAAGAAGTAGCCGATGAAGTAATAGAAACATGCAAACTATATGGACTTGAGAAAATAACCAATCTAAAGAACTTTGCTTTAGCAGTAGCAAAAGAAAAGAAATGGTACCAGAAGAAAAAGAAACTTAAAAAAAGAGTAACTGAAGAAGATAAAGAAGAATTAAGAAGATTAGCGGAAGAACTAGGAGGGGATTTATAACATGACAAATTTTGAATTTTATGCAAATGAAATTAAATCCAGAGGCTTCAGTTTTGCGGTAGATAAATCAAACGGTGAATTATTCTGCTGTAAGGAAGAAGGATCATGCGATAAATGTGTATTTTGTCCTGATAAAAAGGGATTGATAGATAAAAGAGCTAAATTCGTGTGTTCAAAAATCAATATCGTTAGATGGTTATATCAGAAGCACAAGATAAAAATGAATGCTCTGGAATACGGCTTACTTGAATATATGCTATCTGAAGGGTATGAATATGTATCACGTGATGATGATTTTACAATCGCGTTCTTCACATTAAAGCCAATTGATAAGGATGGTACTTGGTTCTCTCCTGAGAACGGAGCAGATGAACCACTCAATTGTGTTCCTCTTTGTGAGGAGTTGTTCGAATTCTTAAGAGAAGGCGAATTATTTGAAATAAATGAATTACTAGGTACATGTGAGGTGACAGAGTAATGTTAAACGCTGAAAAGTTTAAGAAAGAAATATTAGATATTGCAGAAAGAGGCTATTGTTTTGCGGTTAGCAAAGATAGACAAAATATTGCAAGAAGCTGTGATGATCTTAAATGTGAGGACTGCATTTTTAATGAAGGAGATGATTGCAGTTGCAATTTTCCGCGTATGAAATGGCTTTTATCGGAATATAAAGAGACTGTTAAGTTAACAAGACTGGAATATGATATTTTGAAATATCTTTCTGACAATACTAAGCATATGTATATCGTTAGAAATAAAGATGGTAAGCTTTGCATCTTTGATTTCGAACCAGTAAAAAATAAAGTTAATGATTGGTGGTCAGGTCGTTATATGTACGGCATGGTGATGTTTAATAAGTTATTCCAATTCGTTCAATGGGAAGACAGTACACCTACACCAATTAAAGATGTGCTCAATAACTGTGAGGTGGTCAATGATGCTGAAGAATAAAGAAGAAAGAACCTCATTCTTAAGAAATGAGAAGAATTGGGAAGTTGAGTATTTAACAGCTGATATTAAAATGCTGACTTTAAAATTAACACCTAAATTATATGTCAGAAAAATTCAAGTGATGGGTTTTAATAAATATTTTAAAAAAAGTGGATGGTATACGCAGTTTACTAAGTTCTTTTATCCTGATGATCTATATTACAGTCCTAATACTTCAGATACAGAATTATTGAAATATTTAACTGCACATAAAAATGATGATTACATTGAAGACTTAGAAGTGAAAGGAGTGGGTTAAATAATCATGCTAAAGAATTATGAAGAAATTGAACAGTTTTTAAAAGATGATGGTAACTGGGAAACTGAATACTTAAGTAAAGATTTAAAAGTTCTAACGTTAAAGTTAAGTGATGACTTTTTTGTAAAAAAAATTAAGGTATTACGTTTCGATGATTATTTAAACGAATTGAGATGGCGCGAAGTATGTTCAGAGTCTTATATTTTATGGAAAAGTTATTGGGTTTGGGGAGGCAATTTAAATGACTGGGATTTGAAATCATATATAAGACAACATAATCATGATAGATATATCAAAGACTTTAAATTGAAAGGAGACGAGTAAATATGACTAGATATACATCGGAACAGGTCTAGGAAATCGTAGAGGACTGGGAAGGCAAGTATAACAAGCTAGAAGAAGAGTATTGGTTTTTGAAAGAAGAATATGAAGAACTCAAAGAAGAATGTCAAGAATTGAAAAGAGAAAGAAAAAATATTCCGTTAAAGGTGAAAAGCGTATATTTGTCGCAGAATCATATAACAGAATTGGAACGTATTACTGAATTGGAAAAAGCGGTATATAAAGCTCAGGAAATTAATAAAGAGCTCCATGAAACTAACTTGAAATTAAGCAAAAGTCTCAAAACGGCTAACAGGGATTTCTTTATCCTAGTAGCAGCCTATGTTGCTACATTGATGCTAATGATTTACTTATTTATCAGATAGGAGTGATATAGATGTTTTTATTGCAGGTATTAGAAAATGTATTTTCTGTGTTTGCTATCGTTATGCTGATTGTTGGCGTTCTTATTGTGGTATCTGTGATTGCAATTGCAGTTTTCGTTATTGTGTCGGTCGTTGCGAATGGCATAGAAGAAGATAAGGAGAATAATAACTTATGACAAGAAAAGACAAGGAGGAACACTATTAATGCTTAATCGTGCTTTATTAGTCGGAAGACTTACAAGAGACCCTGAACTAAGAAGAACAGGGAGTGGGAAGGCAGTCACTTCTTTCAACTTGGCAGTAGAAAGAAACTTCAAGAGTGATGATCAGGAAGCTGATTTCATTAGCTGTGTATGTTGGGGAAAGATTGCGGAAAATACAGAGCGTTACTGTTCTAAAGGTTCGATGGTTTCTATTGATGGTCGCATTCAGACAAGAAACTATGAGAACAATCAAGGTCAGAAGGTATATGTTACTGAAGTAATTGCTGACTCTGTACAGTTCATTAACACTAGAAAAGAAAATCAAGCTGCACCACAAGCACCAGTAAATAGTCAAGCACCTGTTAATAACTATGCGAATAATGGACTGATTCATCAGTTCGAGGATGAAGGCTTAATCATGGATGAAGAGGATATCCAATTCTAATGAGCAAATACAACTCAAGAAAAACTACAGTTGACGGCTTCACGTTCGATTCTAAAAAAGAAGCAAAACGCTATTTAGAACTAAAGCAGATGGAAAAAGATGGATTAATTCATAATCTACAATTACAGGTACCTTTTGAGTTAATCCCTCCTTTTGAAATCGAAATTGATGGCAAAAAGAGAAAGAGAAGAAGGATGGAGTATATTGCTGACTTCGTCTATTACATCAATAAAGTTAAAGTTGTGGAAGATGTCAAAGGCAGAAAAACAGAAGTATATAAGATTAAGAAAAAGATTTTTGAATATAAATTCAAAACAACGATAAAGGAGACGTAGAAAATGATAAGAACTGGTTCTTATTATGCATACAATGCAGATGATGGAAGCTTATTAGCATGTGGGAGCAGTAATAAAATGAAGAAGTTCTTTGGAATCTCAAACGATACTCTTAGAATCCATTCAAAAAATGGTAAGATATACAATTCAAATAAATATGATCTTCACCTAAAGATTAAGTGGTTCGATGGAGTTATTAAAGATATTGAACCAACAATTAAACTTAAACCAAGGCCAAAACCACAGATAGAAAGAAAACCAAATAAATTAAAATGTAATTTCGTAGAAGTGTTCAAAGTATTCAAACATCAAGAAGCGGAAGAAGAAAAAGAACACATGAGAAATAATTTTTCTGTTATCAATCTAGAAAGAGTTAGATTTGAACTAAAAAAGCATGCAAAAGAATCATATCCTTACAGAATTGCGTTCTATACTAAGAAATCGCCAACAACTTTGGTATTCGATGAATATTTTCTTTCGTTGGAGTTAGCAGAGCAGCGTATGGAATATCTGAAGAACTTCAAAGGCAAAAAAGACAATGGAGACTTCTGGTATGACGGTGTTAATTACGAAGCAGATAGAGTTATCATTGCAACAAGAACACGAAATAATAGAAATATGATTATTTCTTTAGATGATATATCTACCAAAAAAACTGACTATGACGAATATCTGGAACTAGCTAGATTCATTCAATCAGAATTCATCAGATAATCAAACAGGGCATTGAGTTCTTTCTATTTAACTCATAAGAAAATTTTGAAATAAGAAAATCTAATAGGATACTCTTAATAGATTTGTTTCTAAAAGCAAGATCCTCTCATGAACTTGATGCCCTAACATATTTTTCTATTCTAAAACCAACAAACAACAGCAGTGTCATGGCTTTGCTTCAATCTCATTCACCTTCTTTTGCAAAGAATAAGAGTATGAAGCGCTAATTTTGCTATCCAACTAAAAAGTTATGATGTTGCTGGGAGAAGAGAAGACGGAAATTGAAAACCAATAGGAAGAGTAAAGGACTGTTTTCTTCTTCTCCAGAAAGGAGGTTAATTTTTGTTTTTTATTTTATTTGTACTGGTGATAGTGATTTATTTATTTTTTATTTTTGAGTAATCAGGAGGATTCTTTATGACAATTGACGAGACAAGAACATTTCTAAAATCATATAAAAGCATGGCCAACAGGGTAGAGTATATCAACAATAAAATGCTTAATGTCAAATCAATTAGATATGACGATACTCAAAGATGTTCTTATGGCGAGCCTAAAACTCAAAATGATTACATCATCATGAAAGATGAATACTTGTCTCAGATGCAAGAAATAAAGGATTCTATTGAAAGATTGAGCAGTATGACATATAGAAACATACTGTTTTATCGATATATAGAGTGTTTGAGTGTATATGATATTGCTGAAATTATGGACTATTCTCCAGCAACAGTAAGAACGTATATACTCGATGCAGTTAAAGAATTATCAGTTATTATGTGAAAAAGTCCTAATTGTTAATGATTTGTAATAACAATAGTGTGGTATTATGTAAATACATAAGAGTCCATACAGAGATAGAGGCACATATAGCCTCTTTTTATTTTACCAGGAAGGAGAATAACAGATGAATGACATCAAGATAACGCAGAAGCCTATTGCTGATCTAATTCCTTATAGTCGCAATCCTAGAAGGAATGATGAAGCCGTTCCAATGGTGATGAACAGCATCAAGGAGTTTGGTTTTAAAGTTCCTATAGTTGTTGATAAGAATAATATCATCGTATGCGGTCATACAAGGTTTAAAGCAGCGCTAAAGCTAGGACTTGAGACAGTTCCATGCATAGTAGCCGATGACCTCTCAGACGAGCAGATTAAGGCATTTAGACTAGCAGATAACAAGGTATCAGAGAAAGCTGAATGGGATTTTGAAATCCTAAGCGGTGAACTTGATGACATTATCAATATAGACATGGATTCATTTGGGTTTGAGTCAATTGATTTTGAAGAACCTGAGGAAGACGATTCTGAAAAGGTTAATGAAAGAGAAAGAACAGGAAACGCATATAACCTTGATGAATATGATGAACTTAGAGCAATAGGATTCTATCAAATGCCTACACTTGAAAGAATTGACTATGTTCCGGATGATCTTGTTGGCTTCAATTATGTGTTGAATTCTAATAGATATGAATCAGGTGTTCATTTTTATATTGATGACTATCAATTTGAAAGAATTTGGGCATCTCCTCAGATGTATGTTGATAAGCTAGCACAGTTTGACTGTATTCTTACTCCTGACTTTTCTCTTTACATGGATATGCCTATGGCCATGAAGATATGGAATGTATACAGAAGCCGTTTAATTGGTCAGATCTATCAGGATAGAGGGCTTAGAGTGATTCCCACTGTATCGTGGGCTGAACCAGAAACATTTACTTTTTGTTTTGATGGTATTCCTTCTAATAGTACGATTTCTGTTTCTACTATCGGAGTTAAGCGCAGCAAGGAAGCCACAAAGATATGGACACAGGGCATGGATGAAGCCATGAAGAGGTTGAAGCCAAAGAACATACTTGTTTATGGTGGTGACATTGGCTATGACTTCAAGGGCGCTAATGTGAAATACTATGACAATCATGTGACAGAAAAAATGAAAAAATTAAAGAATATATAAATCACATATCGAAAGGAGCATAATATATATGGGTGGTAGAGGTGCATCAAGTGGAATAAGAAGAGGCAAAGCGAGCAATGCAAAATATAATGGTTTTAGCCTTACTGACAAAAATGGAACAAGACACTATAAGGTTATAAATGGAAAAGTACAAGATGCGATAGAGGGCGAAGGATTTGACGGTCTTTTTCACTCAAAAACGCATCATTTGCAGCCAATATACGATAAGCTCGGAAGCGTTGACGCTATGATTAAGCAAGTGAACAAGATTGGAAAAGGTAAAGCTTCTGTTCTATCTGATAAAGCTATTGATAAAATGTACGAAGAACGCCGAAAGAAGGAAGCTGAAGATGATAAACATTACAGTCCAAGAAACAGTAAAAAAGGCATAAATAAACACAGAGCATACTGGAATGCAATGTAATGTTAAAGGCACTCGAAAGGTTTAAGATGACATTGGCATACTGATGCATACTATCTTAAACGCAGAGATATCACATATAAATTCAATAAAGTACTAGAAAAAAATAAAAGGAAGTATAAAAAATGGGTGGAAGAGGTGCATCAAGTGGAATAAGCAAAAAGAAAAATGTATACGGCTCACAATTTCATGCTGTAAAAGATTCTAATGGTAAAGCACTTGTAAGTGGGAATGTTAAATTTATTCAATCGAATTCAAGAGATTCCGAAAGTCTTATGGAAACAATGACAAAAGGAAGAGTATATGCGCTTACTGGTGGAGATGATTTGATAAAAATTGTATATTTCGACAAAGAAAACAAGCATGTCAAAGAAATAAATTTTGGGCATAAACATGCAGGCTTAGACCCTCATGTACATCACGGATATTTTCATAATGAGAATGATGGCAAAAAAGGTGCTACTAGATTAACTAAGGAAGAAAAGAAAATGGTTGAAAGCGTTAAAAAAGTATGGCATGATTATCTTAGCAGAAGATAGTTTAGGCTGGCAGAACAGGTTGATAGACAAGGCATCGGTTCGATTCCGGTTGACTGCTAAGATTTAGGAGCTCTTTAAGGGCTCCTTTTTATAAAATCAAATCTAAAGATTTAGAAGTATAAGAGAAGGCAATCCGTCAAGGGTTGCTTTTTTGTTATTGAAAATGTGTGAATTTAAAATAAATTTAGCAAGCAAAAAATCAATAAACAAAAAGGCAGGTGATAGCAATGGCAAAAAGTGAGTTCGCAAACATGACACCAGAAGAAAGAAGAGAGAACGGCCGAAAGGGCGGACTTGCATCTGTCAAGGCAAGAAGAGAAAAGAAGGCAATGAAAGATAATCTTGCATCGCTTCTTTCCATGTCTCTTAAATCCGGTAAGATAGCTGATGTGGACACAATAAAGAACTTTGCAGCTTTAAATGGCAAGAATGTGACTGTACAGGATGCAATACTCATTAAACAGGTTCAGAAGGCAATGAAGGGCGACACTAAGGCAGCAGAATTCATTAGAGACTTGAGTGGTAATAAGCCTGGCAGCAGTCTTGACATCAAGTCAAATGGACAGATAGTAATTATAGATGACATCGAATAAAGCAAAGCTTTCTGACATTATAGGCCCAGCGTTCTATGATCTTCATAAATATGTTAAGACTAATGCATATACACACTACTGGCTTAAAGGTGGACGTGGTTCTTTAAAATCTTCTTTCATTGGCACAGAGATTCCTCTAGGGATTATGAGAGATGCGAAACGTGGTGTAATGAGTAATGCCGTTGTTATCAGACGTGTAAAGGACACTTTAAGGGGTTCAGTCTATGAACAGATTAAGTGGGGCATATTCATGCTGAAGGCTGAAGAAGACTGGGACATACCTGAATCTAAGCTGCAGATGACATACAGACCGACAGGACAACAGATAATATTCAAAGGTGCTGACAATCCTAAGAAGTTGAAATCTATCAAGGTGTTTGTCGGATATGTAAAATACGTATGGTATGAAGAATGCGACGAATTCGAAACATACGATAAAATAACCAATATCAATCAGTCACTTCTTCGTGGTGGGCATGAGTACTGTGTATTCTATTCATTTAACCCACCCGAATCACAACGTAATTGGTGCAACAGGCAAGTTCTAGTAAAAAGGGATGATACATATGTCTCTCATACAACTTACTTACAGGCACCACCTCAGTGGCTTGGGGAGCAGTTCCTAATAGAAGCCGACCACATGAAGGAGACAAAGCCCGATAAGTATAAGCATGACTATCTAGGTGAGGTAACCGGTACAGGTAGTGAGGTTTTCACTAACCTTGATATACGTGAGATAACCGACGAAGAAATACAGGTATTCGATAGATTAAAAAACGGATTGGACTTTGGTTATGCTGGTGACCCATTGGCATATGTCAAAGCAAACTATGACAAGACGCGCAGGCGTCTTTTTATTTTTGGTGAAGTATATGGAACTAGACTATCAAATGCCAAGGCCGTGAAACTCATAAAAGAGATTAACCCACTCAATAAGCTAGTCACTGCCGATTCAGCTGAACCAAGAACTATTAATGAATTCAAGTTATTAGGTCTCAATATCATCGGTGCAAAGAAAGGCGCTGACAGTGTAGACAATGGAATAAAGTTCCTTCAGGACTTGGACAAGATAATTATAGATCCTGTCAGATGCCCCAATGCTGCACGTGAATTCAATGATTATGAAATTGAAATGGATAGAGACGGCAACCTTAGAGGGGACTTCCCCGACAGAAACAACCACACTATAGATGCGGTTAGATATGCTATAGAAAATGAAATCCTTATGAAGAAGGCAAGAGCAGGAAAGAGGAGATTTTAAAAGATGTATTATACTTTCACGATTCCACGAGAAAAATTCGACGAGACAAACATAGACAGAAGCATGATCCTTCGTCTCATTAGTAAGCATTATAGTATTCGTGCTCCTGAGATATTGAAGAATGTCGGTTACTACTTTGGTACTACGTCAAGAAAAAGTACCAGTCAAACTGAAATTTCTTTACTAATTCAA
>ERZ772884.1268-NODE-1268-length-16615-cov-9.752838_pt1 | contig 16615 bp, 19 predicted proteins | sample MGYA00580574_ERZ772884 | MGnify/ENA primary metagenome ERZ772884 (study PRJEB29015, sample SAMEA2737690) | human gut metagenome | biome: human gut; feature: human-associated habitat; material: faeces | place: China | collected 2012 ... | reverse complement strand
GGGTCTGCTGTTGCAGGCTTTTCAGCAGACGCAGGATCTGCGCCTGAATGGTAACGTCCAGCGCGGTGGTCGGCTCATCGGCAATAAGCAGCTTCGGGTTGCAGGAGAGCGCAATGGCGATCATCACCCGCTGGCGCATCCCGCCGCTGAACTCGTGGGGATACTGATCGTATCGGCGTTCCGCCTCGGCAATGCCCACCTGTTCCAGCATGGCGATCGCCGCCGCTTTGGCCGCTCTTTTGGTGAGCCCTTTATTGCGCATCAGGATCTCTGCCATCTGTTTGCCGATGGTCAGCACCGGATTCAGGGCGGTCATTGGATCCTGGAAAATCATCGCGATCTCGTTGCCGCGAATGGCGCGCATCTGCGCGGGCGTTTTCTGCGCCAGATCGTCATTCTGGAAGCGAATGCTGCCGCCGGTTATCCGTCCGTTGCTCCCCAGAAGCTGAATGATCGACTTACAGGTGACGCTTTTCCCGCAGCCCGACTCGCCGACGATGCCGACGAGTTCCCCCGGCTGCACCTGAAAGCTCACGCCGCGCACCGCGTGAACCTCGCCCTCGCGGGTGCGGAAGGTGGTTTGCAGGTTCTCCAACGCTAATAAGCTACTCATCGCGATTCGCTCCTGGCTCAAAGGCGGTACGGAACACATCGCCCAGCACGTTAAAGCTGAACACCGTCAGCAGGATCAGAATGCCGGGGAACATCGCCAGCCACGACGCTTCGCCAATATAAGACTGGGCGTTGTTGAGCATGCTTCCCCACGACGCCGCCGGTGCCTGTACGCCCAGCCCTAAGAAGCTGAGCGTCGACTCCATCAGAATGGCCGAGGCGATATTGAGCGTGGCGGCCACGATAATGGTCGGCAGCACGCCGGGAATAATGTGGCGCACGATAATGCGCAGCGGGTGTTCCCCCGACGCGCGGGCATAAAGCACATACTCGCGCTCTTTCACCGACAGGGTTTCTGCGCGCACCAGCCGCGACATGTTCATCCACGTCAGCAGGCTGATGATCAGAATGATGTTATCCACGCCCGGCTTGAGGTACGCATTCACCACCAGCAGCAGGAAGAAGGCCGGAATGGCCATCAGGATATCCACGGCGCGCATCATCAGGTTGTCCAGCCAGCCGCCAAAGTAGCCGCTCACCGTTCCCACCACCGTGCCGATAAGCGTGGAAAAGAGCATGGCGAGAAAACCGACCATCAGGGAGATCTGCCCGCCATACAGCGCGCGGGTGAAGTAGTCGCGCCCGTACTCGTCGGTGCCGAACCAGTGTGCGGCATCCGGCGGCAGCGTGCGTGCGCCGAGCGCCATCCGATCCGGATCGTACGGACTTAACCCCGCACAGAGCGCGGCGACAACGAAAATAAAAAGCACAAACAGGGAGAACTGCGCCGGACGATTGCGGCGCAGCTGGTGACGAACCTGCTGCCAGCGTCTGCTCATCCGGGTTACCTCAGCGTACGAATGCGGGGATCGGCGAAGCGATAAAGCAGATCGGCGATCAGGTTACCGACGATCAGCATCATCGACGAGAGCATGATGATCGCCATGATCAGCGGGTAGTCCAGCGAGGCGATCGACTGGATCCCGAGCAGCCCCATCCCCGGCCAGGAGAAGACGCTTTCCGTCACGTAGGCCCCCACAATCAGCTCACCGAACGACAGCCCAAACAGGGTGATCACCGGCAGCAGCACGTTTTTCAGCACGTGGCGGAACAGAATGCTGGAACGCGTGGCGCCGTAGGCCAGCTGGGTCTGCACGTAGTCCGCAGAGAGCTGCGAGATGGTGTTGGAGCGGATGTAGCGCACGTAGCTGGAGAGGTTGTAGAACGTGAGGGCAATGCACGGCAGCACGCCGTGGCGCAGCACGTCCAGCACATTATCCTCCATGCCGATGGTGCGCATTCCCATGCTGGGGAACCAGTTAAGCTGCACGGCAAAAACGGTGATGAGCAAAATGCCGAACCAGAAAATCGGCACCGAGATGCCGATATAGGCGAACAGGTTCAGCAGGTGATCCAGCCAGCGGTGCTTAAATGCCCCCGCCAGCAGGCCCAGCGGGATCGCCAGCACGATCGCCAGCAGCAGCGACGCGCCCATCAGCCCCAGCGTGGCCGGAATGCGTTCGCCGATCATCTCCAGCACCGGCCGGTGGTAGATCAGCGAATAGCCGAGATCGCCCTGCAGGACGTTTGTCAGCCACAGGACGTACTGCGTGACCAGCGGCTTATCCAGCCCCAGGCTCTGGCGAATACGTTCGATATCTTCCGGAGCCATGCGCGGTGTGATGTACGCCGCCACCGGATCGCCGGGCGCGAGCTTGACCAGCAAAAACGCCACCAGCGAAATGAAGAAAAGCATCGGCAGCAGCTGCAGCAGCCGACGCGTGAGAAGTGTGTTCACGACATGCCCTTACCAAGGCCCCGACCCGACGGCCGGGGCAATCGCTTATTTCTGATAGATTTTTGACAGATCCTGGAACAGATAGACCGGCTTCGGCTCTGCTTCCTGGGTGCCGCCGAAGCGCTTGTCCACCGCGACGGTCGCATTGGTATAGGCGATCGGGTAGTACGTCATGTCGTTCGCCACGGTCTGCTGAATTTGCTTGTAGATATCGGCACGTTTCGCGGCGTCGGTTTCCACGGCGCCTTTATCCCACAGGGCATCAAACTGCGGATTTTTGTAGTGCGCGTAGTTATAGGCTTCGTTGCTCATGAACAGCGATTTGTAGCCGTCCGGCTCTGAGCCCATGATGTAGCCGCCCAGGTTCAGCTCCCACGCGGTGTTGTTCATATCGAGGCTGCGCTGGGACATGGCGTTGGAGTCCAGCGGCATCAGCTCCACGTTCACCCCAATGCCCTTCAGCGCCTGCTGAATGTAGAGCGCCATGCTCTCCTGGGTTTTGTTGGTATTCACATACGCCAGGCGCAGCTTGAGGTTGTCCGGCGCGCCGGACGCTTTAAGCCGCTCTTTAGCTTTTTGCAGGTCGAAATTGTATTGCTCGACGTCATCCGTCTTGTAAAGCGTATCGGGCGTCAGGAAGGACGTCGCGGGTTTGGCGTAGTCCAGCGAGGTAAAGGCGGTCTGGGTCAGCTCGTCTTTGTTGATGGCGTAAGCAATGGCCTGACGCAATTCTTTGCTCTTCATTACCTGCACGTTCTGGTTGAACGTCATATAGGCCAGACGGCCTTCCGGATAGACCACGAAGTCAAACTTACCGGTATTTTTCAGGCGGTTCACATCCTGCGGGTCAACCATCTTGAGGTTGATTTCACCGTTTTGCAGCGCAAGGTTGGCGGCGTTACTGTCTTTGGCGAAACGGTAGGTCACTGAATCTAGCTTCGCTTTGCCGTTCCAGTAATCGTCAAAATGGGTCAGGGCGTAATATTGTCCGGCGCGGTACTCTTTAAATTTGAACGGCCCGGAGCCGACCGGTGCATCGTTTTTGCTGCTCTTTTCCAGGTCGCCTTCGCCGGCGAACACGTGCTGCGGGATCGGGTAGATCTGTACCAGCGTGCCGGTAAAGGCCGCGCTGACCTGCGGTAAGGTGAACTTAACGGTGCGGTCGTCAACCTTGCTCACCTGTACCGGCTTATCGCCGTAGGTGAACATGCTGCGGAAGAAGCTGTGCTGTTTGGCATCCAGTAGCTTGTTGAACGTAAAGACCACGTCGTCCGCCGTCAGCGGCTGGCCGTCCTGCCATTTCAGGTTGGGTTTTAACGTCAGGGTGTAGCTGAGGTTGTCGGCAGAGGGCGTCAGGCTTTCCGCCAGGCCCCATTCGATCTTACCGTTGTTGAAGCTATAGAGGGGAGCATACAACGCTTGCATGATCGTCAACGTGGTACGGTCGCTGGCGTAGAGCGGATTTACAGCTAACGGGTCGCCGGAGGTAATACCGATAATCAGCGAACCGCCCGCTTTTGGCGCATCGCTTTTTGCCGCTGAGGGCGTATTTGTCTCTTTATTTTTCGCATCATCACAGCCCGCCAGGCCTAACGCGAGCGAAACAACCACTGCCGATAACAGAAGCTTGCGCATCTCACTAACTCCTTGCCTTATAAAGTGTTTATGACTGCATCTTTTATTTATGTTGAAGCATCATATGCAGCTTTATCCGTTTACGCATTAATTATGAAAATGCGATTTTCGATTAAGCTTATGCCGGATTTGATATATATAAGCGCCGGAAGGAATAGCGGCAGATCGATTACGCTCAGTTCGTTAAACGCTTCACAAATCTCCTGCTACACTGCCTCAACACATCACTCAAAAGGCAGGCCAACATGTCAGACAACACGTATCAGCCACCCAAAGTGTGGGAATGGAAAAAGAACAACGGCGGCGCGTTCGCCAACATCAACCGCCCCATTTCCGGCGCGACCCATGAGAAAGATCTTCCTGTCGGCTCTCACCCGCTGCAGCTCTACTCGCTCGGCACACCGAACGGCCAGAAGGTGACGATCATGCTCGAAGAGCTGCTGGCGCTGGGCGTAACGGGCGCGGAGTACGACGCGTGGTTGATCCGCATCGGCGAGGGCGATCAGTTCTCCAGCGGCTTCGTGGAGGTGAACCCGAACTCGAAAATACCGGCGCTGCGTGACCACTCCACGAACCCGCCAACGCGCGTCTTTGAATCCGGCAATATCCTGCTCTATCTGGCGGAGAAATTCGGCCACTTCCTGCCGAAAGATCCGGCGGGACGCACCGAGACGCTGAACTGGCTGTTCTGGCTGCAGGGCGCGGCGCCGTTCCTCGGCGGCGGCTTTGGCCACTTCTATAACTATGCCCCGGTGAAAATTGAGTACGCGATTGACCGCTTCACCATGGAAGCTAAACGCCTGTTCGACGTGCTGGATAAACAGCTGGCGCGCGGTCGCTACGTGGCGGGTGAGGAGTACACCATTGCGGATATCGCCATCTGGCCATGGTTCGGCTGCGTGGCGCTGGGCAGCGTGTATAACGCCGCTGAGTTCCTCGACGCAGAAAAGTACACCAACGTGCAGCGCTGGGCGAAAGACGTGGCGAACCGCCATGCCGTTAAGCGCGGACGCATCGTTAACCGCACCAGCGGCGAGCTGAACGAGCAGCTTCACGAACGCCACGCGGCGAGCGACTTCGAGACCAATACGGAAGATAAGCGTCAGGCGTAATGTTCTGCCGGGCGGATCGCCGCCCGGCAACCGAGATCCTTTCGCAGGGCATGATTGGCCTAAAGGTTGAGCCGGTATTGCTGGCACTATCTGTGCGTTTTTCTCACCTCAGAGTGAGAAGCGACGTATCAACCGACAGCAGTCACAAAGGATCTGTTATGAAACTGATTAAAACAACGCTGGTTATCAGCGCCCTCATTTTTTCCACCTCGGGAATGGCCATCGATAAAACCGCCGCTGGCGCGGTAGCAGGCGCTGCCATTGGCGCGGCCACGGGCAAAGATCTGAAATCCACCGTTGGCGGTGCCGTTGTTGGCGCAGGCACGGGTGCCATGTTCAAAAATGGCGACAAAGGTAAAGCCGCGCGTAAAGGCGGCGCCGTAGGGGCTGCCGTGGGCGCAGGCGCCGCGGCGGTTACCGGCAAGAGCGTGCTGAAAGGTGCAGCCGTTGGCGCGGGAACGGGCGCGCTGATTGGTGAAGCGACGCACTGATAAACTTCGCCGGGCGTCGCAGCGCGTGCCCGGCCTCATGGCTGTTCAGTAATAACCCCGCACCCAATCTCGCATTTTTGCGAGCCGCTTTCCGAAATAGCATTTCCCCTCTGTCGCAGCGATGTTAACAATTGCCAGTCGTAGCCTGAAGATTACAATGCATTTGCTTATCGTAAACTACAGGCTACAATAATGGCTAAGGTTAAACACTACATCACAGCTGACGGGTATGACCCTTTTGATGCATATCTAAGAAGTGTGAAAGATCCCATAGCAAAAGCCATGATTGCCACGCGTGTCGCCAGAATGTCAACGGGTAACTATGGTGATTGTAAACCATGCAGAGAGAGCGTTTCAGAGCTCAGAATTAACCAGGGGCCGGGTTACCGTGTCTATTTCAGCGAAGTCTCCGATCCGGCAGATGGCGCAGTGAGTCTGGTGCTACTCACTGGAACGAAAAAAAAGCAAAGTGCAGATATTGAAAGAGCCGTTGAGTACCTCAACGACTACAAGCGCAGGATATAAAAGGAAATCGCAATGGCTAAATCAGTACTCCATGATGACGCAATGGTACAACTCCTGAAAGATTCTCCGGATTTCGCGCCCGTATATCTTCATCAGGCTTTCATTGAAATTGACGAGCCCGGAGGCTATGAGGCATTCATGCTGGCTTTACGACATGTTATAGAAGCCTCCGGCGGGATGACTGTCATTGCAAAACGCGCAGGCATTTCTCGCGAATCACTCTACAAATCACTTTCACCAAACGGTAATCCCTCATTTAAGCGTATCGCCGAAGTGGCATCTGCAACGGGATATCCAATATCCCGAATTGCAACAGCAGGATTAAACACAACAGCGTGAGAGCCACTCCAAAATAGGCCCGGATATGCGACCCGGGCAATACATCAATGGTGATCGTCATACTGATGCTCAATCACCATTCCTTCCGCCACGCTCGCCACATGGCGTGCACGCGGATGATAGACCGGTGCAGGGGCGGCATACGTTGTTTGTACAGGTGCAGGCGCAACGCTTACCGCCTCAGGAACCGTGGCTGACTGCGGAACAATCACGACCTTATACCCGGTGGGGACATCGACCGTGACGCTCTGGGCCATCGCTGTATTGACCACGGCAAAACCTGCCAGGGCTGCTAATAAAATAATACGGTTTTTCATAAATTGAATTATTTCCGGCTTCAAGAAGATAATTCATTATGTCGGCGAATTCTTAAGACAATATTAATTTTCATGTTCTGGAATGTGCAGAAAATGCCAAATATATTGTTACAAGCCAATATTTTAATATTTGAAATATATTGACTTACGCTTTTTAAAAAGGCGGCAAGAAACATGCTCGCATGCCGCCTCGCCTGCTATGTTAATACTTTATATCCCGCGCTTTTTGCCGCCCGGCCTGTTTCATCTGACGTTTATCCTGGCGGCAGTCGTGATTACTCTGGTTATTGTTCGCCACGCAGGTCTGCTTCACCTGCCGTGACGCGTCGCGGGTTTCCTGCCTGACATCACGCGCCACGCGCCGCGCCTGCGCCTGCTGGGTCGCACTGGTGGAAACCGAGAAAAGCGTCAGAAAAATGAGAGAAAGGACAGGGATAAAAGATAACGATCTGTTCATAGCAACACCTCGTAGAAGAGAGTCCAGAACGTCAGGGGTTAGCAAAAGAATAGCAGTTTCAGAGCACGCGGAATGGGGAAGGCGTTAATAATGTAAGGCCGCTCAAGGCGGCCTTATCACGTTGCGTTATGCCGTCAGGCGGAACTTCTGCACCGAGCGCTGAAGATCTTCGGTCTGACGCTCCAGCGCCGAAGCCGCCGCGGAAACCTCCTCCACCAGCGAGGCGTTTTGCTGGGTGACGCCGTCCATCTGCGTAATGGCGATACCGACCTGCGAAATGCCTTTACTCTGCTCCTCAGAGGCAGAGGCGATTTGCTTCATAATGGTCGTCACTTCCGTCACGTCCCGCAAAATCGCATCCATGGTCGTCCCCGTGTCGCTTACCAGCTTTGCACCCTGCTCGACGCGGGACACGGAGTCGGTAATCAGCCCTTCAATCTCTTTCGCCGCGTTGGCGCTGCGGCTTGCCAGGTTGCGAACTTCGCCTGCGACGACGGCGAAGCCTCGGCCTGTTCACCCGCGCGCGCGGCTTCAACCGCCGCGTTGAGTGCCAGAATATTGGTCTGGAAGGCAATGCTGTTAATGACGTTGGTGATTTCAGCAATTTTCTTCGAGCTTTCCGAAATACCGCTCATGGTGCTTACCACCTCTTCCACCAGCGAACCGCCGCGGCTGGCGGTGGTTGAGGCCACATCGGCCAGCTGGCTTGCCTGACGGGCGCTCTCCGCGTTCAGTTTCACCGTAGCGGTCAGCTGTTCCATGCTGGCTGCCGTCTCTTCCAGTGCCGCCGCCTGCTCTTCGGTACGGGAGGAGAGATCGTTGTTACCGCTGGAAATCTCCGTCGCCCCGCGCCAGATATTTTCACTGCCGGAGCGGATCGTGCTGACCGCCTCGCGCAGGCTGTCCTGCATGGCGCTCAGCAGCGGCACCAGCTGTCCCACGCAGTTGCGGCCGAACGGCTCAATGGGCTGGCTGAGATCGCCCTGAGCAATCTGGCGGAACTGCTGGCGAATGCGGTCCAGCGGTTTGACCAGCATCGCGACCAGGTAACGGTCGGTGAAGAGCAGGATCAGCAGACCGACGATCGTGGCGACGATAATCACCGTACGGGTCATGCTGGTCAGGCCGTCCACCACCACGCGGGTGCTGTCGAGCGACTTCGCGGCAGCACTGTTGAACTCTTCAGCCGCCGCGCCGAACGCGCGGCTCAGCGTTGGCGTGACGTTATTGGCCTGCTGACGATAGCCGTCCAGCGCGCCCAGTTTCGCCTGCTGCATTTGCGGCGTCACGCCCTGTTCGAGCAGCGCCTGCCAGGCACCGATCACCCGGGAAGAGACCTGGGGATCCATTGGGCCTGGGGAGATCGCCTTCATCTCGGCCAGCTTCTTGCCCATGTTATCCAGCGCCTGCTGGGCAGAGGCCAGATCCGGCGTGCCGCCTGCGGCTTTGACTTCCATTGCGCGGCTCAGACGGGTCACAAAGCGGAAATACTGATCGTTGCCCTGGCTGAGCACCGTCATCTGCTTGACCAGCTGGCGGTCCACCTCGTTGCCATCAGAAACGCGAGACAGAGACCAGGTGCTGTACAGCCCAACACCCGCCCACATTAAACAAAAGATCCCGAGAATCGCCAGCATGACGAAACGGATCGTGAAATTACGGAGCATATTCATAAGTCTTCCTTGCCGTGAGGGTGAATTCGCCCAGAGGCGAGTCTTACCCTCGTTATCGGCAGAAACTGACGAAGTTATACTATTTCGCGCGTAATTTTATAAAAATCTTCACTACCCTGCCGTTCGCCGGAAAAGGATAATCACTGCGGGGAAAATCTTACTGCTCAATACATGTTTTCATATTTCAGCAGCCGTCGAAATGTAAAACAGACAAACAGTTAATTAACCTCACAACCCGAAAGGATGAATACCCTGATGAATGAGACGGTCAAAGAACCGCACGACCGGTCAAGAAACCCTTTAATTTGTATGCAAATCATTCCAAAGCATTTAGCTCATGAATTAAATTAAATTTATTAATCAGATTTAATTATTTAAACGCTAATTATTGTGCAGGATATTTTTTTAGATTTCATTACATCCTTACCTGCTGAGGAAGTTCTTATTTTAAATAAATTCATTTAAAAAGAGCCGGACAATTTTCGACTCATCCAGAGAACTTCAAATGCGCAAATTAATGAATCGTACATTGCTTTCGCAATGTGTATTAGTGGCTTTAACGTCATTTGGCGCCCAGGCTAACGTAACGCCCGCTACGCCCTGCCAGCCGGGCGTGACATCGCAGACCTGCGGCTTAACGAAATATGTAGATAATAGTTTCTATGAAGATCCCGGCGTGACTAATGCCATTATGGCCGACACCACCGCAAATAATATCTTTATGGATGGAAGCCGTGAATCAGGGGATACCCAGTCATTAACCGTTTCTGGTACCGACATGTCCGGCCATTATATTCAGGGCAGCAACGGGGGGACGGCTAATATTACGGTGAATAACGGCGCCACCGTCGATATGATCGAAGTGGGCAATACCGGTGCAACCACCAATACGACGGTGACCATCGATGACGCCACGCTGAATGGCGAAAATGACGCCGGAAGCTACGAGGGCAAGAAAGCCTATATGATGGGTTCCGCCATTTATCTCGACCCCATGGATAAAGGTTACCACACCGTCAACGTTGAGGACGGCAGCATGCTGCACGGCAGTATTCTCAGTGCGGGAGCTGGTGCACAAAATATTGCCATCAGCAACAGCACGATGGATAAAGGCGGTATTTACGCGGGTAGCGATAAATCTGATACCAATATTACGCTGACTAACGCTTCCGTGGATGCCTCGCAGAGCGAAATCGCGCAGAACATCGACACGCTGGCGGTAAAACTGAGCGGATACAAGCCCTTCAGCGACATCAACCTGGATGCCTTTGGCGATGTCGCCATCGCGATGTACGGAACGAAGGCTGATTCGCTGGCGCTGGATAACAGTACGGTCACCGGCGACATTGGGGCCTTTAACGAAAACGGCACCACGCTGATTTCATTGACCAATAACAGCGTGGTAAATGGCAATGTGACCGTCGATGGTAACGCCGCAAATTCCGTTCTGGTGGATAACAGCACCGTGAATGGCGAGATAAATACCAGCCAGAGTACGGGCAATAGCACAATTACGCTGCAGAACAACGCGACCGTCAACGGTGATATTACAACGGGTGCAGGTGATGATACGGTCGTGCTGACCAATGATTCACATGTCAATGGCAATGTTAACGGTGGTGACGGCAGCGATACTCTGTCAATGGATGCGGGCAGTTCCATATCCGGACAAATAAGCCAGTTTGAAACGGTAAATACCACCAGCGATAACAGCATTGCCATTGATAAAATTAACGATGCAACCAGCTGGAGTTTGCAAAACGGTTCAACCCTGATTGCCAACACCACCGGCAGCAATGCGCTGGTTACCATGAGCACCGACAGCTACGTGAATTTCGGTAATATTACCGGCGCCAATAACGCCGTGGTGGTGAACAGCATTACGCCGTCAGCGCAAAATCAGCAGGGAATAGTCCTGGGGACCTTCACCACGTCGGGCAGCAGTGCGCCGCAGAATTATGCAGCAGCCACGTTTACCAACGGCGACCAGACCGTGGAGAACCGTAGCGGCGCCTATAACTACAACAACAGTCTGAATATTGTTGCGGCCGACAGCGCGCCTCAGGCTCAGCTGACTGCAGATAATAGCCAGAGCTGGAATATTGAATTTAACAGCCAGAAGGGCAACCTTGCGAGCGACGTTCAGGGGCTGGTAGCCGGCCTGGATGCAGCGGAACAGGCCGGGCATCAGGTAGCGGATGACATCAGCAACCACATGAACCAGGTGCATCTGGCAAACCTGCTGGGAGAACAGCAGGACGGTGCGCAGGTCTGGGGCGATTTCCTTTATCAGAACGGTAATTTCAGCAACGACGTCGACTATAAAAGTATCACTCAGGGTGCGCAGGGCGGCGTAGACTGGACGGCGCATCTGGACAACGGCGACAGCGTCACCGGCGGTATCGCGCTGGCGTGGACGCGCAGCCGCGTGCAGGACACCAGCGACGGCGCGGATAGCTTCAAAGACAGCGTTTACGGTAACTACTATAGCCTGTATGGCGGCTGGCAGCAGGCGCTGAACGGCCGAACCTGGGGTCTGTTTGCTGACGGCAGCTTCAGCTACGGCGATATGCGTTACTCGCTGTCTGCCAACAACGTGACGGGCGATACCAGCGGCATGACGGAAGCGCTGCACGGCTCCACCGATGGCAGTCTGTATCTGGCGCAGGCCCGCACCGGGGTGAACGTGTTGCTGCCAGGCGAAACGCTGCTGCAACCCTACGCCACTCTTGGCTGGGATCAGACCAAAGCGAACGGCTTCTCTGACAGCGAAGTCACCTTTGCCGACAGCCAGGTCTCTTCCTGGAACGGCGGCGCGGGCGTGAGGCTCACCACCACCCTTCGCGATTTGAACAAGAACGTGAAGGTGATGCCGTGGATCGACGCGCGCTTCCAGAAAGAGTTCAGCGATGACACCGACATTCAGGCGGCGGATTATCACAACACCTCCGGTCACAACAACACCATGGGCATCTTTGGGGCAGGTATCAACGCCACCATCGCCCATAACTTCACCCTGACCACCGGCGTCTATGTCGGTACTGGCGATGTGGATAGCGATGCCAGCGTACAGGCGGGGATGAGCTACAGCTTCTGATTGTCGTCTGATTGCCCGGTGACCTGCGTGTACCGGGCAGTGCGGGACTCAACGTCTGACGCATCCCGGGGAAAATTGCTGGCAGGGAGTTCTGCCATCGCTTCTCCCCGGGATTTGTGTTTTGATAAGGACAGAATGAAAACGCCGTTTCAAAAATTCATCGATAAGAAAAGGAGACATCATGTCCTGGTACCCTGCCCCTGACCGCTACGAGAACATGCAGTACCGCCACTGTGGCAAAAGCGGCCTTCGCCTGCCCGCGCTGTCGCTTGGCCTGTGGCATAGCTTCGGCCATATTCAGCCTCTTGATGCCCAGCGGGCGCTGCTGCGTAAAGCCTTCGACCTCGGCATTACCCATTTCGACCTTGCCAACAACTACGGCCCGCCAGCAGGCAGCGCGGAAGAGAATTTTGGCCGTCTGCTGCGGGAGGACTTTGCCGCGTATCGCGACGAGCTGGTTATCTCCACCAAGGCGGGTTACGACATGTGGGCCGGGCCATACGGCTCAGGCGGATCGCGCAAATATCTGCTCGCCAGCCTCGATCAGAGCCTGAAACGCCTGGGCGTCGACTACGTGGATATTTTCTATTCCCACCGCGTGGATGAAACCACGCCGATGGAAGAGACGGCCTCTGCGCTTGCCCACGCCGTGCAGAGCGGCAAAGCGCTGTATGTAGGCATTTCCTCCTATTCAACCGAGCGCACGCAAAAAATGGCCGAGCTGCTGCGCGAGTGGAAGATCCCCCTGCTGATCCACCAGCCGTCCTATAACCTGCTCAACCGCTGGGTCGATAAGACCGGTTTGCTGGATGCGCTGGCGGCCAACGGTACCGGGTGCATCGCCTTTACCCCGCTGGCGCAGGGGCTGCTGACCGGAAAATACCTGAACGGTATTCCTGAAGATTCACGCATGCAGCGTGAAGGCAAGAAAGTCCGCGGTCTGAACGAAAAAATGCTGACCGAAGCCAACCTGAACAGCCTGCGTTTGCTGAGTGAAATGGCGCAGGCGCGGGGTCAGACTATGGCGCAGATGGCGTTGAGCTGGCTGCTGAAAGACGCGCGCGTGACGTCAGTGCTGATTGGCGCAAGCCGCCCGGAACAGATTGAGGAGAACGTTCGGGCGCTGGATAACGTGTACTTCAGTGAGGACGAACTCAAGCGGATTGACCAGCATGTTGCGGATGGGGAGTTGAACCTGTGGCAGGCGTCGTCCGATAAATAAGACCGCACCGAGCAGTCCCCTCTCCCCTTTGGGGAGAGGGTTAGGGTGAGGGGTAAGGCGTACTTTACTTCTTACTGATCTTATCCAGATACCCCATCACAAACGCAGACAGCACAAACGTCAGATGGATAATGACGTACCACATCAGTTTGTTATCCGGCACGTTCTTCGCGTCCATAAACACGCGTAGCAGGTGGATAGAAGAGATCGCCACAATCGACGCGGCCACTTTATTCTTCAGCGACGAGGCATCCATTTTGCCCAACCAGCTGAGCTTCTCTTTGCGCTCGTCGATATCCAGCTGAGAGACGAAATTCTCGTAGCCGGAGAACATCACCATTACCAGCAGCCCGCCCACCAGGGTCATATCCACCAGCGACAGCAGAACCAGAATCAAATCCGCCTCGGCAATGGAAAAGATATTCGGCAGAACGTGCAGGATTTCCTGAAAGAACTTAATCGTCAGCGCGATAAGCGCCAGCGAAAGGCCAAAATAGACGGGGGCCAGTATCCAGCGAGAGGCGTACATGGCATTTTCAAAAAAGCGTTCCATAAAGTCCTGTTTGCAAAAGAAACCAGCGCCCAGTATATCCCAATGGCGCTGACTGTTTGCAATAGCTCACCAGTATGGTCACTCAGACGTTGTCGGGGTTAACCTCGGGACGGGCGTATTCCGGCCAGACCAGCACCACCAGCTCCGGGTAGGCTTCCAGGCTGAACTCACGAAAACACTGACGCAAATTTAATACGTCCAGATCGGAATAAGAGACCTTCTCGCCGTTAAGGCAGCGTTTTTTGATATTGTCATAATATTTATACACGGCTGAATTGAGATCGCTACAGCGACGCTGTGCTTCAAACAGTCCGGGCGTGTCATTAATTTCCGACATTTTCATGCGTTTAATTGTCGCGTGTAAAAAGTCGATATATTCATGGTTCACCCGCCAGTACCAGACAGGCGTAACGGAGTTCATCAATACAGAGAAATGGTCTTCCCCTTCCTCTTTTGTCATGAGTTCCGGTTGCGGCGGTTCACTGGTGTCTTTCGACACTTTCGTTTTATTGAACTCCTGCATCAATAAAAGCACACCAGCGGTCAGTAATAGTAATGTGATGACCGTAAAAAAGATGCTGTTCATGGGTAGGCTCCATTTTTTTTGATTTTAAATTTGCCTCATGATATTGTCAACGAATCTCACGCCTTTACCAACCCCACCCTGTTGAAATTAAAGGAAATTAAAAATGCTGCCCGACTATCTCGTCCCGGCTAAGTACCACATTACGCCTGTGGAACAGCAACCGACGGAAGCAGAAAAAGAGGTCAGTTTCACTCAGGGGAAAAGAAAGCTCTCTGATTTCGAGCCTGATATATTAATTGGTGTTTCCCGTACCGGCAAATCCCGTAATATGTTGCTGGAAGAGCACGATCGTCATATAAAAGACCGCTTATTTCGCGCCATAAAAATTGAAGCCTTTGTCCACCTGCTGAATGATCTGCAGGCCGAAGGTGAAATAGATGCCCAGAAACTAAGTCAAATATTGGCCGAAAAAACCAAAGAAATTAACGAAGCGGGCAATGAAATTTGGCTTAACTTAATTACGCGCGAAAAAAACAACCCAATTTTTTATAGCCTGGGGGAGGATTAACGTGAAGGAAGTTAAAAATAACGACGTTTATTTGACTTTGGATGATAAAAAAAGTGATGAATTTATCTTAAAGCAAAATCTCGACGCACTGCGAAACACAAAAAATGACGAGATGACGCGCATTACACAAGACCTGGTATCGATCCCGGCGACGCTGGTGCGGCTGAAATGGCAGAATCGCCGTGAGATTTATCCGCTGCAGGTCAAAGAAGAAATTTACGGTGCCGTGATGAACGCCATCATGGAACAGCGGCCAGAGCTAAAAGAGAAGCTTCTGGGACGCCTTGAGGCCAACTACCAGTATCTGCTTGCCAGAGAGATCGCCACCCTGCGTCTGACGCGCAAACTGTCAGACGGCGAGTACCGTACCTCAAACGTCACCTGCGTTGCGCTTGATGAGGACGCGCTGGCAACCCCCTCTACCGCACCGACAGAAAAGAAGAACGCATAAACCCAACAGGCATAAAAAAAGCCGGCTTTCGCCAGCTTCTTTATCACTTCGCGGCCGCTTTCTCTTCGCCGACCAGCCCAATCTTCAGATAACCCGCCTGATGCAGCGTGTCCATTACCTTCATCATGGTTTCATAATCCACGGTTTTATCCGCACGGAAGAAGACCGTGGTGTCTTTTTTACCGCCGGTAAGCTGATCCAGCGCCGGGATAACAGAGTCGGCCGTTACCGGGTCGTTACCGAGGAACATCGATTTATCGGCCTTCACGGACAGATAGACAGGCTTTTCCGGGCGCGGCTGCGGCTGGCTGGACGAGGCTGGCAGATTCACCTTCACGTCCACCGTCGCCAGCGGCGCGGCCACCATGAAGATGATCAGCAGAACCAGCATGACGTCGATAAACGGCGTCACGTTGATCTCATGCATTTCGCCGTTATCGTCCAGATTTTCGTTTAGACGCATCGCCATAATATCAACCCACGCGCAGTTTGGACGCCGCGTGCACCGGCTTAACGGCGCTGGCATTCAGGTCGAGATCGCGGCTCTGCAGCAGCAGAACCTGCGCGGCAACGTCACCGAGGGTGGCTTTGTAGCTGCCAATCATCCGCGCGAAGATGTTGTAGATAACCACCGCCGGAATCGCCGCGACCAGACCAATCGCCGTCGCCAGCAGCGCTTCGGCGATACCCGGCGCAACGACCGCCAGGTTGGTGGTTTGGGTCTGCGCGATACCGATAAAGCTGTTCATGATGCCCCAGACCGTACCGAAAAGACCGATGAACGGCGAAATCGCGCCGATGGTGGCCAGATAACCATTGCCGCGCCCCATGTGTCGGCCAACCGCCGCCACGCGACGCTCCAGACGGAAACCGGTACGCTCTTTTATGCCTTCGTTATCTTCACTGCCCGCGGAGAGTTCCAGCTCGTTCTGTGCTTCATTCACGAGCAGGGTAGTCAGGCTTTTCGCGTGGAAGGATGAGGTCATATCTGAGGCCTGATCCAGAGAGCGAGCTTCAGCCAGCTGCTGCTGTTCCCGCTTGAGGCGACGCTTCTGCGAAAGCAGCTCGGCGCTCTTGCTGAAGAAGATAGCCCAGGTGACAACGGACGCCAGAATCAGGCCGATCATCACAATCTTAACCACGATGTCAGCATGCTGATACATGCCCCAAACGGAGAGATCCGCCTGCATCAAATTATTACCCACTCTGTATCTCCAGGACGCAAATCACAAAATCTGA
>ERZ772884.1254-NODE-1254-length-16696-cov-3.423592_pt1 | contig 16696 bp, 7 predicted proteins | sample MGYA00580574_ERZ772884 | MGnify/ENA primary metagenome ERZ772884 (study PRJEB29015, sample SAMEA2737690) | human gut metagenome | biome: human gut; feature: human-associated habitat; material: faeces | place: China | collected 2012 ... | reverse complement strand
AAACTCTTCTATATACATTTCTAATAAAAACTCTGCTAATAATATATCTATCAAATATCCACCTAAATTTCTTTTACCTTCTGTAGCTTTAACTGAAGCATTTATTCCTTTATCATTATAATTCACATTTATCAATGACATATCTAATGTTCCAGTACCAAAATCAAATATTAATATATCACTTTCTTTCATAATATTTTTTCTATTATTTCTATATTGCTCATATATATAATATAATGCCGCTGCCGAAGGCTCTTCTATTAATTCAACATTTTCTATTGATGCTTGTAATGCAGCATCATATATAACTCTTCTATCCCTCTGTCCATATATAGCTGGTATTGTTATTACAGCCTTTTTTAATAAATTTTCTTTTGCTATATTAGTAATTAAGTAATTCATTAATATAGCTCCACAATACTGAATACTTCTTTTTTCTCCTTTTACTATTACGCTTCTTTCAATTCCAAATTTTGATTTTATTAACTCAATATTCTCTAAACTATCATCATTAAGTTTTTCTTTCCCTACAATTACATTTTCCAAATCTTTAAATGCTATTTTTGATTTAATCTTATCTTCTCCAGAATCATTTTTTAATAACTCTAAATATTCTCCATTTTCATCTATACTTGAAATGGAACATGTCCCATTTCCAAAATCTATTCCAAAGTACTTCATACTATTTTTTACTCCTTAAAACCAAAATACACTTGCAATATTTATATAGCTTGTATCTAGTTTATATCTACTATTTTGATTTCTATTATTAAAATCTATATTTTCCTTATATCCTAAAAAAAATACTTCTCTCTCATTTAAAAATTTCTTATAATGGCTCTCTTTTTCTTCTAATAACCTCTTATCATTCTTTTTTAAAATATAATTCCAATACTCAATCCATCTTACGTCTTTTATTTGTAGTTTTTTACATATTCCTTCTGAAATAAGTTCAACATAGCATCTATTCTGTTGCATATATATTTTTTGTATAATACTAGGTTTTATAATGCAAAACTTTATACTATATGTTTTTATACATTTCATAAAATCTATCTTATTTTTCTCTAAAAATTCCTTTAATGAATGTTTATCTAGATATCTATCTAAGCTACAATCTCCAATTATTTTTATATTATCATCACTTATCTTTATAAATGATTCAACTTTTGTAAGCGCTCCAATATCCCATGCTCTTCTATTTTTATTAAATATACTATTTAACTCAAATTTGCAGAATTTCATTGTAGCCTTAATATATCCTATAACTTCATATATACCTTTATTATTTCTATATATTCCTAAACTTAAAATTTCAATCATCTGCTCTCCCTATATTTGACCTGTGCATATTTGTCTATATTTACAATATACACATTTGTATTCTATTTGTTTTTTCCCCTTATAAGCTCCCCCTTTTAAATAGCTTATAACTTCATTTATAGTTATTGGATTACGATTATACTGAACTAAACTATCTATAATATTATCTTTTTTAAATTTTGCAAAAATATAATTTTTAACTATATTTTCATAATGCAAGTCCAATTTCCCATAATTTATAAAATACTTAACCTTTTCTTTTGAATCAAATTCAATATCATTTATCATTGTTGAATTTGCATAAGGTATTACTTCTAATATTCTCTTTGATAAGTCCTTTTCATTTTTAGTTTTATAAATACTTATTGCTATTAAATTTTTTAAATACTGCTTTATTAAAAAACTATTGTTATAACATCCGTCTCCATCGATTAATGATTCATATAAAAATCTATCTTCACAGAAATTATAATTAATTATATCCAATGGGCTAACCAATTCATGTTTTATAATTGTATTATCCTCTAATACATTCTCTGTTTTTTCGAAATTTAAATCATCTAAAATTACACCTGGATTCTCATTTAAATTTAGCATCTTAAGAACATAGTATAATTCTTCTTTTAAATTTTCATCTTTATTCTCAATATAACTTATCTTTATATCTATTTCTCCAATATAAAACAGTGCATAAAATAATGTAAATCTTAAATAATTTTTATACTCTGTTTTACATGTATTAACTATACTTAATACTTCTGTACTATTTCCAATAAAACTTTCATCTAATGGCCAAGTTAATTTTATCTTACTTTTTCCTTGCATATCTCTATCAGATATCTCCATAAAGTGATATGTACTTCTCTTTTCTTTAATACTTTTTTCCTTCGCATTTGGATCTGCTAATAATACCCCACCGTCAATTTGATTAAAGTCCCTTACTATCCAACTTGAACTATCATCGCTCTTATTTTGAGCTAAATAAAAATGTAATGTTTCTTTAATTGCTGCTATTGATTCATGCGATGTGGAGTCTAATTTACTTATTCTTTTATCTATTTCACGAACAAAATTAATTTCTTTTTTTAAACTCTCATCATTATTATTATTTATTTTCTCTCCTATTAGTGATAATAAATTTTTATAATGTTGCATCATATTGACATCTTTACCATCACCCATTAATGTTTCAATTATTTTTTTTAATTCTAATATTATACGTTCAAAATATTCTACTTCATTTATAGTAACTCGATAAAATCCTAGCCTTTTATAATCATTTTTTCTTGATTCATCTTTTATATTATTTATCTTTCTTATCTTTCCCTTTAATTCTTGAATTCTTTGTATATATATATCTACGTTATTTTCCTCTAAATCTGAAAAATATACTTTTATCATTTCGAATATCTCTATAGGAGTATATAAGCTCTCTTTATTTCTATTTGTCCATATATTAGTTGAAAGGCACTCTCGTATTGCACTTTCCTTCATTCTTATCTCATTTTTATTTTCATCCCACAAATTATATATTGCTAAAATTAATTGTCCAACGGGATATGATAAAAAGTGTTTTTGCTCAAACTGTTCTGGAAAATACACTTGTAATATATTATTTATATTAGTTCCATCTACAGAATAAAATTGTTCTTCCATATTAGCTAATACCTTTGCTGGATCAAACTTACCATCAATAGAATCTTTAGCTTTTTCATATTTATCTGCTATATAATGTCCCATTTCTGTATAATTATCAAATTTATCTATAACTATATTGCTTTCTTCTGTAAGCTCATCAAATTTTCCTTCTACTATTGCTGCATAATTTTTTGCTATTTGTAACTGATCATATTTATATTTAGTTATATTCTTTTCTATAGTACATCCTGTCCATCTATATACCTTATCCCATGTCGAATATATTCTCGTGAAGTTTTCATTATAATTAATTAGGAAAATAACCTCTATATTATTTTTTTCTAAATATCTTATAAGCTTTAATACTATTGGAGTAAATTGATGAATTCCATGAAAAATTACCTTATTAATCTCTTTATTTTCATAATTAACAAGTATCTCCTTGTACATCTCTAATCTTTCTTTTAATCTTTTCTGTCTCTTTCCCTTTTCCTCGCTTGATTTTTTAATCTTAATATCTAATTTTCTTATAATATCATTTAAATATAATTTTTTATCCTCATTTATTAAATTAGAAAATTCTATTCCTTTTATTCCTTCACTACTTTTTTTATCTATCTCTCTTTCAACTTCATCAATTACTATTTCTTTTATCGCTTCTTTTAGAGAATATATGGTTTTATAATCTAGCTCTTTAAACTCTGCCCAATCTGTAGTTTGTTCTATTTTCTTATAAATTTTTAAGAATTCTATTTTTTCATCTGTCAATCTGTCATTCTCCAATTCATTACTGGATATTTCACATTCTATTAAAAATCTTATAGAGTTATATACATCAGTTTTATTTTCCATAAATGACTTTTTAAGTTTAGGATTTTTTATTTTTTCAATATATCTTCTTATATCTAAAAAATGTTTTACATCTTTTTCAGGATTATCATACCATTCCCTATAAAACTTTTTAATCAATTTATCTATTGTTGTTAATACTTTAAATTCAGTTCTTCCAAATTCTCTTGATAAGCCCTGAACTAACGTTTGAGATATACAAAAATGATCATATTCTCTTAGTTCTTTCCAATCATCTATTTCATTCAATTTTCTTGGATCATTATATCCTATAACTCTCATAACTTATCTCCCTATAAATTTTTATTTATAAAATCCTGCCATCTTATTTCATCTTTCTTCCTCGGTGCTTTATCTGAAAAATAAACTATTCTACTTATAGCTCTAGTTAATGCAACATATAATATTCTAACTTCTTCATTTAACTTTAATCTTAATTCATCATCTTTAAAATTATAATAGGTTTTATTATATATTCTTCTAAATTTATTACCAATTTTCTCGTCATCAACAAAGCTATATCCAACTCTTTTTGTTGCCTCATCTACCAATATCTCAACTTTACCTAAGTCTTGCTTAATATTTTTATTTTTATTACAGTATGGAATCATAACTGTATCATATTCTAATCCCTTAGTTTTATGAATTGTTGCACATAAAACTTCTATATCTTCACTTCCATTATCAATCCTATCAGCTCTACTTTCTTGTTCCATATTCGTAAATATGGCAATTTCCAATTTATTCACTAACTTATTTATTGTTAAGTATTCATTGTTAGTAGTTCTAATAATCCATTCTATTAATTGCTCTAAATTTCTTTTATATATTATTGCATTTTTCTTTTGTTCAACCTCATCTTCGATTTTACCTGCATAAATGTTCCATGGTTTCAAATCACTTATTATTTCCCTTATAACCTTCATTATCGGCTCTCTTTTTATACTTTCTAAATAACTATCCCATTTTTTTATTGTATTTATCTTTTTAAAATACTCAATTTGTTCTAGCCTTTTTCCCCTAATTGTCACCAAACTACTTCTAGAGTAATTTGATGATACATAGTTAGTGTTAAATAATCCAAATAAACATTTAGGATCTAAATTAAATTTAAGAGCAATGATTAATTTATATAAATCCCTAACTGCTACTGTTTCAAACAAATTATTTCCAATATCAGCCCTTATATTTATTTCCTTTTCTTTGCAAATTTTTCTTATTTCTTCAATCTCGCTATTTGTTCTAACTAAAACTGCTATCTTTCCACCTTTATTCTTAATTTTCATTGACTCTATTTCATTTATTAGATTTTTTATAAAAATATCGTTAAAATTACTATTATCGTAAAGTATCTGTTCTATTTCTTTATTTCCTTTATTTATTTCCTTTACTCCTACAAGTCTACTTTTATACTCTATATAATTATACGGATGCCATGTTTCAAAAATATCATTTAGATCCTCTAATAAGCTTTTATCTGTTCTATAGTTTTTAGTTAGTTCAAACTTTCTAAAACTACTCTCATTACCTTCTCTTAACTTTTTAAATGCACTTTCATCAGCCCCTCTAAACCTATATATACATTGTTTTATATCTCCAACTACTAATACATTAAATCCAACTATTTCTTTAAACTTTTTTACTATATCTATTTGTACATCATCAGTGTCTTGAAATTCATCAATAAATAAATAATCTAATTCTAATGTATTTTTAATGTAATCTGGCGCTACACTTAATATATCTAATATAATAATCATTATCTGAGATAATTTAATTTTATTGCTTTCAATCGCTTCTTCTATTGATTCCCTTTGAATTTTAGGTATAATTTCATTTATTATTTCACACTTTTTATCATTTCCCTCATCTAATACATATCCATTTTCTAGCTTTATATTTTTTTGTTCTAATTTTTCTAAAATTCCTCTTATTATTTCAGCAAATTTAAATAATCTATATTGAATATCTTCAATCATATCATCAGATTCATAATTCGCTGATTTATAATTATTCAAATGTTTATCTATTAATTTATCAAGCTCATACTTTCCACTATAAATAGATGCATTTGCCCCTAATCCTATAAGATGGGAAAATTTATCTATTATTACTTTTGCCAATGAATGTATTGTTGAAATTTTCATATTATCTATACCTTCTACAAACTCTAAGGCTTCAATATTTTGAGTTAATAAGTAATAATTTTCATAATACTCTTTTAATTTCTTTTTCATGTTATTAGCAGCTTCGTTAGTAAAGGTAATCATTACTATTTTTTTTAATATATTCTCCGAAGTATAACTATGCTTATAAACTAAGTAAGTTATTCTTGATATCATGGAATATGTCTTTCCAGTTCCAGCTCCAGCCTCAACTATAATATCCTTTTCACAATCATAATGTTCTAAAATAAATTGATTATAGTTAAAATTTGTATATTTATCTATCTTTTTTACTATCTCGTCATACTCTCCTATAGTTCCATTAATAAAAAAGAAACTTTTATTAATATCATGTCTTTCATAATAGTATATATTTAGATTATAAATACTATCTTTAAAACCTTCGCCCTTATCCTTTCGTATCTTAAACTGTTTATATCGCTTTAAAAATCCCAAATTGCTATCTATGTATTTTTTAAAACTATCTAATACATTATTATTATCTGAACATAAATAAACTTTTGTTCCATTTTTCCAAAGTTTAATTAACTCTAGGGCTTTTTCTTTATTATAATCTTCTGATTTTAAAAATATAAATATTGAATATATATCTTCATTATCATCTAATAATATTTTATTTTTAATATTATAGTTATCTTTTTCTTCATTTTTATAAGCTTTTTTATTGCTCCCTATTTTTTCAAATAACGATCTTATTTTTAAAAAATCATCTTCTAATATTTCTTGTTGCATATAGTCATCAATAAGTTTTATTTCTTCAAGCCTTTTAATAAAAGTATCGCGTGATAGTAAATCTTCTCTTAAAATACATCTAGATTTTTCTGTATATAATTGCATATTCTTATTTTCAAATGTATTGTAATTCATATTAGGATATACAACGGCATGAGTTAATCTTGGTTGTATTTTAAATTCATCTTTTAACTTGTTTAATATATTAAATTTATATAGTCTTGCTTGCTTTAATGCATTAATATCGTATTCTTCAATTTGTAATTTATCATTTCTAAATGTTATTTTACTAGTATCATATACTTCTATTATTTCATATCCACTCCATTTTTTTACCTCAAATAAAAATAACCCGAGCTTTCTATTTATAAAAAAGAAATCGAATTCTTTTCCTTTAACCTCATAATTATGATATAAAATAAATTCATTATTGAAATTATTATTTAAAAACTCAAAAAATATCTTTTCTCCACTATCTTCAATATTTATATTAATTGGTCTCACTATCATAAAGTTCTCTTTTCCCTTCGTATTAAAATATACTCTAATTATATCAGCAACCATACTATTTTCCAAAATATCACTTGTTGAATTAAATTTATAAATTGTAAAAAAATAATCCCCCTAATATTAAAGAGTAACTTCTTAATATTAGAGAGATTATTAAGATATAATATTTATAATAGTATTACTATGACTTTATCAATTAACTAACTCCCAAAAAGCCCTATCCTTCATAAATATAGGCCTATCACTATCCCCCATCTTAACTAAGCTATAATGCTTACTTAAACTCTTAATCTTATTACAAATCATTTCCTGATCACTCTTAGCTTGAGCATTAAAAATATACTTTGCATCCTTAGGATTAATTTCAGCAACATTATGGACTACCCAAGTTAAAATATAATCTGAATATTTATTTTCCCCGGTAGAGAAATGACTTAATAATTGAGTTGAAAGTATTGTTCCTACACCAAACTCTCTTCCTTCCTTAAGTATCTTCTTTAATGTTTCAAAGTCTTTACTTAAGAAATTATCAGCTTCATCTACTAATATCATTTTATTTAGCTGTCTTAAGTTTCCTTGTACTCCACTATGACCATAAGCTTGCATTTGCGAATAGAATAAATCTAACGTAATTGCAACAACTAAATTTTGAATATCTGGATCATATCCTGATAAATCTATTACAGTAACTCCATCAATTAACTCAAATAAACTCTTAGTTTCTAATGGATCTGGTTCAAATATTTCAAAATCTATTAAATTACTAAATGCAGCATAAAGGCTATCTTCTTTTAAATCATCTCTATTTACATAAATATCATAAACATCCTTCAATGTAGGAGCTGGATTATCCCATGTATCTGGTTTATTTTTAATTATTCCTCTCTTCTCATAAGCCTCCATTATTAAATCTCTTAATAATGTTTCTTGCTTAATTCCAAGTCCAAATGCTTTAGCTAATGTTACCTTTAAACTATTAGCTGTATGAAGTGGCAACATTGGTTTAGAGTTCTTAGCTTTAATGACTGATAGAGGATTAAACGGTAAATGATACAATTCATATACATTAGCATTTGTAGCTTCAATAAAATCCGTTTTAGACTTATTGTAATCACCCTTATAGTCAAAAATTAATATTCCAACATTTTTACCATCAACATTATATTTTGATTCTCTATAAATTTGAGTAATCATTGACTTAGTAAATTGAGTTTTACCAGTTCCCATTGTTCCAATAATACCAGTATTAGTGTGAAATACCTTATCTGTATCATTCGGATACCAATAGACTTCTTTATTGTTCTTTTCATTAACTCCAAATAATATCTGCATATTTCTTTCTTCGTCATTAACTTCAGGTATATAATCTGACTGGGTTTCAGTTATAGTAGTGCCTACTGGCTCATTAGTTTCAGATTCATCTGGTAATAATTCTGCTTGTGTTTCAATATCAGTTCCTTTACTGCTATCCCCTATCTCTTTGATATCTGGAATATTATTAACTACTGTTGATTCAGTCCCTACTACATCAACTCCATCAACAATTTCCCTAATTTCCTTAACACTCTTAGTTATAAAGTTAATGCCATCTTCTTCAGACATTTCTATTACCATAACTTCATCTTCTACTCTAATATCATTAAATGTTATGCCCTTTTTAAATGATATTACTGCTGCTTTTCCTATTGAATTATCAAAGGAATTACTTATTTCATATTCTTCATTAAGCAATCTTCTTCTTAAATCAGAATCAATTACTTGAATCCAATTTTCTTCATCACAAACATTATATAAATTTAATTTTTCTGCACTTGTTATAACTAATTGCATTAGAAAGTTTCTATAAACTTTTTGAGTACTTGTTAAATCACCATTTTCATCTGGTAATAATGTTTCATTAAATATCTTTTTAGTTCTTTTTGCTTGTTCAATTCCTTTTTGTATATACGTTGAGTTATTTTCTCCTATTTTAACTTCTACTGGATAATAATGAACAAATACTTCATTATTTATAGTTTCTATTCCAACAAGTAAAAGATCATCACTTGTTACACCATTATCGAATCCTAAGTTCTTAGCTGAAAAGAATCCTTCACTTTGTTTTAATCCAGCTCCTCCAGATACTCTTAATACCTCTTCTAAAGATATAGGAACCCAAATGATATTATCCTTCTTAAATTCAGCAAGAGCTAGTTTTATTGCAGAAAGTATACTTATCTTTTCCCTAGGGAAATGTGATTTACTTGATAATAATCTTAATAGCCAATCACCATTTACTGCATTAAACATGTTGATTATTGCTGGTGAATAATCATGTGCATTTTCCACACCCTTTTTAGTTAAAAACTCTTCTATAACTCTTTGATAAGGTCCTGACTTTCTTGTAACAGTTATAGCATCATATCCACCAGCTGTAGTATATTGATCACTATAGTGAATAATAAGTAAATCCTTAGCCTTAGGATCATTTTTAAAGAAGTTTAAATCAACCTTTGGATCAATAAAAGTAATCCAATGACTTGCATTATATATTTTATCTAAAGTTGTTTTACTATTATTAGGCACTGATATAGCCTTGCATTGATTACTATTAAATGGCTCACCAGCTGAACAAGCATTAACAGCATTTAATCTTGTAGCAATGTTCATTACCTTATTATCTGTATTTGTATACTTAGTACCAAATCCTGTTCTATATGAATCACCTAAAAATACTGAAGGCACTCCTGAAATCATACCATTTAATATAATTCCTGATGGTATATCATCCATATTAGAAGTAACTTTTTTTGCTTCATTATTCATCTCTAAAAAAGTTATATGAGCATACTCTATACCCTCTTCTAATTTCTTTGTATAAAAATGTACCTTTTCTCTATAAAGATTTAACACATCCTCTTCAGACATATGATCAACCTTTAGATCTAAGTTATAAATTTCTTTTAAACTATTAATATTTTCATTAAATGCCACTTCTTCAAATGCATTAGTTATATTCTTGTTTGAATATATAAATAAATCCATTGGTAATACTTCTTTAGTTTTATCACTCTTAAGCTGCTTGACATAATACTTAAATATACCTTGAAGTATTTCTTTACTATCACCTGTATTAATTAAGTTAATTCTTATAGGAGCATTATTTCCCATTTCAAACATATATTTAAAATGTCCTACAAATTCCTCTAACTTTTCATTAACTAATTTAGAAACAAAATCTCTTGAACTCTTATATCTTGGAAGGTTTTCATCTACATAATACTTCCACTCTGGAGTATGCTGTTGTTCCATAGGTACATATAACTTATCATTTTCATCAACTATATAAGGTAAAAGATATGTTGAAGTAAATTTCTTTAATACCTCATCAGCCATTGTCTCATCATCTATACAATTAAGTAAATGTAGTTGATATGCTATATTTAATGGATGTAATGAAGTGAATATTAACTCTCTATCTTCAACTTCTCTCTTTATTGTCCCTATTTTAAATAAGTTCTTTTCAGATTGTGTTAAGTAAGAACCTTCTTCAATATTATTTAATGCTTTTATATATACATTAACAAAATCATCATATAAGCTCTTTAAATCATCATTTAAATAAGTTAAACTCGGCAACTTTTTAGAAACTCTATAATACTCTAATATATTGCAATATACTTTCTTTACATCACTATTTAAATCTAAATCTATAGCTTCAAGCCCATCTACTGTATCGATGAAACTTAAACCTTCTAAATTTATTATTTGTTTTTCTAGCTCTAAATTTTTTCTAAATTCATCTCTAGTAAAGTATTCTCTAGTACCATGTTGTAATTTATTATCGCCTATTAACTTAAAGTCACTACTTTTTTCTCTTTTTAACTTCCAAACCTTGAATCCTTCTATTGGGACTATTTTCTCCGTAGTACCAACCATACCAATTGGAACTAATTCATTTCCTATTTTTAAATTAAATCTAGCTAAATCGCTATCATTTTCATATTCAAAGTTTTCACTTATTTTAACATTTAATTTTTCATCACTTTCAATATTTATAACATCATTATTAGAATCTATTTCGTAATTTGTTATATTTCCTTCGGCAAATTCATTAAATGTTATAGAAGAATCATTGGTATTAACAGAAATATATTGTTCTTTTTTTTTAACTACTAATGAGAATCTAGATTTTATACTTTCAAGATATTTCTCATTACATTTAAGCATAACAATTTTAAATTCAAATTTTACTTTTTCATCCTTATAAATAACTTTATAAAAATTAGATTTTCCTTCTATATCTTTTATTGTTACCTTTAATTTTTTACCTGAAGTTGAAGCATCCACTTCCCCTTCAGTTTTATAAATATACTCTTTCCTTAAATAATCATCAAAAGAAAACTCTAAATCTACTGACTCAGCTCTATTTTCATTGAATACTATTATATTTCTTATTCTTGACTTTGCCTTTGATGGCCCCTCTTCTTTATCCCACTCTTGAGATGCCGATAGATATTCTAAGGGCTTAATTAGCTTCTTTTCATCAACGGATTTTTTAACTTCCTTATATTCAACATCTTTCCAATCACTACCCTTAAGCTTCTCTATACCTTTTTCCTCAAAGTATTTTTCCAATTGAGTTTCTGGTGTTCCATAATTGTGTATTTCATCTACTCTATTAAAATATAAAGCATTATCTTTTATTCTATTTTTTAATTCTTTTCCTTCAAATTCACTTAGCTTACTATCATAAAACAGCCCAAAATCTTTATATTGCTCTCTATTAATACAGCCTTTATTTAAAATATCTAAAACTTCTCTATATTCAAATATAGAGTTATTATCCTTGAATAAAACATTCTTTTTTCTCTCTAAATCCATATTAATAATTTCTTTATCTACTTCAGTAAAAGAAGATCCTTCTAATTCTGATTTAATATCTTTTTGCATTGAATCTATATGAAAAGGCATTCCTTCTTTTGCAAAAGATTCTGTTCCTCCCATAATACTATCTAAAGTAGTATTATGTATAAATAAAATAGCTTTAGTTTCATATCCAGTTTCCACCCCAACCATATTTCTTAATCTAGTTAAAAAGTCTGGCTGAACATCATCTATTGTTGCTGATACTATTAGTTGAACCCCATTAAAATCTAATTGGTATGAGTTGTATTTAACTTCTCCATTAGGATCTTTATATTCATAGTCTCTATAATAAGTATTATCTTTTAACTTTTCATATAAATTTCTTACTTCTTCTTCTTTTTCAAATTGAATATTATATTTTGATCCAGGAGTTAAAGGATTTGCTCTAAAAAACTCTATTATTTTTTCTGCTAAATAACTATAAAACTGATCTGACATATTGTGCATCCCCACTATCTGATTTCTTTTCTAATAAATTTAACTTTTCATATAACTGTACAATTTTTGTTTTTGAATCCCTATCAAAGAATATACCTCTTAATTCAAATTCATTAAATAAAGTATTAAGCTTCATTTTTCCTTTATCGTTAATGCATATTTTAGTCATTAAAATGATATCATCCTCTGTTATATTTAAATTATATCCTAATTGACCTCTTCTCTTTGCGAAGTTATCATATACAAATCTTACAAACCAATTTCTATATGCCTCATATGCTCTAGTTCTACTTGACTTCACAAATTGATATTCTATTGCATCAAATAACTTGTAAACATAATTAAATCCATTTACTTCAGTTTCCCTTGCTATTTCTTTAAAATCGATCCATGGTTTATCTTTTATTTGATTTGTATATGCATCAAAAACAGATAATACTTCATTTTCTACTTTACATTTATCACTTTGTCTAAATATATCTGCTAATTCAATATATCCTAATTGTCTATCTAAATTATGATAGTTTAATAATTCTAATAGTATCGCATGAGAAAATAATGAATTTACACTTCCTTTTATTTTTTCCCATCCAAATTGATAAGCAGTTCTATTTTTAGATGTACTTTCCCAAGACAATGTATAATATAGTTTATCTGGAGTAGTAACATCCGCTTTTTCAAAATTCTTAAGCTTCATTGCTAGTTGAGATACATAAAACATATAATAATATTCTAAGAATCTTTTTAATGAATTTTTATACAACTCTTCATTACTTAGCATAAACTTTAAATCTTTTATAAATAATTCTCTTATGAAAGGTAAATAGCAATTATACTCTCCTATAGAAAATTCCTTATCCTTTAATTCTGGTAACGCTCTTAATACTAATCTATATAAAACATTATCTACTTCTCTATCGTAATGATTACTAATTTCTTTACTTAAACTTTTATCAAATAATGTTGAAAATAAAAATTTTGCTATTTTTTCATCAGCTGAAGTAGCTGAAATATAATTAATTGTTTTTATATCAAAATCGACCAAATTATTTTCATCTATAAACATAGTTCTTACAATATCCTTGAATACTTCCTTACTTGAACTACCTTCATATTCTCCTATTTGTTCTGATACTTCATCAATAAATTGATCTGCATTAAACTCACCCTTAAGTTCCTTATTACATATCATTCTAGAAAATGCTCCAACAACCCCTGAAAACTCAGATACTAATGTTTTTTCATTAGCAGCATAAGGTAAAAGCTTATATTTCCCTCCCTGTTTATGCGTTAAACCACCATTTTCTCCAAACTTAAATGCAGTGCGTATTTCATCTAAATCTAACTTATAATTAATTTCTTCACACATACCTAAATCTCCACAAACCTATATATTTCAAATTCTTCATCAAACTCTAATCTATACTTTTTATTTTCTTCTTTATTCTTCTCTGTAAATGTTAATTGATTATTTTGAGATCCTGCACACTCTATTTTATTTATGAACTCAATGAATTTAATAAAATTATTCTTATCCTTCTTATTGGGTCTATACCCATTTCCAACTCTTATTAATAAATCATATAATGAGTAGTCTATATCTATACTACAAGAAGTATCTAAATTATCTCCTTTGTACCTAATTTCCATTTCAGTTAAAAATTTAATAAGTTCACTATATTTATTAATAGGTAAGCTACTTGTATCAGCCTTTAATTCTAACTTTTCACTTACTTTATATTTAACTTGAGTTTTACCAACAAAGATATTAATATGATTTTTTTCAGCTTCACCATTCCACTTTAAAATACCATCTTTAATCTCTCCATATAATCCAATAAGCTTAGCCTTATCTCCTTTATTCCAGAAGTATAAATACTTTATAAAATTTTCATATACCTCATCATTTAAAGAGAATAAATCACCTTTTCCACAAAGATAATAACTTCTTATAAATAGCTTTAATAAATTAGTTTTTATTCTTCTACCTTCTAACTCATCAAAATTAATATTATTTATTTTTTCTATATATCCCTTGGGATAATCTATATACTGATCAAAAAATTCTATTAACTCTGTTGAATTATTAAACTTAATAATAAAGTCATCTACTTTTTCATTTCTAACATTTAAAGGATCTAAAGTACTTAAGGCATTAAATATAAATGATAATTCTTTGTGATCAAAAATTATATTTGGTGTTAAAGAATTTATATATTCTTCATTCTTAAGCTTCCCTATCTTATCTTTAAACATAGGTGAATTAACATCTATATATGACCTAGCTATTATTAAATCATACATAAAGTTTAATAATGCTCTTGTTGAAATAATAATTTTTTTCTTTATTATACATTGAACTAATAAATCTACTATTGCATTTTGAACATTATCCTCACTTATTAATTCATAGTTAGCTTTAATAGGACACTTATCTTTATTCTTACAATTACTGCAATTTTCTTTATATGAATTATAAAAATCATTTACCTCTGATGGATTAGTTATTTTATTTATTAGTTCTTTTATATATTTTGATTGTACCTTTCCATCTTTTAATGTATATAAATTATAATCACTAAAGTTAATAAACTGAATATTGCTAGATGAATCAAATCTATTTTCAATTATACTTTTTTCTAATATCTTTTTACTTTCAACATACTTTTGTAATACTGTAAATCTCTTACCATATTCTGAATCAATAAAGTTGTTTAAAGTACCAAGGTTAATTGCTAAAATTAATTTTTCAGTGCTTGTCCCTATTTTCTCATCACTAAAATTATCTAAAACATCATTTAAAGTATCCATTGATGTTTTATTAGGCTCTAAACTTTCTGTTGCATCATTATGTAATGTAAAATTACTCATTACATCAGGATATTTATTTTTAAAATATGAAATTATGTGAGATTTACCATCACCAACACTACCACAAACTAAAATTAATTGAGCACTATTTTCTTTGGCAGCTTTTAATATTATTTGTTGTAATTCATCCTGTACCTCTCTATTTACATGCATATACGTTTTGAATTTACTAAATGTATTCAATCCTTCTACAGCCTCTTTTGATGATTCCTTTAGCTTAGATAATTCTTGAATAAGACATTCTTTTTTAACTTCTTTAGTAACTTCAACTTCTTCAAGATTCTGTATACTATCTATAATATTTAAGCTATTAACTTTATCCTGGCTTATATCAATATTTTCTGTTACTTCTCTATTATTAATGTGTAATAAATGATCTACCTTGCCTATTAATTTCATTTCTAAATATTTAAAAACACTTATATTCACTCTATAACTTTCCTTTCTCATATTTAATTAACATATTTTTAAACTACTGTATAAGAAACATATTAAAAAAACTGATATTTATATAATCTCTTGCTTACTCATACTTATTATATTCCTATTTCATTACCTTTAAGTAAATTTTAAACTTGATCGACATAACCTTTCTTAATATATGTATAATTTAATTATTTTATTTACATATTCATGTAATTTTAATTATATATTATTCCACACGATTTTTTTGTCGAATATTGTCGGATTAACTGTGGTATGTTTTTTATTTTAATATTATTATTATATAAGTTATTACTAGGGATTATTTTTATAATATATTAAATATATTAAGTATTTTCTCCTTAGAAACTCTATCCTATTTGTATAATATGAATTAACTTTAAAGTAACACCAATAATAATATATAACTGTAAAATTTATGAATTAGCTCTACTTTTATGATATTATAAAGAATACAAAATTCATATTTTATTAGATTTACAAATTTCAAATTAATGAGGTAATCGTTATGCTATACATGGTAATAGAAAAATATAAAGATAAAGAGTCAGTTTATAAGAGATTCAGAGAAAAAGTCAGGATGATGCCCGAAGGTGTAAGATTGTTAATAGCTGGGTTTCATAAGATGTGAATACCTATTATCAAATTAATGAAGCACAAAATGAAGAATTGTTGTATGAATGAGCTTCCAACTGGAATGATGTTACCGATTCTGAATTTATTCCTGTTATTAGTAGTCAAGTGGTCTTATGTCAATATTTTGGACACAAAAAGTCAAACTTTTTTATGCTGCACTT
>ERZ772884.1252-NODE-1252-length-16702-cov-4.714243_pt1 | contig 16702 bp, 14 predicted proteins | sample MGYA00580574_ERZ772884 | MGnify/ENA primary metagenome ERZ772884 (study PRJEB29015, sample SAMEA2737690) | human gut metagenome | biome: human gut; feature: human-associated habitat; material: faeces | place: China | collected 2012 ... | reverse complement strand
CATGCGGTATCCGCACGCCTCGACAGTTTTTTTTATATGTTTATAATGACATCAATATGCCTCCGCCACCTCTTCGACGACAGCAGAGTCAACACTATAATCGTCTGGCTCTGGCTCAAACACGGGCTCCTCGGCAACCTCGCTGTAGAACACGTCGACATGCGACCCGGCTAAATTCAGCTCCTTGTAGGAATCCTTTGTCTGCTCCTCGCCTTTCTCGTTGATAAGCACCCACGAATTGCCGTCTTTGGCAAAATAGCGGTCGGCGACAACAGAAGTCTGCTTCAGTCCGCTGTATTCAAAATCAATAACAACATCGCCTTTAGCGTCAATCACGCCAAATTTAAAGTCGTCGTTGCAGGCAATGTAGCGGTTCTTGTTTGCATACTCCAACGATAAGTATTTCGGGCGCACAAGCACCTCGCCGTCGGTAGAGATGAGGCCATATCTGTTGTCTCTGCGAAACACCGTCTTGCCGTCGTTGATTTCATAGCAAATGTCACTCTCCATCTTGCTGTTGGTGAACGCCTCTTCGCCGTTCTTGTCAAGAAACACGACCTTGTCGCCCTTCGCAATCGGTGCATAGCCATTGTGATAGAATGCAATCGGGTTGTATTTATCCAGGCTCATCGACTTTATCGTCTCGCCTTTTTTGTCGATAATCAAAATCTTCTCGTTCTTCAACACAAACGCCCGGCCGTCGGAAAACGGAGTGGCTTGATCGTATTTTGCAGGGATAACTTCCTCTCCTTTAGTGTCAAGAAATCCCCACTTGCCGTCTTTGCAGAATGCGGCAAGGCCTTCAGAGAAACCGCTTGTCCGCGACACTTTTTTAGGCAGTTTCTTCACCTCTTCAAATTTCTTGTTGACAATCATAATGCCTTGCCCTTCTTTCACAGCAAACGTCACGTCTTCATCGCCAAACGTGCCGAGCTGCGTATATTTGCCCTTGCCTATGGCATTTTTCGAGTCGTCAATCTTATAGCACTCATAGTAGCCACTCTTCGTGCGCACCACAAACATCCCGTCTTCAACAACCGACGGCATTTCATCAAAATCATTCTGGCAAAGCACATCGCCTGTCTTCGTGTCCAGAATACTCCACTTCTCCTCGCCGTCGAGCACCACTGGCACATAACGGGCCTTTCCCTTGTCACCCGAGCAACTCCACAACGAGCCGCCCACCAACACTGCCAACACGGCAGCCTTCAAACAATTGATGATTCTCATAATTATTAGGTTTATTTCGTTATTTCCAACGAAGTTAAGCACTATTTCCCCGATTTCCAAGAATTTTTTTGTAAAAAGTCATCTTCTCTTCAAAATTCTTTTCATAAAATAGGCGGCATCTTAGCAAATCGTGCAAATAAATTTGCCGTTTTGCATTCGATTTGCACTATCTTTGCACTACGAAATAAACAGAACAGAAATATGAGCATCTTGAAACAAAATTGCCCAGTGGCGCTATGCAGCGACCATGCCGGCTACGACACAAAGGAGGCTGTAAAAGCCTACCTCGAATCAGAAGGCATAGCCTACAAGGATTTCGGCACTTATTCTACCGACAGTTGCGACTATCCCGACTTCGCCCACCCTTGCGCTGAGGCTGTGGAGAAGGGTGAATGCTATCCCGGCATCGCCGTGTGCGGCAGCGGAGAGGGCATCAGCATGACTCTCAACAAGCACCAGGGCATCCGTGCAGCCCTTTGCTGGATTCCTGAAGTGGCTGCCCTTTCGCGCCAACACAACGATGCCAATGTGCTTGCAATGCCTGGTCGCTTCGTTAGCAACGAGCAAGCCATCGAGATGGTGAAGACGTTTCTCAACACTGACTTCGAGGGAGGACGACATATCCGCCGCATCGAAAAGATTCCGGTGAAATAAAATTTGCGTCTATTAAACAATCTGAATGCGGACTGCCTTATCAGCTGCCCGCATTTTTTTATTTTCTTATCACAACAAGGACTGTTGGGCTGCTTTCAATAAAATAGGCGGCGCCTCGGAAAAGAAAATTGAGCAAGCTCTTTTCTTTCCGCTCGGCTTGCACTATCTTTGCAAAAACTATCTATTTATGGAGAAAGACGAGATTCAGAAACTGACATACTCTGAGGCGGTTGCCGAATTGGAGAAGATTGTGCGTGAGATGCAGAGCGATGCCTGCAGCATCGACAACTTGTCGCGACTCACGTCGCGCTCCCTTGAATTGCTGAAAGTGTGCAAGGCTAAATTGCTTTCCACCGACGAGGAACTGAAAAAAATCCTTGCCGAACTTGAAGCTTAAATACGAAATATTACCCTATGACTAAATTATAATTCACTTAACAAAACACTCTATGAAGCATTTTATCCTGACTGCAGCGGCTCTGCTTTCCGCATCAGCCTCGCTGGGCGCAACGGAGGTGCTGACGTCGCCCGACGGACGGCTGCAGTTGTCGTTCGACCTCACCGCCGACGGAACGCCAACCTACAAAATGGATTACAACAACAAGCCGGTAATCGCCACAAGCCGGCTCGGTCTGGAACTTAAAAACCAAAAATCACTGCTCGACGGGTTCAAGATGGAACGCGTCAGCCGCTCGTCGTTCGACGAGACGTGGCAACCGGTATGGGGCGAGCAGTCGAGCATCCGAAACCACTACAACGAGATGGCTGTATGCCTGTCGCAACCCGACGACAACGGGCATCTGCGCGAGATGATTGTGCGTTTCCGACTCTACGACGATGGTGTAGGATTCCGCTATGAGTGGCCTGCGCAAGACAATTTCACCTATTTCACAATAAAGGAAGAGCGCACGGAATTTGCCATGACGGGCGACCACACTGCCTATTGGATTCCGGGCGACTACGACACTCAGGAATACGACTACACCATAAGCCGCCTGTCGGAGGTGCGCGAGAAAATGCCTGCCGTGAAGTTCAGCTACAATGTGTCGTCGACAGTGTTCTCCGACACCGGCGTGCAGACGTCACTGCAACTGAAAACCGACGACGGAATATACCTTAACATCCATGAGGCGGCGTGTGTGGACTACTCCACAATGCACCTCAACCTCGACGAGAAACGCATGGTGCTGACGTCGTGGCTCACCCCCGACGCCCGTGGCGACAAGGGCTATCTGATGGCTCCTTGCCACTCTCCATGGCGCACCGTAATGGTCACTTCTACAGCCACCGCCGCCCTCGACTCAAAGCTCATTCTCAACCTCAACGAGCCGTGCAAGCTTGAAGACACGTCGTGGATACACCCTACGAAATATATGGGCGTATGGTGGGAGATGATTGTTGGCAAAAGCTCATGGGCTTACTCAAACGCTTCGGCTGTCAACCTCGACAGCATCGACTACAAAACCATGAAGCCTAACGGCATCCACGGTGCAAACAACGACAACGTGAAGCGCTACATCGACTTTGCCGCCGAAAACGGATTCGACCAATTGCTGGTGGAAGGCTGGAACATCGGATGGGAGGATTGGTTCGGCCACGAAAAGGATTATGTGTTTGACTTTGTCACTCCAAACCCCGACTTCGACATCGCAATGCTCAACGACTATGCTCACAGCAAAGGCATCAAACTGATGATGCACCACGAAACTTCGGGCTCGCTGCGCAACTACGAGCGACACCTCGACGCAGCATACTCGCTGATGAACAAATATGGATACGACGCCGTAAAGAGCGGATATGTGGGCAATATGGTGCCGCGTGGAGAATATCACTACGGACAATGGGCAAACAACCACTATCTCTACTGCGTGAAGGAAGCCGCCAAACACAAAATAATGGTCAACGCGCACGAGGCGACTCGACCAACCGGACTTTGCCGCACATACCCAAACCTTGTGGGCAATGAGAGCGCCCGCGGAACGGAATATCAGCAGTCGGCAGGAATCATGCCGCACCACGTGACAATTCTGCCGTTCACGCGTCTGCAGGGCGGCCCGATGGACTACACCCCTGGTATCTTCTGCATGGACGTGTCGAAACTCAATCCTGAAAACCACGGACATGTCAACGCCACGCTGTGCAACCAGCTGGCACTCTACGTGACACTCTACTCTCCGCTGCAGATGGCAGCCGACGTGCCTGAAAACTATATGCGCTACGCCGACGCCTTCCGCTTCATCAAGGATGTGGCTGTAGATTGGGACGAGAGCCGCTATCTCGCGGCCGAACCGGGTGAATACATCATTGCAGCGCGCCGTGAGAAAGGCGGACAGCGCTGGTTTGTGGGCGGTGTGACCAACGAGGACGCACGCACAATGACCGTCGACTTCTCTTTCCTTACAAAGGGTCAGAAATATATGGCAACAATATATGCCGACGCAAAAGACGCCGACTATGAGACAAATCCTGAAAAGTATGTGATCTCGCGCCGCGTGGTGACTGCAAAAGACAAGGAGAAAATCTTTATGGCCCGCGGTGGAGGCTTCGCCATCAGCCTTATGCCCGTCGACGACCACACGCAGAAATTGAAAAAACGCAAATAACGACACACAATCCGTGTCAAGCACCCTTGCCAAATAATGGCAAGGGTGCTTTTTTATGCCGTTTTATTTGCCACAGAGCAAATTATAATGTAATTTTGGAAAGACAATAAAAGACTATAAGACAATGTTTGACACGTCACGACCATTCACGTTCGACCGCGTGGTGCGCATCCTGATCACCATCGCCACGCTTATCGGCGCCTACTGGCTGCTCAAAGCAATCAGCGGCGCGCTGCTGCCTTTCTGCGTAGCCTGCCTGCTTGCCTACATCTTCGAACCATTCGTGGCTTTCAACAAACGGCTGCTTCGCTGCCGCGGCAACGTGCTGCCGATATTCCTCTTTCTTGTCGAACTCTTCGGAGTCATCGCCCTGCTCGGCTGGTTTCTCATCCCCCGCATCATCGACGAGATTGTCACCGTGGGCAACCTGTTCAACGACTATGCCACATCAAGCAGCAGCCGCTACATTCCGCAGGCTGTACACGACTTTGTCATGAAATATGTCGACATGAAGACACTCGCATCCGTGCTGACGCAGGAACAGTGGAGCGACATAGTGCAAAAATCGCTGTCGGGCACATGGACCATGGTCAGCGGAAGCATCTCAATGCTGCTGACAGTGTGCAGTTGGTTTATCGTGCTGCTATACTTCATCTTCATCCTGCTCGATTACGACCGCTTCATGAACAGCATGCGCAGCCTGATTCCTCAAAAATACAAACCGACGGTGCTGAAAATCGCCGGCGACATCAAAAACAGCATGAACCGCTATTTCCGCGGACAAACGCTCGTGGCGCTGTGCGTCGGAGTGCTTTTCAGCATAGGCTTCCTCATCATCGACCTTCCGCTCGCCATCATTATGGGCATGTTTATCGGACTGCTCAACATGGTGCCGTATCTGCAACTCATCTCGCTGCTGCCCACCACACTGCTGTGCGTGGTCTATGCCGCCGAGACAAATTCCAGCTTCTGGGTGATTTTCGCTTTGGCAATGGTGGTCTATGGCGTGGTACAGCTGATTCAAGACCTGTATCTCGTGCCAAAAATCATGGGAAAGACAATGGGGCTCAACCCTGCAATCATCCTTCTGTCGCTGTCAATCTGGGGATCGCTGCTCGGATTCCTCGGCTTGATAATCGCCTTGCCGCTCACCACACTGCTTCTGTCATACTACAACACCTACGTGCTGCACGAAGGCAAACCGGAAGAATATGCTGAAAACCAAAATATCGGGAACTAAAAAAGCGGCACGGCTGAAGCATCAAAGCCGACCGTTCCTGTGTGTGTCTACCACAGATTGAAGCGCCATCCCACTTTCATCTCCACACTGAACAGCGAGTTGGCAAGAATCGTTTTCTTGTCGGCCACAACAGCCACATCCGTCTTGCCCACAATTCCGGCAAACCATCGGCGGTTGTTCCATGTGACAGAAAGATTCAGGCGGTTGTACAGCCGGAACGAACACCCCGGATTGACACTCGACTGCTTGCCTTTCGACACCGACGGAATCACAGCCTCGCTCACGCCAATGTTGTAGTGCTTCGCCGGCACCCAGTTGTAGGCATAACCGCCTTTCACGCCACAGGTCTGCTCCTTGACGGTGAACACCCTCGAGTGCCATTCCTCCGGCAATTGAGGCTTCAGATAATCCGGCAGTTTCGCGAAATCGAAATTAAGGTCCTGATTGTTGTAGGAGAAACCCACGAAGAAAGAGCCCTGGCTGCGCAGCTGCAGTTTGCTGATTGAGAACGCCGCCGCATAGCTGTAGCGTTTGTTGTTGAAGAAATAAACCGCCTCGATGCCCCACGACGACGTGCGCACACCGTCAAACTTCTCATTGATGCCCTTCATGTCGCCCACCCGCTTAAGGTTCATCCCCACATCATTCTTTATAGAATAAAGGCTTGCGGTAAACAGAGCACACGTAAAATCGAAATTGAACTTCGACTTGCGCCGGTCAACGCCGCCAAACAGCTTGTTGATGTTGAAATCATAGCCGAGCGACACCGCGAGATACGTTATGTCGAAACCGATGGTGTTGGTCGACGGCGAACGCATCTCCACCTTGCAGTCATGGTCAATCAGAAAGCGATTGTCGTCAATCCAACTGTTGGTGCGCAATTTCACGTTCATCTTATAGCCCGTACCTTTTACGTATGCAGAATCGTAGGAATTGAAGAAACGGTCGCCCCAACGATAGGTCTTGACACAGAAACGAGGAAACTTACCGCACTCCGCCACCGAATCAAGTGCAAACGACAATGCCTTGCCCGGAACGGCAACACACACCATCGCTGTCAAAACCATTAAAATTTTCTTGATTCTCATCATTTTTGTTTGCGGACTGCAAAATTACAAAAAATCCAAGACTCCCGAAAAAAAACAATCTACACAACTCATCAAAAACTGCCGGGACAGCATACCTTGACAGCATCCCTGCAGATGGGTGACCAACAGCCTTCAACGGCGCATCACACCGAGTTTTCCGACTTCCCGTTTTCCTGTTTTTTCAAACCTAAAAATCCTTATTTAGACACAAAGTTTTCCAAAAATATTTTTATTCCGCTCATTATAAGCAAGTTAAAAATTAACAATTGCCAAAAAGTTTCCAAAAATAAAAATTTGCTTTGTTATTTGAAAAACAATATCTACCTTTGAACCCACAATCCAAAACTGAAATAATTAACCCAAGAATATGATACAGACAGTGATTAAACGCGACGGAAGAGTCGTGGGCTACAACGAAGAGAAAATCAAGGCGGCAATCCGCAAAGCGATGATTACGACGGAGAAGGGCGAGGACGAATCGCTTATCCAGAAAATCACCGACCGCATCGGCATGAACGGCAAAGAGCAAATGAGCGTAGAGGAAATTCAGGACAACGTTGAGCTTGAATTGATGAAGAGTTCGCGCAAGGAAGTGGCAAAACGCTACATCGCCTACCGCGACCAGCGCAGCATCGCACGCCGCGCCAAGACACGCGACATTTTCCTTGAAATCATCGAGGCGAAGTCGAACGACATCACACGCGAGAACGCCAACATGAACGCCGACTCGCCAGCCGGTATGATGATGAAATTTGCCAGCGAGACAACAAAACCGTTTGTCGACGACTACCTCCTATCACCAGAGACAGCCGACGCCGTAAAAGGCAACTATCTGCACATCCACGACAAAGACTACTATCCGACAAAGAGTCTCACCTGCGTGCAGCATCCGCTCGACAAAGTGCTTAAATACGGATTCTCGGCAGGCCACGGAGAGTCGCGCCCGGCAAAACGCATCGAGACAGCAAGCATCATCGGCTGCATCTCCCTCGAAACAGCTCAGAACGAGATGCACGGCGGACAGGCAATCCCCGCATTCGACTTCTATCTGGCTCCCTACGTACGCTCATCGTTTGTTGAAGAAGTGAAAAACACCGAAGCCATCTTCGGTCAGGACTTCAGCGACCTGTATGACATAAAACTTGACGACTTCATCAAAAAGCCGCTCGACGGACTCGAAGGCAAGGACCGTGCGCTGCAGCACGCCATCAACAAGACCGTCAACCGCGTACACCAGGCTATGGAAGCATTCATCCACAACATGAACACCATCCACTCTCGTGGAGGCAACCAAGTGGTGTTCAGCTCAATAAACTACGGCACCGACACCAGTGCCGAAGGACGCTGCATTATCCGCGAAATCCTCAACTCAACATACGAAGGAGTGGGCAACGGAGCCACAGCCATCTTCCCTATCCAGATTTGGAAAAAGAAACGCGGCGTCAACTATCTGAAGGAAGACCGCAACTACGACCTGTATAAATTGGCATGCAAAGTGACAGCACGCCGCTTCTTCCCCAACTTCGTGAACCTTGACGCCACCTTCAACTTCCACGAGAAATGGCGCGCCGACGACCCGGAACGCTATCACTACGAAGTGGCTACAATGGGATGCCGCACGCGAGTGTTTGAAAACCGCTTCGGCGAAAAGACATCTATCGGACGCGGCAACCTGTCGTTCTCCACAATCAACATCGTGAAACTCGCCATCGAATGTATGGGCATTCAAGACGAAAAAGAGCGCGTCGATGCCTTCTTCAAGAAGCTCGACAATATGCTTGAAATCACAGCCACACAACTCTGCGAGCGTTACGACTTCCAGAAAACGGCTCTTGCCAAGCAATTCCCGCTGCTGATGTCGAAACTATGGAACGGAGGCGACCAGCTGAAACCCGACCAGACCGTAGAGAGCGTTATCAACCAGGGCACACTAGGAATCGGATTCATAGGCTTGGCTGAATGCCTTGTGGCACTCACCGGCAAACACCACGGAGAGTCGAAGGAAAGCCAGGAGCTCGGTCTGCGCATTGTGGGCTACATGCGAAGCAAGGCAAACGAGTTCTCTGAACGCTACAACCACAACTTCAGCGTGCTCGCCACTCCGGCAGAAGGCCTTTCCGGAAAATTCACCAAGCGCGACCGCAAGACGTTCGGCATAATCAAAGGCGTGACCGACAAAGAGTACTACACCAACTCAAACCACGTACCGGTATGGTACAAGTGCAGCCCTCGCCACAAGGCCGAAGTGGAGGCTCCCTACCACGAGCTCACTCGCGGCGGACACATATTCTATGTGGAAATCGACGGCGACGCAACTCACAACCCAGAGGCTATCGCCGACATCGTCGACCTCATCGACAAGTACAACATCGGCTACGGATCGGTCAACCACAACCGCAACCGCTGTATGGACTGCGGATATGAAGACGCCACCGACAACCTCGACACATGTCCTAAGTGCGGCAGCCACAGAATCGACAAGCTGCAGCGCATCACGGGCTACCTCGTAGGCACCACCGACCGCTGGAACAGCGCCAAACTGGCAGAACTTAACGACCGCGTGGTTCACAAATAAAAACCACAGATGAGAATAAGAGTATTGGATATTGTTGAAGGCACAAGCGTTGACGGACCGGGACTCCGCACGTCAATCTACCTTGCCGGATGCCACCACCGCTGCCCAGGATGCCACAATCCGGAATCCTGGGCAATGGACGGAGGCAGAGAGGCCTCTGTCGACGAGCTACTCGACACCATTCGCTACAACGACTTCAACGTGACCCTCTCTGGCGGAGATCCGCTCTACCACCCAAAAGAGGTGGCGGAACTGTGCCGGCGCATCAAGCAGGAACTGGGAAAAACCGTTTGGTGTTTTACGGGTTTCACTTGGGACGAGATACAAGCCGACCCGGCATTGCAGCTTCCGCTGCAATGGATCGACGTGGTGGTCGAAGGACGCTTTATCGAGGCTCTGCGCGACACGCAGCTGCGCTTCCGCGGCAGCCCCAACCAGCGCATCGTCGACGTTGCTGCATCAAAAGGGAAAGCAATTCCGGTGGAACTGACAGAGTATTATTAATCAGACTAAATACACAATCTATAAAATGACGTTTCTACAACAGATACGCGATGGCATCATCGCTTTCAGCGACTTTATATGCGGATATCCGCTGTTTGTGCTGCTAATCGGCGGCGGACTGTTTCTGTTCATCTACTCCAAGGCTTTGCCAATCCGTTGGCTGAGCCTTGCGCTGCATTCGCTCCGCGTAAAAAAACAGGGAGAAGGTCAAATAAGCTCATTCCAGGCACTGATGAGCACCATCTCGTCGACCGTAGGACTGGGCAACATCGCCGGCGTGGCGATAGCTTTGGTTGTCGGTGGTCCAGGAGCCATCTTCTGGATGTGGGTGAGCGCACTTCTCGGAATGGCGACAAAATTTTTCGAGGGCACACTTGCCATAATGTATAAAGGCAAGGACGACCGCGACGAAGTGCAAGGCGGACCGATGTATATGATTACCAAAGGTCTCGGCAAACGGATGAAGCCGCTTGCGGTGGTGTTCTCCGTAGCGGGAATGGTGGGCAGTTTTGCCCTGATGCAAGCCAACCAGCTCACCGAAGCAATGGCAACCGTCTGCATAAGTCCGCTGCTCGGCATCGCCGACTCCACAACCATGCGCTTCATCATCGGCGTCTGTATCTGCGCCATCGTGTCGGTTGTGGTGCTCGGAGGGCTGAAACGCATAGCCAACGTTGCCACAAAGATAGTGCCCATAATGGTGGGATGCTACTTTCTGATGGTGCTCTACATAATAGTCACCAATCTTGACCTGCTGCCATCCACATTCGCCGCCATCATCAACGGCGCGTTCAACCCGCAGGCAGGCATCGGCGGCATTGTCGGCACAGCCATCATCGGCGCACGCCGCGCCATGTATGTCAACGAGGCAGGTGTCGGTACGGCAGGAATGATGCACGGAGCGTCGATGAATGCCGAACCCGTGCGCGAAGGACTCGTAGCGATGCTCGGACCAGCAATCGACTCCGGACTCATCTGCACCCTTACGGCAATACCCATCATAATGGCAGGCAACTTCCACACAGAAGGCATTGCCGGACTCTCGATAGCCCTTGAGGCATACGACATCCTCATCCCCGTTGTCGGAAAGTACCTGCTGCTTGTCATGGTTGTGGTGTTTGCCATGTCGACCATGTTCTCCTACTCATACTACGGCTGCAAATGCACGTCCTATCTATTTGGCTCAAAAAACACTAAATACTATCTGTATTTCTACCTTCTCACACTTGTGATTTCCAGCGTGATGACCCTCGGTCTGACTGTAAGCGTCATGGACATAGCCTTTGCGGTTATGGCATTTCCGAATATGCTTGCCGTGTTCTGCCTCGCTCCCAAAGTGAAAGAAGAAATCAAGAAATTCAAGAGCCGGAAATAGCGCCACGTCAGAAAAACTTAGAATAAAAAACATAGCGAAAAAGGAAATTTGGACAAAGCGTAACGAATTAGCTGACGCTTCTCTCGTTACGCTTTGTTTTTATATGGACATAGCCAACGAAATTCCATATCGAAGCCAAACGGTGCAGAAGTTCAGTTTCCAGACTACTACCATAACGGATGAAAGTTTTGATTTAAAGGCTTCTATTTCTCCGATTTGCATAGGTTTGCATATCTGTCGGCAACTCTCTGCAACTTAATTTTGCAACCAAAAAAGTGTGAGTTATGCAAAGTACATTCAAAGTATTGTTTTACGTGAAGAAAGAAGCGAGAAGCCGAACGGCAACCTGCCTCTGATGTGCCGCCTTACGGTGAATGGCGAGATTAAACAGTTCAGTTGCAAGATGGACGTACCCCTGCGGTTGTGGGATGTGAAGAACAGCCGTGCTCCGGGCAAAAGCGTCAAAGCGCAAAGAATCAACCTCGCGGTGGATAAAATCCGTGTGGAGGTAAACCGCCGCTACCAAGAACTGATGCAGACGGACGGTTATGTTATCACCGCCAATCTCAAAGCGGAAGTGGTGGATTTGCAACAGCAGAAAGAAACTGCACGGGAAGAACTAAGACGGGCGAAAAAAGAAATACAGACCGAGAAACTGAAATGGGCAGCAACCACAACAGCCTCCAACATCGCCGAGAGCATCGGTCCTCTTTTCAACAGCAACAAAGTCAAGACATTTGAAAAAGAGAACACCGTCCTGCATAAGGTGATAGCCGACCAATACAACCGCAAAGGAAAAGCTAAGGAATGGAACTGTAATCAACTTACAGGATAAAGGTATTAGGTTGTAAATCAAAAATAAAGTCCGTGATACGGCATACCGTATCACGGACTTTTTGTACTTTTGTGTTCAGATTGGAGATACGATTATCATGAATAGTAAAAATAAGTACTATGCTTACCAAATATATATTTGATAGTAAAGAGTTTTCTGCAGATACTATTGTGCTTCAAGACCTTAAATTTATCAAAACATTTACTGTTGATGAGTTTAAGATATTTTTCGGAATAGAAAAAATTGAGGTCAAGAAACACCCTAAAGGATTTCTCTTTTTCCCTTTTCGTGATGTTATTGGTCTTGTTGTAATAAAAGGTATTCCTAAAAATCCCCGGATTTCAATTGTTATAGGTAAATTTGGAGTTCCTCATTACATACTTCATGAATCAGATGGAATTCAAGACTTTTATATAATAGAGTTGAATACCAATTCTCAAAATACTAATAGTGGATTAAATCATAATTCTATAGTTGAGTCAAAAAAACAAATTGATTATGGAGCAAAAATATTAGTAAATCGGTTGAGCTATAATATTAAGAATGACAGTAGATATTTATTGCCATTCGTTCAAGGCTCAAAAATAGGATTTGTAAATAAAAACGCCGAAATTATGATTCCTGCATCATACCAATTTGTTCTTGATGATTTTTATAATGACAAATCTTTAGTTCGTGTTGGCGAAACTTATGGGGTGGGATTTGAACGTAAAACTTCATCACCAACTGTATATCTCCGTAAAAGGTATGGTCTACTCAAAGCTAATGGAGAGTTCCTTTTGCCAATAGAATATGAAAATATAGCTATGCCTATTCTTTCTAATCGCATAGTGCTTCGCTCTTATGGACAAGGATATGCAGTAATTGATTTTAATGGAAATTTTATAGTTCCATTTGGCAAGTATAACTATATTGATGGATACGATACTGGAGTTGCCCGTGTGAAATTAGGAAAGACGACCAATGGCATACAAGACTCAAGTTCTCAATGGGGTATAATTGACGAAAACGGAAATGAAATCCTCAAACCTGCTTATAGCAACATTTGGAGTTTCTACAATAAAGCCCTACAATATACTCGTGTTGAGTCAGGGAAAAAAGTGTTTGAATTCCATTTCGCAAATCGTCAATTAATGCCAAATGGATTCCAAAAAGGAAAAGACGCTGAAATCCAAAGAGAAATGGAAAATTTTAACTCCTTACAGGAATATCGAGAATCTACTTATGACGAATATAACGGTTCTTATGCTCAAGATGTAATGGAATATAGTGACCAAGACATAGATGATGTATTTGAAGGAGATCCAGAAACTTATTGGAATATTGATTAAATGATTTATTATGATTAAGCAGTATTATATTTTTGACATTAAAGAAGGATATGATGATGTCCATGGCGACATTATCATTGTTAGGGCAGGAATAGTGCATAATAATATTGTTTCAGAATTACCATCTTCATGGGATGTGTTTTTCCTAAAAGACACGCCATTTATTACAGACGGAATAGTATCATTGGCTCACTCTAATGGAGGTAGATGGACTGTGAACTTTTCTGATTTTAGAGAAAGTCGTGTTGAATTTGAAGGCAAACCAAGAATTGTATATTATCACAAATCATTGCCACAAAAAAATAAATTTTGGAGCAAATTATTTAGAAAATGATTTGGGAGGATTTTTATATGGACTTCTTGTAATAATGTAATATACTGAGAAATAACAATAAATTAAACATATCTGATTGCCCCTCCACTTCCAAAAGGATAATCGTTTACATCCTTGTTGAGGTAAGGAGAATCTGCAATCAACACACCATAAAAACAACATCTTTCATCATTGAAATATACTTTGCTTTCTGCATCATAAGAAGTCCATTCATAACCTTCGACTTTAAGGACAGCACGTACAATCCCGCGATATACGCCTAACACATAATCTATTTGACTTGCACGAGACTTTGCTATTGCCCAATACTTACGCGTTTTTTCATAGATGTCCGTTCTCCGATATATTCCATGAACTTTCGCATCATCAAAAGTTCTATTTAAGCTAACTAGTAACAATCGTTCACTTGGATTTACTTTGATTTTCTCACAATCATAAATGGAACTGATTTCATCGACAGTTTTAATACCCTCATCCCACTGGTGATGTCCGCTCACAATATTAGTCAACACTTGTTCAGTATTGAATTTTGGATATGTAAGAAAATCTATAAGAACGGATTCTATCTTTAAAGCCTCTTCTTTTGTTAATTTATGACGAAGGATAAAATGCTCAACTTCTGCCCCGGAAGAGATAATATCACGAATCAGATTAAGTTTTAGTGATTCATCGTTTTCATGAAGCGCAGCTTTGCTATGGTTAAAAACTCTATTGCCACAACCTTTCCCTATATAAAAGATTTTATTGTTTCGAGGGTCTGTTAACGAGTAAACATAATAGCCAAGTTCCTCTATAGTTTTGTCACTGAACTTATTCATAATATTTACATTATTCTTTTTGTAGCGAAATAATAATAATCGGGTATTCTGTCTTTTACTTCAACAACTTTCTTTCCCCATTATCGCCATTTTCCAGCACACTCATTTGGTGGATGGCTATTTGATTGAGTTTTATAAGTCGCTTTCCCTGTGGAATTCCCTGCTCGATAAACACAGCATTCAGATTTTCCATATTGGACAGGCATATAAGTTCATTGATGGTGGCATAATCCCGAATATTACCTTTCAAGTCAGGATTGTTTTCCCTCCATTCCTTTGCCGTCATTCCAAACATCGCTACATTCAGCACATCGGCTTCATTGGCATAAATGATATTTGCCTGTCTGGGCGTTATTTCAGCAGGAATAAGATTCTGCTTGATGGCATCCGTATGTATCCGATAGTTTATCTTTGACAATTCACGTTTTGCCGACCAGCCGAGTTGCCGTACTTCCTCGGTTTTAAGTCTTTGAAACTCTTCTATAAGGTAGAGCTTAAATGGTACACTGATTGCAGAACCAAATTCAAAGGCAATATCTTTGTGAGCATAAGTTCCGCCATAACGTCCCTTTTTTACAACAAGTCCAATAGCACTTGTACATTCAATCCATTCTGAAGCACTGAGTACAAAGGAAGGCAACCCGGCACTTTTTCTAAAGTGGTCAAATTCGACCACTTTAAAATTGGGATTGTGAATTACTTCCCAAGTTCCAAGAAATTCAATCGTATAGCGGTTTCTAATCCAATTCTTGATTATATCAGCAGATCGACTATCTCCCTCTTTGGCTGAAGCCATATCTGTAAGGGAAATGTAATCCTGTTCAGCCCATTGCAAAACAGTTATTGTGTATTTTGAACCGTAATCTTAGCCATAGCACTAAAGTGTTGAATTTCATTACAAAGGTAACCATAATTCACGATACTGTAGCATTTTCAAAGAAATATCATAGCGTTTTCTGATATAAACCATTATGGTATCTCAGAATTATATTACCTTTGTTGGCATAAAGAGTTATTTGACAGCATAGCAATGTAAAACGCTGAAATTCGCACGGTCTCTAACTCGTTACCACAACTTCTCAAATAGCTAGCTAAAAGTTTATTTCTCAAATGACTATATCAAACAGTTGAAAATCTATAATAAAAATTCGTACCTTTGCACAGTTAAAAAAATAGGTATGAAATCATTTCTGCAGATAGAGAATTTGACCAAGTCGTTTGGCGACAGAGTGCTGTTTTCCGATGTTACGTTCGGCATCTATGAAGGCGACAAAATTGGCTTGATAGCGAAAAACGGATCAGGAAAAACCACACTGCTGCGAATAATCGCCGGAGAAGAGTCCTACGACTCAGGCAGCCTTGTGTTCAGAAACGATTTGCGCGTAGGCTACTTGAAGCAGCTGCCAGAGCTCGACCCCAACCTGTCGGTAATCGAGGCGTGCCTATCGATCGACGACGAGCCGACGGCAGCCATACGCACCTATGAGCGCGCGCTGGCAAGCGGCGATGCCGACGCATTGGCAAAAGCGATGTCGCAGATGGACGCTGCCGGAGCATGGGACTATGAAGACCGCATACGCCAGACACTGACGCAACTGAAAATCATCGATATGAACCAGCCCGTCGGTCAGCTGTCGGGCGGACAGGTGAAGCGCGTGGCTCTCGCCAAAGTGGTGATCAACGAGCCCGAGCTGCTGATTCTCGACGAGCCCACCAACCACCTCGACATCGATATGATCGAATGGCTGGAAAGCTATCTGCAACGCAGCCGCATGTCGCTTCTGATGGTGACCCACGACCGTTACTTTCTCGACAAGGTCTGCTCAAAGATTGTGGAAATCGACAGCCGTCAGGTGTATGCCTACAACGGAAACTACGACTACTATCTGGAGAAACGCGAGGAACGCCTGTCGGCGCAAAGTGCGGAACTGGCAAAGGTGAAAAACCTGCTGCGCACCGAGCCCGACCTGCAGATCGATTCCAACCACATGATGGTTATCAGCCCGGATGAAGGCGGTATGGGACGTGCAATTTACATTGCAAACGTACTCGGTCTGGACATGGGTATGTTCTATAAGAGAAGAGACTACACCAGAGTTGTTAACGGACGAAATC
>ERZ772884.1247-NODE-1247-length-16724-cov-8.810067_pt1 | contig 16724 bp, 12 predicted proteins | sample MGYA00580574_ERZ772884 | MGnify/ENA primary metagenome ERZ772884 (study PRJEB29015, sample SAMEA2737690) | human gut metagenome | biome: human gut; feature: human-associated habitat; material: faeces | place: China | collected 2012 ... | reverse complement strand
GGCGATGTGCTTGCCGGACGGGCGCGGATCGTGGAAAGCGACGGCCGCGACGTCACCGGACATTATCAGCTGGCCGCCTGGCTGGCGCTCAGCGCCGCCCGGGAAGCGGGCTGTCAGGCAGCGTTACTCACCGACGGCAGCCCTACCTGCGGCAGCCAGTTTGTCTATGACGGTTCCTTTCGCGGACGGCGCAAAGCGGGCGCCGGCGTGGCCGCCGACCTACTCCGCGCCCACGGCATCACGGTATTTTCCGACGGGCAAATCCCGCAGTTGCTCGCCTGGATGGCACAGAAGGAGCAGGATGATGATTCAGTGTAAACGGGTGTATGACCCGCAGGAAAGCAGCGACGGCTATCGGGTGCTGGTCGACCGTCTCTGGCCGCGGGGGATTAAAAAAGAGGCGCTGGCCTGTGATGAGTGGTGTAAGGAGTTAACGCCTTCCGCTGAGCTGCGCAAAGCCTTTCACGGCGAGGCGATCGATTTCGCCCACTTCAGCCAGCGCTATCGTCAGGAGCTCGACGCCCATCGCGAAACGGGCCTGCGGCTGGCGGCGCTGGCGCAACGCCAGCCGCTGACGCTGCTGTACGCTGCGAAGAACACCGAGCAGAATCATGCCCGGGTGTTGGCCGCCTGGCTGGCGGCCCTGCCGGTTACGATTTAGCCGGATGATCCCGGCGCCACAGCGCCCACTCGTCGAGGGTTTCGCCGCTGGGTAGTTTGCACTGAGTGCTGACGCCCTGCGGCGTTTGCACCGGCACCCGGGTGCCGCCGGATTGCTGACAGTATACCGCCGCGGGGTTGGGCATGCCGATGGTTTTCGTCGGCGCAGTGGGCTGCGGCTGGGCACAGCCGGCTAATAACAGTGGCAGAATAGCCAGTAGCTTTTTCATTGTTCCTCCCTTTCCTGAATGCCCGGGGATTTTAGCCTGAATCTCCACGTTTTCTCCATCTTGCCTGCACTTTTCCCCCGTAGAGTAGCCCTGTTCTCGAACTGACCAGAGAACAGATCATTCCATAATCAATGAGTTTTTCCCCGTCGCCCCCGACGGGGCTTTTTTTTGGGATTTAATAAATTGAAATAAAAGGATTTATTTCAAAAGTGTCCACATATCGACCACATTGACAAGAATAGCCCCCTTTCCAGGGGGCTATTTTTATACTGCAAGACTAAGTTGACTGTTCCCGTAATGAGAAGCCGGGAAAGCATCGCCGGGGATAAATCCTGGCGGCAAAGGATCTGCGCTGGTTGAGCGCTTCGTTACTCTGCGCTCTACGGTGTTAAGTGTCGTGAATGACTCGCTGCATTCAAGATTCTGGCATTGATGATATTGCCGGATGGTGAACTCGCTTAACCGGCGGCTGGTGCGGGTGCGGGCGTTTGCGCCGCAGTAGGGACAAACAAACATGATGATCTCCCATAGGGAGTTGAACTCACGGCTATTATGGCCGCTACTGTTCAGTTTCTGCAATCCAGTCGCTTATTTTCGCTTCAAGCTCCATTTTCGTGGTAAATCCGTTATCACCGATTACATGTTCCGCTCTGGCAATGATCCAATCCTGAGTATCGATTTCAGGCTTAAAGCCCGACACGGTCAGATGCATACCCGGGTATAAATCGGCGCGGCCGCGCGCCAGGGTTATCGAAAACTGTGCTGCGCCTTTCTGGAGTTGTATCCATTTTGCCGCAGCTGCGCGCCTGGCCGCCGTTTCGTTCTGATAGGTTTTACGCAAAACATACACGTTACCTTCAGCGCCTTCCATGTAATCCCCCTCCGGCCGGCTGCTTTTCTCCTCAGCCTTTTTTCTGGCAGTATTTGTTTTGCGCTTAGTGACCTTGACCGGTTTTTTCTTGCCGAAATTAAGATCCAGCCAGTACGCCCGCACACCAGTGTAAGCATCACGATCGGCAATGCGGAACCTGTGACGATCTCCGCTGGCACGGGTTATCTCAGCCGATGGCAGCGCCCTACCGGATGCACTGACGCCGCCCCCAGGCAGGATAAACAGCAGACAGCCATTTTTCACGGTGGCAATGGCCCCCAGCATCTCCGCCATGCGCGTTAAAAACGACATGTCGCTCTCTTCGGTCTGATCCGCATGGTCGATCTCAATGTCGATCAGGGCCTCGCTAATCATCGGCTTCAGGTCATAACGCCGGGCTATGGCCGATACCACCCGCTCTACCGTCAAATCATGCCAGGACACCTCCCGCCTGACGTTCATCTCTTCGCGAAAATCAGCGCTGTGCGCGGTGATGTCGATTACATCCGGCGGCCCGCTATGCCCCACCTCGTCAACGGTGTAGAAACCTTTGTAGATCAACGCCTCACCCAGCCAGCCGATGGACACCGCCAGCTCCGCACCGCGTGGGGGTAAATCCGTTACTCCGTCAGAGTCATCTACTGACAGAGTTAGCTGATCAGCATCAAAACCGTTGTTATCTGTAACAGATAGCGAGGTGATGCGGTCGGCCAGTTCGGTCAGGGCAACCCCACCCAGCGTGATACTAAAATCAGGTGTCTTTACGACCTCACTTAATTTTTCTACATACGCTTCGGCTGCTGTTGTCAGCGTGTCTGCTATCGACATAACTCCCCCGTTTTTTGCTGATGATTCCATGCCCGCGCGCGGGGCTGAATCCCTTTTTGTTGTCAGCGAACGGGAAGACCGGCAACCAGGCGACGCCAGCAGACTTAACGTTGAATATTGCCCTGAACTCAAAGAGCAACATGATGGTGAACTTATGTCTGAAACTCGTTTTCACGGCGTCCGCTCTCGCGAAAATACCGACCTACAGCAGGCAATCAATGACATTGATTCCAGCGTGATTGGTATTGTTGCGGTTGCTGATGACGCCGATCCGGAAACCTTCCCGCTCAATACGCCGGTTCTGCTGACACGGGTACGTAACGTCCTCGGCAAGGCAGGTAAAACCGGGTCACTTTACAAAGCCCTCAAAGCCATTTCCGATCAGTGCAGCCCGCGCGTTGTAATTGTCCGTGTGAAAGAGGCTTCCGGTAACGGCGCCAGCCAGTCCCAGACCGTTATTGGCGGAACAGATGGCGACAGCTATACGGGAATGTATGCCCTGCTGACGGCGGAAGCCAAAACCGGCTATCGTCCGCGCATACTGGCGGTACCGGACTACGACACCGAGGAGGTAACGTCACAGCTTTGCGTGATTGCCCAGAATCTTCGGGCTTTTGTTTATGCCGGTTGTAACGGCTGCGCGACCATGGCGGAGGCTATTGCTTATCGCAAAACCTTCGCTTACCGCGAGCTGATGCTGATCTGGCCGGACTTCATCGCTTACAACCCCCTGACGGATGATAACGAAACGTTTCCCGCCCCGGCTTACGCCTGCGGCCTGCGCGCCGCTATTGATAACAGCCAGGGCTGGCACAAATCGCTGTCGAATGTTGTGGTGAATAACGTTCTGGGTATTTCGAAGGATGTGTTCTGGGCATTGCAGGCAGAAGACAGCGACGCTAACGAGCTGAACAACAACGAAATCACGACGCTTATCAAGCGTGACGGTTTCCGCTTCTGGGGTAACCGCACCACGGACACCGAAACCTACACTTTTGAGGTGTTTACCCGTACCGCGCAGATCCTGGCGGACAGTATCGCGGAGGCGCAATTTACCTCTGTTGACAGCCCGCTCACTCCGGCCAACGTGAAAGATGTGGTAAGCGGCATCCGCTCTGCGCTCAGCAAAAAAGTCACTGCCGGCCAGCTTATCGGCGCTGACTGCTGGTATGACACGCTGGACAACGGCACCACGGATTTGCGCCAGGGAAAACTGATTGTGCGCTATAGCTACAGCCCGGTCCCGCCGCTTGAAGATCTGACGCTATACCAGACCTTTACTGATGATTTTTACGAACCGGCGTTCGCGTCGCTCGGGGGTGAATAATGGCTGTTCCTCACAAACTGCGGCTTTTTAGCTGCTTTGTTAACGGCGACAACTATCTGGGAAAAGTGACCTCTTTCACTCGCCCCAAACTGTCACGAAAGATAGAGGACTATCAGGGCGGTGGCATGCTGGGTGCGGTCGGTGTTGATCTCGGCCTTGAGGCTGGCGCGCTGGATTCCACCATTGTATTTGGTGGTGTCATCAAAGCACTGTTTCTCGAATACGGAGCAGAAATTGACGGCACGCGGCTGCGCTTTGCGGGTGAATATTTCACTGATGGCGAAAGCCAGCTTGTCGAGGTAGAGCTGCGCGGGCGATTTACTGAACTCGACGGTGGAGACTCAAAACAGGGAGAAGACACGGAGGAAAGCTACACCTTTAAATCCACCTACTACAAATTCTCCATTGATGATAAGCCCATTATCGAAATCGATCTGCTGAATTTCATCTACAAAAAGAACGGTCAGAACATGTTCCCGGACCGCATCACCTCCGCCCTTGGCATGGGCAATTAATAACCTTTCAGAGGGTGGCAAAGATGCCGCCCGGAGATTTTTAACATGGCTAAAAAAACTAAAAACCTGTTCACGCTGATGCAGCCGGTAGTTCGTAAAGACAGTGAGATCGGTCAGGTGGAAATCACTGGCGCCATCAGTCAGGCCGGATCGTTGCGCGGCCTGAATCTTATCCGCGTTGCCAATATGGATGCAGACTCAATTGCCACGCTGTTGACGCGAGTCACCGCGCCTGCGCTGACACAAAAAGAAATCAACGAAATGCACACTCTGGACTTTATCGGGCTGGCAGAGCTTCTGGTCCCTTTCTTGAATCCGCCGGAGCCTGGAGCGTCGAACGTGGCGGAGACGGAGAGCGAGTAATCACCGTTGCGTTTGACCAGATAGACGATCTGGTTGCTGATATTGCCGTTATTTTTAACTGGCCGCCCTCTGAAGTTTTTGGCATGGATCTTGGCGAGGTGATAGCCTGGCGCAAGCGGGCGGCGCTTCGAAGTGGTGCCAGTGATGAAGAGTCTTGATATACGCGTTGCTTTCAGCGCGATCGACAGATTTACCCGCCCCGTTAATGCTGCCCGCCAGAGTGCGGGCGGCCTATCCGACTCCCTCAGAAAAACACAATCCACCCTGAAAGGGCTCGATAAGAGCAGTGCCACTTTTCAGCGAATGACCGCGGCCGTCGGCAAAACCGACCGTTCCATCTCACGTGCCCGTGCCCGCTTTGATGGCTTGTCAGAAGCACAACGTAAAAACGGAACGCTGACGGAAAAACAGCAAATACTGATGTCCCGATTGGGTGAGCGGCTTGATCGGTTGACCGCAAAACGCGTGACGGAAGTGGCCCGCCTCCGTGAGAGTGCATCAGCCCTGCGACAGCATGGCGTCATGCTTTCCGGTAGTAGCGCCACCATCGGTAACGCGATACGCCGCACAGAACAATACAACCAATCCCTTGAACGGGAGAAACGGCAACTTGCTGCGGTCACTCAAGCTCGTAAACGTTACGAGGGTGCACAGCAGATGGCCGGGAAGTTGCGCTCTGGCGGTGCCATAGCATTAGGTACAGCAACCGCTGCCGGGTATGGCGCCGGACGCTTCCTGTCGCCTGCGGTTGGTTTTGATGAGGAAATGTCAAACGTCCAGGCGCTGACGCGGCTCGATAAAAGCGATTCGCAGCTGGCCGCCTTGCGCACTCAGGCAAAAAAACTCGGTGCTGAAACCGCCTTCACCACACGTGACGCCGCCAGCGGCCAGGCCTTTCTGGCAATGGCGGGCTTCACACCAGATGCTATCCGTGCAGCACTGCCCGGCGTGCTCAATATGGCGCTGGCAGGCAGCATGGAACTGGGTGAAACGGCAGACATCGGATCAAACATTCTTTCTCAGTTTTCCCTCGATGCCGGAGAAATGGACCGCGTCAGCGATGTGCTGACAGGTACATTTACCCGTACCAATACCACGCTTAGCAGCCTCGGCGAGACAATGAAAGTTGTCGGGCCGGTAGCGGCGGGGCTTGGGATTAGCCTGGAAGAAGCAGCAGCGATGACAGGCACGCTTGCGCGCGTGGGAATTCGCGGTAGCGAAGCCGGTACGGCAATGCGTCGCTCCCTCTCCCGCCTGGCCTCCCCCACTACGGCAGCCAAAAAGGCTCTCAAAGAGCTGGGAGTGGAAACTGCCGACGCAAGCGGAAAGATGCGCCGCCCGTTTGATATCCTTCTCGATCTACAAAAACGCGTCTCCCGCTTTGGCGAGGTGGATCAGGTTTCATTTTTCAAAGATATCGCCGGAGAAGAGGGTTTTACGAGCCTCCAGTCTTTGGTCAACGGTGCAGGTGATGGCTACCTCCAGTCACTCTATGAACAAATTGCTGAAGCACATAGAAATCAGGAGGCGTTCGCCGTCGCTAACAAGAAAAAAGACAACCTTGGCGGCGATTTGAAGGAGCTGGACAGCGCGTGGGAGGCGTTCCGCATTTCTGTGGCTGAGACAGTAGACGGCCCATTGCGCAGACTGACACAGGGGCTTAGCCGGGTTATTGGCACTGTTCAAAGCTGGGTAGACGAAAACCCCAGACTTTCACAAACGTTGTTACTCGCCGGCGGGACTGCACTGGCACTGACCGCAGTAATTGGCGGTATGTCATTAGCTGCTGGTCTGCTGATAGGTCCGCTGGCGAAGCTCAGACTGGGGTTTGCGATTCTGTCCGGCGGGAGCGGAATCGGAGGTACGGTATCAGCGTTCCGCATGTTGAGTGCTGTGGGCAGCAGCTCACTGGCAAAAATTAGCGGATGGGTCGCTTTACTCAGCGGCCTGGCCGGACGCATCGGCGTATTAACCAGAATGATGGTACCCCTGCGCGGTGCGTTACTTGGCGCCTTTGCCTCTCCGGGGACTGCTATCAGTGCCCTGTCAAAAAGCATTGGCGGGCTGGCACTGCGGCTAACCGGGATCCCGGCTCTCTTCGGCATTGTAAAAGGCGGTATTGCGGCGCTGAGTGGCGGCTTATCAATGCTGTTGAGCCCAATCGCCTTAGTGGGTGCTGCGTTTGTAGCGGCTGGGGTACTGTTCTGGAAATACTGGGGACCAATTAAGGCCTTCTTTAGCGGTTTTTTTACAGGCGTCATCCAGGGGTTAGCGCCAGTTTATAACGCATTTTCCCGGCTGGCGCCCGTTTTCGGGGTCATTGGGGATGGCGTCAAAAACGTCTGGAACTGGTTTAAAAAAATATTAACGCCCGTTGAGGAGAGTCGCGAGGCGCTAAACAAATGCGCCAGCGCCGGGCAGACCTTTGGCGAAGCCCTGGGGACCGCACTTAGCGTTCTGCTTTGGCCCCTTCAGAAGTTAATGGAAGGCGTCGGCTGGTTACTGGAGAAGCTCGATCTCATCCCCGATGGCATTGAAAGGGCCAGGCTGGAAGCGGCCAGACTCAGGGCTATTCCGGTTATGTGGGAATGGGATGAGAAATCCGGACGCATGGTTAAAAGGGAGTGGCAATGGTCATCTGAAAAGCCTGCAAGCAAAGGCAGCGCCCCGCCGCCCAATGTGCTCGGGGGCAACTCTGGAACAGAGCGGCGGCTGGGCCAAATCGCGGATAACACTAAAGGCCTTTTAGATGAGGAAAAGCGAAAACGTATCGGGCCGGGTGACATTGTATTTAAAAATCTCCCCCCAGCCTTTGCAGTGCGTGGTGAATGGCAGGAATCGAGGCTTGTCCACCAGGCTGTCAGCGCTCGCCCGGTTATTGCCGCTGGCGAGCCATTAATAAAACAGACGCAGGCATGGCAACCGGTACGCCGAAATCAAAGCGCCTCCAAGGCGGCTGCGGCTTCAGATGGTAGTTTTTCCGGTGATATTCACGTTCATCTGCACGGCATTCAGAACAGCAATCCGCGCGAACTGGCGCGACTTGTTGGCGAAGCGGTCCGCGCAGAAATTGATAAAAAGCAACGCGCTGCCCGGGGTTCGTTCCGGGATAACGATTAATTAGGAGTAATAACTATGATGATGGTATTCGGGCTCTTTGTATTTGAACTCAGGACACTGCCCTATCAGCAATTGCAGCTATCCCGTAACTGGCGGCACGTTAAGAATGACCGTGTGGGCCGGAGCGCAAAATGGCAGTACGTAGGCGCCGGTGAGAACCAGCTGACGTTGGGTGGGCTGCTGTACCCTGAAATTACCGGCGGCAACCTGTCGCTGGGTGCTGTCTCGACAATGGCTTACACCGGGCTTGCCTGGCCACTGATTGATGGCGTCGGTTCCATCTACGGGATGTATGTCATCACGGGCTTGCAGGAAACGCACCAAGAACTTGATCGCTATGGCAAGGCGAAAAAAATTGAGTTCACGCTCTCACTGCAAAGGGTTGATGAGGATATCAGGGAGGGGCTGCAAAGTGCCTCTGTTAGTGAACTGATGGAAACGTTAAAGAAAGGTTCTGAGACTCTATTAAATACAGTTCAAGGGATACATGGCGGTCTGACTTCCTAAGCGACAGCACGGTCATTTATGTGTATTAGTGCAGACTTGAGCAGGCAGCTTTCTCTGACGGCAAATAATCAAATCTGACAATCAGCAAAGAGCGAGGAACGAGGAACGAGGAACGATAGCTTCATTTCTGGCCACATTCGGAAGATGAACAGTCCGACGATTAGAAGTTTTAACTAATTGATTATTGGCATATTTAGTGGTTTAGCAGCATCTAACCCAATAAGCTTAAAAGCAATCTTGTAATCTTTGAATACAACATTTTAAGCCTATTTGTCTTGTGGTTATAGCAGTGATCTATTGCGTGCCGATGAGGATACCTCTTATGATAAGTTACTGGAGGGATGATCAGGTTACCATAAGATAATTTTGAGGCACAGATATCATGTGTTTCATTTTATGGAACATAAATCATTAGACTTGTGGGTAATAATTTAAGGGATAGCTAGAAATGAATAAATTACCGAAGGAAAGTTCAAGCCAAGAAATTGGTCGACTTGCTGGTCGCGCAATATCGAGCAAATTTCCAGCATCATGGATTGAAACACCTCAGTCAGGTGATAGTGATTTTGGAATTGATTATCTAATCCAATTAAAAGACCTTCAAAACAATGTATGTTATTCCTTTTATCTACAATTAAAAGGCACAACAGTTCCAAATTACATAACAAATGGTGAATTTGTAAGCTTTAGTTTCAAAACCAGTACGTTAGCGTATTATTACGCTCAGGAACCTCTTGTTATGGTTGCTCTTGTAGATTTAAGCATTCATCTAGATGATCTATCAAAGTGCCCAATTTATTTTTTGTGGCTGGATGACGACTGGTTTGACATTAATAAAGAAAAAATTGAAGAGCAAGAATATCTGACTTTAAACATACCAACAAATCAAGAAATTAATAATAAGTTGGATGTTTTTAGCTTCTATGAAAAACGCATAATGGAGAAGTTGGCAGTACAAGGATTGAGGAAAGCAATAAAACCTCATTCGGATAACGTAAGTCGTAGCATTGTAAAATTTTCCGAATATATTGAAGAAAAGCCAGTTCTTATAAAAGCTGTTGAAGAAAGTGGTGATGAGCCATGGATATCAAATCCAAGCGGGGAAGCTGTAACTCTTCTAAAAGAATGTTCAGATGCACTGAATGAAAATCTCATAAAAAAAGCACAAGAAATACTATCGCGACTTGATAACTGGCCAAACCAACTTAGTAGCCATGAAAATGCAGAGTTAATATTACAGAAATCAATTCTATGTGAACTGCAGGGAGAACTACCTGAATCATTAGAAATCCTTCGAAATGTAAAGGACTATAGCGACAAACCTCGTTATAAACTAGCTTTTCTCGAGGCAAAAATAAAAAATGGACAGACATTGAATCAAGAAGAACTTGCTGATATTGAGCGAGAAATATTAGCTGGAGATTTCAGGGCGACATTTTTAAAAGCAAAATTCTTGGCAATCTCTGGCCATTTGAAAGAAGCCACTGCGATAATCGATGAAAAACAAAGTAAAAAATTTACAGCAAAATTATTATTACTAACACTGGCTGAAAATACTGAAGAATTCGATGAAGAAATAAATAAGATTGATCTTGCAATGCTTAACTCTGATAGAGATAAGTATGTTTATTATGCTCTCTCAGCAAGAAGATTCTTTCTAAAAGCACATGGCGATATTTTTAATTATGATCAGATTCTACCATTTACGGGAAAGTCAAATATCAATTTCGACCATATGAAAACCTCATATGAACTCTGTGATAAAGCATGGTATTACGCAAAAAAATTAGGTTACCCATCAGACTTTGTGATACTCATTGACATATCCACTGTTTTGTATTCTTATTTCAACAACATAAGCGTCTTATTCGAACGATTTGATGAAATCCTCAAAGAAAGACCTAATCACAATGAATTATGTTTGTTATATTCACGCCTTTTATATAATTGCAATGAATATAAAAAAGTGGTTTCATTACTAACACGGGTGAAATCTGAATTAAGCTTAGATGATAAATCTATTTTTTTTGCATCTAACTTCTACCTTAAAGAATATGATACAGCACTTGATATTTTTTTGAACATTGAAAATGAATTGATAGAGAAAAGCCCTGAAAACACTCCTTTCATACTTTGTTTGGCTATTGAAATTGCAACCGCCAAATTCGAGGATATTTTAGCCGATAGACTTAGAGCGACTCTTCTTAGTTATGAAAACGGAGAGGCTTTTTGGGCTGTTAGTTCATGCGTAAGAAAAATGATAGAGGAACCAAATAGTCAGCCCGACTGTGTTGAAAATCTTTATCAGAAGTATATTGAATTAAATAAGCCTGTAGTTATAGCAGAACATTTATTAAGGTTTTTCAATGTTCGCAATGAAAATACAGAATACAAAATTATTGAAGTTGCTGAAAGAATCTTAATAGATAAAGAGTTAGATGAAAGTTGCTCATTAAAATTGGCTGAGGCATATCTAAAAACTGGAGATTCAAATAAAGTTTTTGAAATTGTGGCTAAGAATCTGGAGAAAGTTAATGTAGACCCACATTGGCATGTCATCAAAACTTATGCTTTAGAGCTATCAGGAAGAGTTGGAGAAGCTGTAGATGAAATTGAACAAGCGCTGAAAGGATCTAACTATTCAACAGAACATATGAGAATATATGTTAACAAGTGCTTAAGTTTTGGGATGTTCAAACAAGTTGAAAGTGTTTTACAGCGGCTGTTATCCATTGAAAGTTCACGAAAAAATAAATTAGAATATCTGTCTAAGCTAGCAACTGTATATTCCTCTAATTCGGAATATAGCGAGAAATTGATTAGCAGCATAAAAAGAATCGGTGAATTGGTTGACAGAAATGATTGTCATGAAGAAGGACAATATTTAGCACTTGTATTATCCACGCAGATTAATATGAATGATGAAATTAGATCTGCATTCAACTTGAGAATTTCAGACTATTTCAAAAAATTCCCTGAATCTAATATGCTTAGAAAAGCCAATATTGATATTAATAATGGTCCCGAGGCATTACTTAATTCAATTCGAGAAATTGCTGGCATAACGGATGAGCAGATTGCACAATGGGAGAAAAACAAACGCTCTATCAGGAGGGGGGCTTTACCAATTCCATTTTCTATGCTTGGTCTATTTTTGAACAATACTAGGGATGTTTACACTAGTTGGAATATTGCAAAAAATACGCCCGAGGAATCTTTGGAATTTAAGATAAATCAAGCACCACAATCACCACAGGCAATATTTGATAGTTATTTTAACCAAGAGCCAAATTTTCTTATCGAAGAAACATCTTTAATATTGATGTACGAACTTGGCATCTTAGACATTTTCTTAGAAAATATTAAAAAATTCACTATTCTTAACTCTTGCTTTGAAAAAATGAATATTTCAAGGTTATTTAATTTATCTCTGGGCACAAACACTCTTCAACAAAATATTCTAAACACAATCACAAAACATAGAGCAAAACTAAGAGTTGAACATGATTGTAAAGACAATCTTCTTGAGTCATATCGTAACTTAACATCTAAGGACGGAGAGGGTTATGTCTTTTTAACTGACGATGCTAATATGTTAATGCTCTGTGGTAGCAATGCCGAATTCCTGTCTCATGGTAATATATATAACATTCTTTTATGCTTGAATCACAATGAGTCCATTAAAGAGGCTGAATTATGTGAATTAATTGCAAATGTATCAATCTATGGTTTCAAATCCATTAATATGGACATAAGCATAATGGCTCGCGTTTTTTGTTACTTCACAAATGAAAACGAAGATTACACGAAAACAGCATTCAAGAGTCTTTTTGACAAGGTTTTCAATTCAAGACGTAAATTTAATGAAACGATAGGTATCTTATATAAATTCTTGAGCCACCTCATTGATGAGGAGAAAATAAAAATCAGCAGCAATGTTATATTACCATTATTCACAAACTTCTTATTAAGATATCCGCAAGATAGCAAGGTCGATTTCATCCTAAATTGGTTTTTATATCAATGTACAAATGGAAGAGAATGTTACATCTCTGATTTACTACCAATGAGTGTGACTCATGCAACTTTATGGAATGTTTGTTACGAAATGTGTTGTATCTCAACGGAGAGAGAGGTAGATCAGCGCGAACTATTCTGTAAGATCTCTAATTTCATTCTACAACAGAACCCAAATTCTCGTGAAAAAATATATAAAAACGTCGTTAAGTGTTTTATTCCCGGAACTGCAAATTACGATTCATTTGTAAAGGCTTACAAAGATTTATCACAAACCAGAAAAATGCCTAATTAATTGGCGGTAATTATAACAAGTAGCAGGGACTAACCTGCTACTTGTCAATTAATATGGATTGATGTTAGCAATCTCCTCTTCTGGCCAGAGAATCCAGCCAGATTAGTTTAAGCTGCGTGGTAAGAATATCAATTCGAGCTCCAGTCAATGCACTTTATGTGCCGTAATCGATACCGATAAACACGGTCATTACTGACCACTTTTATGCCATGCGCTTCCAAATAACCAGCGAGACATACTCGTTGGTCACTTCTATCGCTTTATTTGTGGACGTTTTCAAGCCTGATGCATCAATATAAGTTCCCTCAGTGAGACCTAGCGGGCCACTTTTCTGATTATCTGTTCCGTGGGTAGTGTTCGGATCCCACGTTACCCCAGGTGATCTGTCACCAGAACGATGCCAGTGCGGTGGCAGATTATCAGCTTCGAGTTTTACCTTGTTACTCCCGCCGGTCACACCATACTGCGAACCAATACGCACCACCCTGTCAGCAAAGGTTTCGCTTAAATCAACCCATGTCTGCCAGGGGAACCGCTCCGCTGGACTTTGCTCGCCAGAGACAACAATTCCGACATAAAAAATGGCGTCAACAATAGCCCTATAAGCCGCTCCGTCGCTGTTGAGTCCCAGCGCCTTCAGGGCTTCGGATGTATCGCTCAGATCGGAAAGATTATTTTCTTTCTGAAGTGCGCCGGCGATACGTGAATCATCCCCCGCAGCTATCGTTCCCGCCGTGGTGCCCACATGCCGCGTGGCTGAATTCCCCAGCTTCAGATTTTCCCGTGCCTCGCCAGTGTCTGCTAAATCTGACAGGTTCAGGGCACGGCGGAGATAGCGTCTATCACCCGCTTCCTGCGTAATTGTGGCAAGAGCCGGATCTATAACAAGCTGCACGCTTGAAGTATGGGTCAACGTCAGCACCAGCGTCAGAATGATCTCTTTGATGATGGAATCTGATTGCGCCGGGAGGTATGTCGCCGGGTATGTGCCGTAAGCAATGAGCGTACCCTTAGCACTGACCAACCCCGCCTCTCTGAGCGTCTTACCCGGATAATCCTTGCAATTTATAACAATCTGACCACTGATAAACCCCTCATAGCTTGAATCAGAGTCAAAGGTTTCACGGCCAAACTGACCAAAAAGCGCGGTCACCGCAGCCAGGTCATCGGGATCGGTCGGCAATGTCACGCCGCCACCATCGCCGATCAGTACGGCGGTAATATCCACAACCTCCCCCGCCTGATACGCGGCCTCGATTTCAGCGGCGCCCGCCGTGGTTACTGTCAATCCTGTTGCCATAGTGTTTCCTCTGCTTCAATGCCATACACGCTGGCAAGACGATCATAAAAATCATCACTGACAGTTTTGCTGTCAGCATCAATATCGCTTTCAACGGGATGAATAACTCCCGCAGCCTGGAGCATTTGCAGGTATTCAAGGAAAAATTCATCGGTCTGGCAAAATCCGATCAGGCTTTTAATTTGATTGAATGTTTTCATAATTTATTCGCTATCCAGTTACCGGGTAAATCTGCGAAATCGTCCAGGCTGGTACAGTTGTAGAACGCGTAATAATGCGCCGTGACGTTTGGCACCTTGCCCATAAATTCCAGGCTCTTACCCGTGAGGGCAGAGCATCCCCTGAATGTGGCCGTCGTGGTGACAATCGTCGAATAACTGTCGAGATTGAATATCGTGCTGACGTTGGTTTTCAGTTGCGGGCAGCCGTCAAACAGGTAGCCGATTGTCGTGGCCGGTAAGTTATTCATTAGACCGGCCCCGACCTCTTCCAGTGCGACGCACTCGGCAAACACATTAGTGAATGTCGTGGCGTTGATACTGGCGACAAAAAGACCGGCAGGCACTGAGCGCAGGTTTTTACATCCCCTGAAGGTCTGGCCGTATGCCGTCACCAGCGGGTTACCACTGAACAGATTTTCCGGTATTTCCACCACGCCGGTATTCTGGAAGGTTGCGCCAAATGCGGTGATAAGCGGGCACGATGCAAACAGCGACGGCGGAATGTTCACCAGTGCCGTGCAGCCGTAGAACGTAGAACCGGCACTGATCAGCAGGGTGTTATGTTTCAGTAAATCAGCAGGCAATACCGCCAGCGCAGTACAGCCGGAGAAGGTCAGCGTCAGGGAAGTCAGGTTGACACAACCCGCAAACAGATCAGACGGCAGCGCGGCCAGCGCGGTGCAGTCCTGGAAGGCGCTCCCCATTGCCGTCAAAGAGGTCAGATCGCTGAACAGCTTTTCAGGCAGTACGGCAAGGCCCGAGCACTGATTAAACAGGCCGGTGACATTCGTCACTTTGCTGCATCCTGCAAACATATCCCCGGCCAGCGATACCAGCGCCGTGCAGCCCATAAATGTATAGGTCAGGTTAGTCAGGGAACTACAGTCACGGAATGCCCCGGCCCCGATGCTTTTCAGGGATGTACATTGGGTGAATGCATAATAGAACGTCGTGACCAGTGATTTACCTGCAAAGGCCTCTGCTCTGACGGCTGTCAGAGAAAAACAGGCATAGAAAGCCCGGTCAAAGCTCGTTGCCTTGTTACAGTCCACAAACGACGGTAGCGCCGTTAATGCTGTGCAACTATTGAAGACGCTGGCAAAGGTAGTTGCACTAACACACCCCTCAAAAATATCATCACCCACTTCTTCCAGAACACGGCAATAGTAAAAAGCGGAGGAAAATGTTTGCGCAAGCGCACAACCAGAAAAAACAGCTTTTCCCGCTTTTACCAGTGAAGAACAGCCGGAAAAAACGGTTCCAAAATGGTTAGCCTGGGGTAAATCCTTAAAGAATTCATCAGGCACAGAAAGCAGCTGCGTGCATCCACTGAATGCCCCGCCGAAATGCGTAGCTTCCAGGCAGTTGCGGAACAGGCGCGGCGGTAGCTGCGTCAGCGCCGTGCAGCTTCTGAAAATCGCTGTAAAGACGCCACCAGGCACATCACTGAATAAATCTGCTGACAATGTTGTCAGCGCGCGGCATCCATCGAAGGTATAACCGAAGTTATTTCCACTGACACACCCGTCAAAAATGTCCGTCCCGGTATCGATAAGGGACGCACATCCCGAAAACGCACTGGTGAAATGCGTCGCAGCAGCACAGCCCCGGAATGTGTTTTTGCCAGCACTCAGCAGGCGCGTGCAGTTCTCAAACACCGAGGTGAATAGCGTCACCTGAGATAATTCGCTGAACAGTCCATCAGGAACAGCAGCCAGTGCCGCACAGCCATAAAACGCCGCTGAGAAATCTGTGGCACCAGTAAACCGCGCGAATAAACCCTCTGGCAGTTCAGTCAGCGACGAGCAGCCCCGGAAAATGGAGGTACATTTCTGAATATTTGGCAGATCGTCAAAAGCCCCGACATGGACCTTGTAAAGGCCAGTTGCGCCACTCGCGAAAGAAACAAGATTGTCCCTGTCTCCCGTCAAAAGAATGATCTCCTGCACAGGGTTCAACGTCACTGAAACGTTACCCGACGTGCGCTGGAAACTGGCGGTTTCCGTGTTCTTAACCGTTATTGTGTACTCTTCTCCCTCCACAACGTCACGCGTCGGAATAACCCAGCCGTACACAGCACCGGCAGCATCAAAACGGTATTCCCGGCTGTCTGTTCCGTCGCCATAATCAATCGTGAAATCCTCATCCATGCGCACGTAGAACAACGGACGGCTTGCATTGTCGATGCGGGTGATGAACTTCATCACCGCGACCACTTTCACACTGATCACCGCGCTGACGCCGTTAGTCGTCGTGACGGTGACCGAACAGGTGCCCCGCTTCACGCCCGTAACCAGAATAGCGCCGTTGACTATTCTGGCGGTCGCAATTGTTTTATCCGACGCGGTTACCGTAAAGGTTTTATCTTCCGCGTATTCAGGGAGGATGGTCACCGTGACCGTTTCCGCGTCACCAGGGGCCAGATTCAGCTCGTAGCGGGATAAAACCACCTGCAACGGGACAAAGCGCG
>ERZ772884.1215-NODE-1215-length-17088-cov-5.420067_pt1 | contig 17088 bp, 10 predicted proteins | sample MGYA00580574_ERZ772884 | MGnify/ENA primary metagenome ERZ772884 (study PRJEB29015, sample SAMEA2737690) | human gut metagenome | biome: human gut; feature: human-associated habitat; material: faeces | place: China | collected 2012 ... | reverse complement strand
TCAAGGGTGATATTGCAGATCGTGAATTTATCATGGATTTGTTTGAAAAAGAAAAATTTGATGTCGTTGTTAACTTTGCAGCTGAAAGTCATGTGGATCGTAGTATTGAAGATCCAGAAATCTTCGTTAAGACAAACGTAATGGGAACAACTACATTATTAGATGCTTGTGTGAAATATGGTATTCAAAGATACCACCAAGTATCTACAGATGAAGTATATGGGGATCTTCCTTTAGATCGTCCTGATTTGTTCTTTACTGAAAACACACCTTTACATACTTCAAGTCCTTATTCAAGTGCAAAGGCAAGTGCAGATTTATTTGTACTTGCATATCATAGAACATATGGTTTACCAGTAACGATTAGTCGTTGTTCAAATAACTATGGTCCTTATCATTTCCCAGAAAAATTAATTCCATTAATTATTTCTCGTGCCTTAAATGATGAAACAATTCCAGTATATGGAACTGGAGAAAATGTGCGTGACTGGTTACATGTATATGATCACTGTGTCGCCATTGATTTAATTGTTCGTAAGGGACGTGTTGGTGAAGTTTATAATGTAGGTGGTCATAATGAAAGAACGAACTTAGAAGTTGTAAAGACTGTACTTCATGCATTAAACAAACCAGAAAGCTTAATTACATATGTAACAGATCGTAAAGGTCATGATATGCGTTATGCGATTGATCCAACTAAATTGGAAACAGAACTTGGATGGAAACCAAAATATACATTTGATACAGGTATTCCAATGACAATTCAATGGTATTTAGACAATAAAGAATGGTGGGAAAACATCATTAGTGGTGAATACCAAAACTATTTTGAAAAGATGTATGTAGAAAAAGGAAGAGCTAAGGAATAATCTTTAGCTTTTCTTATTAAATGAAAGGAAGATATTCTATGAAGGTTTTTGTGACAGGTGTTGCAGGTCAATTAGGTCATGATGTCATGAATGAATTGGCTTTAAGAGGATATACTGGTGTAGGTACAGACTTAGCTGAAAGCTATAGTGGAATTCAGGATGGTACGTATGTAACAACAGCTGAATATGTATCTTTAGATATCACAAACAAAAGTGCTGTAATGAATACAATCAAGTCTGTAAAGCCAGATGTTGTTGTGCATTGTGCGGCATGGACGGCAGTAGATTTAGCCGAAGATGAAGATAAACAGGCCAAAGTAAAAGCTATTAATGTGGATGGTACACAAAATATTGCGGATGCTTGTAAAGAGATTGATGCGAAGATGGTCTATATTTCTACCGATTATGTATTTGATGGTCAGGGAACAACGCCTTGGCAACCAGATTGTAAGGATTATAAGCCATTGAATGTTTATGGTGAAACTAAGCTTGGTGGAGAATTAGCTGTTTCAAATACTTTATCTAAGTATTTCATTGTTCGTATTGCGTGGGTATTTGGAAAGAATGGAAACAACTTCATTAAGACAATGTTAAATGTTGGAAAGAAATTTGATACATTAAAAGTCGTAAATGATCAAATTGGTACACCAACCTATACTTATGATTTAGCCCGTTTATTAGTGGATATGATTGAAACGGATAAATATGGTTATTATCATGCGACAAATGAGGGTGGCTATATCAGTTGGTATGATTTTGCGTGTGAAATCTTTAAACAAGCCGGTTATACAAATACTGTAATTCCAGTAACAACGAAAGAGTATGGTTTATCTAAGGCAGCTCGTCCTTTTAATTCTCGTTTGGATAAATCAAAATTAGTTGAAAATGGATTTAAACCTCTTCCAACTTGGCAGGATGCTTTAAAGAGATATTTACAAGAAATTGAATTTTAATTAAATTAAAAATAGGAGTAGTTTGTATGAATAAATTATTGGCTAGAATCCGAAATAAAAAAAAATTTACACTTTTCATATTGATATTTCTAATGTTTTTTATGGTATCTTCTATAGTCACTTATAAATCATTTATTTCTCCATTTTCGACTAATGATAATGTGATTCATTCTTCAAAACCTGATTCTGAGAAAGAAAAATGGATTCGTTTAGATGGAAGTTATGTTAATCAAACGTTAACGTATGTAACTCCATATTTAACGGGTGTTGGTGTTCATCTACATGATGTAGATCCAGGCTCAGAAAATACATTGCATTTCTTACTTAAGAAAGATAATGAGACGATTTATTCTTGGGATTTAAAAGAAAAAGATTTAAATGATGGAATGTGTATTTTAAGAATGGATACAAATCCTGTGGATATGGCAAATGTTGATTTTGAATTTTATTCGGATGGCATAACAAATATAAAATTTGGAATCGTGCAAAATGATCGTGAAAAATTTGCGAAAATCAATAAATGTACAATAAACAACGTGCAAACGAATTATAGTATTGCCTATGATGTAGTAAGTGGTAATTGCGCAGAAATCAAAGGTCTTTACTTGTTAGTAGTTTTATTGTTTGTGTTGAGTATTTTCTTGTTTTATATGTTTATTTGTTTAGAAACAAAAATATCTACAATTGCATTTTCAATGATTTTTATTTTAGGGCTTATTTACTCATTGGTATTGCCACAGTTTAGTGTACCTGATGAATGGTCACATTATTTAACGGCGTATTCCCAAAGTAGTGTTTTATTACATAAAAAAGCATTTGATGAACATGGTAATGTAATTTTGTATGAAGATGGTTCGATTTACTTTGTAAGAGAGCATTCTCCAACTAGATCTACATATGCGATTGAATATCAGGAATTAAAAGGACAACAGTTGGTATCATATAAAGGAGATACGATAACACGTGGTCCATTAAAATTAGCTACTTTTGCGTATGTACCACAAACATTTGGGATGACATTGGCTCGCTTGATGCATTTAAATAGTACGCAAGTAGCTTTTATGGGAAGAGTTTTTGCCTTATTATTCTATGCATTTATAATTTCAAAAGGTATTCAATTGGCTCCGGCATTCGCAAAACGTATTTTATTAGTTGTTTCATTGTTGCCAATGGTAATGCAGCAAGTATGTTCTTATAATTATGATTCGATTTTGTTTGGAATTTGTTTCTTTAGTATTGCATATTTATTGAATTTGATACATCGTGATGAAAAAATCAATAAAAAAGATTTTATTATTTTAGCTTTATGCGCAACTGTAATTGCTTCAATCAAATTTATTTATTTACCAGTTTTTGGACTAGGTTTGTTGATTCCAAAAGAGCGATTTAGAATTAAAAGAGGCAAAGAATTAACGATTTTGGGTATTCTATGTATATGTGCTTTTGCTTTTATAGGTGTAACATTATTTAATAAACGATTCTGGGATTTACATCCAACAAATCCAGGTTTACCAAATGAATATATGACGTATAGTATTTCATATCTATTCACGCATGTTAAGAATGAATTAGTTCTATTGTCGCGTACAGTGCAAAACTATACAGCTGATTATATTTCACAAATGATTTCATCTCCTTTAGGTTGGGTGGAAATCTCAATGCCTGCAACTCAATTGATGGGCTTTGGATGTATGCTTGCTTTGTCTTGTATGGGTACAGAAAAAGATAAGAAGTATAGTTTGATTGAAAATTTATGGTTAGTTGTTTTATTTACAGGAGTAGTCTTTACGGTATTGATTGCTTTACAAACTAGCTATACACCGACTTTTTTGGATATGGTATATGGTGTGCAGGGGCGCTATTTCTTACCAATACTTCCATTGTTGATGATTGCCGTAAGGGGGTTGTTTGTATTAAAAGAGGATTCCACTAAAATTGAGAATAGTTTGATAGTTGGAAACATTTTCTTTCATATTACAGAAGTTTGTACAATATTATTTATTATTATAGGACGATAGAATATTTTAATAGAATGTGATAACATATAGAACGGTTATTACATTCTTTTTTTATGGATGGGGGTTATACAATGGAGGAAAAAGTATTAATCATTATTCCTGCATATAATGAAGAGGAAAGTATTTTAAATACATATAAAACAATTTTAGAATACAATAAATCGCATACTCGTCAATTGAGTACGATTGTAATCAATGATGGATCTAAAGATAAAACAGAACAAATTCTAATTGAAAATAAAATCCCACATATTCAATTGATTCATAATTTAGGCATTGGTGGGGCTGTACAAACAGGTTATAAATATGCTTATGAAAATGATTTTGATATTGCGATTCAATTTGATGGAGATGGTCAACATGATATTACATTTGTGGATGCGTTAGTTGCACCAATTGAAAATGGTAATGCGAATATGACAATAGGTTCACGTTTTGTCGAAGGCTCTACTAGTGAATTTAAATCGACAAAAGCGCGTCAAATGGGAATTCGTATGATTTCTGGATTTATTAAATTTTTTACGAAAGTTAAATTATATGATGTAACATCTGGTTTTCGTGCCATTGATAAATCTTTAATTAAAGAATTTTCTATGAATTATCCAACAGAATATCCAGAGCCAATCTCAACCACAAGAGTATTGAAACATGGAAAGAAAGTAGCAGAAGTACCTGTTAAGATGAATGAAAGACAGGGGGGTACTTCAAGTATTCATAGTTGGAAAAATGCATATTATATGATCAATGTTTTAATGTCGATTATTAATATTGGAATTTGGAGGGATTAGTATATGCCATTCAATTTGAGATTCGCGATTTTTATAGTTGCGTGTATTTTAGCCTTTACAGTAATGCGTATTTTGCATAAAGATATGATTCCTGTTAAATATTCATTATTATGGTGGATTGCGATTATTATTTTAGTTGTATTGGCACTTTGGCCGGATTTCTTCTTATTTTTTGTGAATTTATTAAGATTTCAAACGACTTCAAATATGGTGATTGGCGTCTTTATCGTCATTTTGATTTTTATCACCATGTCATTAACAGTAATCGTTTCTTCGCAAAAGGATAAGATTAATTTATTAATACAAGAAGTTTCGATATTGAAACAAGAAATAAAGGATAAGAGTAATGACTAAAATCCATAAGTATTTATTAAATAGAGAGGTTTCGTTAAAGGAAAACACTTTATGGTTTACAATGGGAACATTGTGCAGTTCTGCAACAAGTGTTTTATTAATGGTTTATGTAACACATCTTTTAGGGGTAGATGAAGCAGGGGTATACTCGATTGCGTATAGTATTGCTCAATTGATGCTTACAATTGGATGGTTTGGAACTAGACAATTTCAAGTATCGGATGTCGAGGAAGAATATTCTTTTTCGGATTACTTTACAATGAAAATCATTACTTCTTGTATTGCATTATTGGGTGGATTGATTTATGCAGGTGCACTTCATTTAAATGTGCATAAATTTATGATCACATTCTTATGTTGTAGTTTTATTATATGTGATATTTTTGCGGATTTATTTTCAGCAAGATTTCAACAAGAAGACCGATTATACTTATCAGGAATTTCATATATATTAAGAATTGGTGGCTATAATGTCATCTTTTTGGTGAGCCTATTAATTTTTAGGTCGTTATTCATATCTATTTTACTGGCATTCATTTATTCTTTGGTAGAACTGATTCTTTTTGATTATCCATTTATTAAAAGAATGTCGGATTTAGAAGTACACCTTGATATAAAGAAAATCATGAATTTGTTTAAGAATTGTTTTCCTTTATTCATCAGTTCTTTTGTGAGTACTTTTATAGTCAATATTCCCAAAAATGCGATTGAATTGAACTTAAGTAGTAGTATTCAAACGTATTATAATATTATTTTTATGCCTTCGTCGATTGTGAATATGTTTTGTATGTTTATATTTGTACCAATGTATACTCAAATTGCAAAGAAATGGCATGAAGATGATAAAAAGAGTTTTATAAAAGTAGTTCAAAAAGTATTTTTAATTGCGATATTGTTTTCTGTCTTTGTATTTGTAGGATGTGCACTTTTAGGAATTCCATTCTTAGAAATATTATATGGTGTAAATTTAGATGGATATAAAACTCCATTCTTAATTTTGATTGGAGCAGGTTGTCTAACCAGTATTAATTCCATCCTTTCCTATATAATGACGGTTATGCGTAAACAACAATATATTCTATATATTTATATTGTTGCATTAGTAGTTTCACAGGTTTGTATTGATTTCTTATTAAAGAAATATGAGTTGATTGGTGCAAGCCTAGATTATTTGATAGGTATGTTTGTGATTACTACTTTATTATATTTCGTTTATAAAATTAATCTAAAAAAGTAATGTCTTTTGATCAGGAGGAAACATGTTAAAATTTAGTATTATTATTCCAGTATATAACTCAGAAAAATATTTAGAACAATGTGTAAATAGTATTTTGAAACAAGATTATACAAATTTCGAAATCATTTTAATAGATGATGAGTCAACGGATAGTTCTGCAAAAATATGTGATGAGTTCACATCAAAAGATGCAAGAGTAATAACTATTCATCAAAAAAACGGAGGGACCTCCGCTGCTAGAAATACGGGCTTAAATACATGTTCTAGTGATTATGTTATGTTCATGGATAATGATGATTTTTGGGATTCTAAAACAGTTCTTTCAGATATAAATAAGAATTTATTGGAGTCTCATGCAGATGTTTTAATGTATAATACGAAAGAATATTGGGAAAATACAAACTCTGTAACGACTCCAAGTGTTCAATGTGAAAGAGAAAAAATATATAACCAAAATTCAAATGACGCTTTAGAGTATTTAATATCAAAAGGTGTTTATTATAGAGCTGTATGGGCAAAAGTAATAAAGAAAGAATTATTAGATAAACACAATATTTATTTTGCGAAAGGAATAAGAAATGAAGATACGGATTTTTCGGCAAAATTGATTTTATATGCGAAATCTTATGATTGGTACGACAAAATCTTTTATGTATACAGAAAAGGTACGGGGACAGCACAAACAAATCAAAAAATGAAGTTTTCTTATATACAAGATTTAAGTAATATAATCGCAAAATATACAGATATAGCCGAGCATTTATCGGACGAAAAATTAAAAATGTGTATGTTGTCTTATTTAGCATATCCTTATGCTGTATTGTTGGCACAGTTACAGAATGATGGTTCAAGTGAAGCTAAAGATAAATTAATTCAAATGAAAAAATATTTATACATATTAAAATATCATTTAGATCCATCAGTAAATAAAGTATATATGGTATTTAGATTGTTGGGATTTAATATGACGTGTAAATTACTTGGTATGTATTTAAAAAAGATATAGAAAAGAAGGTTTTTGATGAGTACAGTATTATTTAAACAATATGATCCTATAGTATTAAAAAAATTACAAGGTGTACAAACACAGATGTTGAAAGATGTACTTGATGTTTGTGAAAAACAGGATCTTCCTTGTTTTTTGATTTATGGTACAGCCATAGGTGCAGTTCGTCACCAAGGTTTTATTCCTTGGGATGATGATATTGATGTTGGAATGCTTCGTAAAGATTATGATAGATTAATGGAAATTTTCGATAAAGAATTAGGGGAGCATTATGAATTATTAACGCCAGAGATTGATTCTCGTTATGCTTGTACAGTTACGCATGTACAACGTAAAAATACAGTTTTTATTAGTGAGATGACAAAAGATTTAAAATGCAATTGTCGTATTTTTATGGATATTTTTCCTTTTGATAATGTACCTGAATCTGTTGATGATCAAAAGCGTTTATTAAGAAAATCCACATTATATGGAAAGCTATTATTTCTTTCGGGTTCAGGATCCCCTCATATTCCTTATACAGGTTTGAAATATCATATTTTACACTTTGGATGTATGGTTGTTCATTTTGGCTTGAAGTTATTTCATATTACTCCAAAATTTTTATATAAAAAATTTAAAAAGGTGAGTACTTCTTTTAATGATGTGGAGTGTGAATATGTAACGTCTTATGAGTATACGGGTTGTTTAAGGGATAAAATCAAAAAGGCGGATTTATTGCCCCTTAAAAAGGTTCCGTTTGAATCGATTGAGGCGTATATTCCTGCAAATAATGATGAATTTTTAAAGAAGGTATATGGTGACTATATGCAGATTCCTCCAGTGGAAAAAAGAGTCAACCATGCACCGTTAGTCATTCAGTTTGAGGGGGAGGAACCGATTTATGGCGAATAAAAAAGTTTGTATTTTTTCTGCACAGCATTTACCACATATGGGTGGTGTCGAAAGATATACTTTAAATTTATGTAAAAAACTCATTGAAAAAGGCAATGAGCCGGTTGTCGTTACTTCTAAAATTGGGGATATGCCTAATTTCGAAATCATGCATGATACTCGTATATATCGATTTAATTGTTATCCTTTTCTAAAAGGGCGTTATCCATTTTTAAAAAAGGATAGTGAATATAAAAAGATTATTTCTATATTGGAAAAAGAACATTTTGATTTAGTGATTGTAAATACACGTTTTTATCGTCATTCTTTAGTGGCTATGAAATTTGCCCAGAAGAATCATATTCCATGCATAACGATTGAGCATGGTACTTCACATTTATCTGTCAACAATAAAGTACTTGATTTCTTTGGTTCCATTTATGAACATGGATTGACGATGTTAGATAAAAGACATTGTGATCGTTACTATGGGGTTTCATTAGCTTGCAATGAATGGTTAAAACATTTTCATATTGAGGCAAGTGGAGTTTTATATAATTCAATCGATGTACATGAGGTGGATGAATTAAGAAAAAATAAATGTGAAGATTATCGTAAGAAATATAATATTTCGAAGGATGCAACGGTTATTACATTTACGGGAAGATTATTGCCTGAAAAAGGAATTCCTCAATTACTGAATGTGATGTCAGAAATCAATAAAAAAAGAGATGACGTATACTTATTTATTGCGGGTGAAGGGGATTTAGAAGCGTATATTGATCAAAGAAAGAATGATCATATTATTCCTTTAGGTCGTATTGATTTTAATCATATTGTTGCTTTATTAGATGATTCTGATATTTTCTGTCTTCCTTCTTTTTCGGAAGGTTTTTCAACCTCAGTATTAGAAGCGGCTGCTTGTGAGTGTTATATTGTCACTACAGCTCGTGGTGGTTCTAAAGAACTTGTAATCAATAAAGATTATGGGACGATTATTGATAATAATTCTGAGGAGTTATTGCTTCCTGCATTAGAAGAAGCAATCAATGATAAAGAGGGTCGAATTAATGCTACAAAATTGTCTTATCAAAGATTGTGTGAAAATTTTACGTGGGATACTGTAGAGCGTAAGGTTGAAATGATTATGGATGAGTTTAATAAATAAGGGGTAGATAAAAATGGGTTTTAAAAAATTGGCATGGATTCCAATGTTTATGATTTTGTCTGCAGGTATGCCTATATTGGCTGATGAAACAGAAGTCCAAGAACCTGTAGTAGAACAGACAGAAACAACATTGGGTTGGAACGAAACACATGATATGTATACAAAGGAAGATGGTTCCTTTGCGATTGGTTGGCAAGAAATTGATCAAGAAATGTATTATTTTAATGAATCAGGGATTCTTCAATGTGATCAATGGATTGATAATCATTATGTTGGCTTTGATGGTAAAATGGCTAAAAATCAATGGATTAATGATCGTTATGTAGATAGTAATGGTTTGTGGCAACAGAATCGTTGGGTCAATAATGGTAAATGGTCGTATCGCTATGGTGATGGAACGTATGCTCAAAATAAGTTTGAAGTCATCAATGGTTCTACATATTATTTTGATGCAGATGGATATATGGTAACAGGTTGGAGTACTATTGAATCGAATTGGTACTACTTCAATGCATCTGGATGTATGGTAACAAATGCTTGGGTTGGTAACTATTATTTAGGATCTGATGGTGTGATGGCTAGAAATGCTTGGATTGATAATGTTTATGTAGATGCGAGTGGCTTACGACAACAGAATGGTTGGATCTATAATGGTCGATGGTGGTATCGTTATGGTGATGGAACTTATGCTCAAAATAAGTTTGAAATCATCAATGGTTCTACATATTATTTTGATGATGCTGGTTATATGGTTACTGGATGGAAATCTATTGAATCGAATTGGTATTATTTCAATGCATCTGGATGTATGGTAACAAATGATTGGGTTGGTAACTATTATTTAGGATCCGATGGCGTAATGGCTACAAAGACTTGGATTGGTAGTTATTATGTGGATGAGAATGGTTTGTGGTCGCCATCTAAGTTGGTAAAGCAAAATAACAAATGGCGTTATCGCTATGGTGATGGAACGTATGCTCAAAATAAGTTTGAAATCATCAATGGTTCTACATATTATTTTGATGTAGATGGAAATATGGTTATTGGTTGGCAAGAGATTGATTCCAATTGGTATTGCTTTAATGCATCTGGTTGTATGTTAACAAACACTTGGGTTGGTAATTATTATTTAGGTTCGAATGGCATAATGGCTACAAATCAATGGATTGGTAATTATTATGTGAAAGAAAATGGATATATTGCGACAAATGAATGGATTGGAAACTATTATGTAGATACAAGTGGCAAATGGGTGCCAAATCGTTGGATTAGTAATGGTCGATGGTGGTATCGTTATGGGGATGGTAGTTATCCTGCTTCTAAATTTGATGTCATTAATGGTTCTACATATTATTTTGATAAGTCTGGTTATATGGTTACTGGATGGAAGTCTATTGAATCGAATTGGTATTATTTCAATACATCTGGATGTATGGTCACAAACACTTGGGTTGGTGATTATTATTTAGATTTTGATGGAAAGATGGCTATAAGTCAATGGATCAATGATCGTTATGTTGGTCAAGATGGTGCTTGGGATAAGTCAAAAGAGCTTTATGTGATGGAACAAGATTCTTTGGGTACGCGTTTTGTGAATCAAAAAACATTGGAATATGAAAAAGATGGTTGGATCAAAATTAAGAGTGGTTCTTATTATGTAGATTCGAATGGATATGCATTAGTGGGAACGCAGATTCTTGAAGAGAAAACATATCATTTTGATGAAAATGGAAAATTGATTACAGGTTGGTACATGGAGAATGAACATACGTATTGGCTTGATACAAATGGTCAGAAAATTTCGGGTTGGAAATTTATAAATAGTATTTGGTATTATTTTGATTCAAATACTTTTGAAATGGCTTGTAGTGGCTGGCAACAAGTAGGTAGTGGAATGTACTATTTCTTAAGTGATGGTACTATGAAACAAGATTGGTTATTACTAAATGGTTCAGATTGGTATTATTTAGGAAAAGATGGAGCTAGAAAAACAGGGCTTGTGATTCTGGATAGTAATTCTTTCTATTTCTATGTAGAGAATGATTCAAATGGTGGTTCTGTTGGTTTAATGGCAGCGAATAGAACGATTACTTTAGGAAGTAAAACATTATATATTGATGGAAGTGGATATATTTATCGTAGTGATATTTCAAATATTCCATATCTATCTCAGGTTGATTATAGATGGAGGAATACTTCAATTGGATATTCAACAATTGGAAGTTCTGGTTGTCTTCCTTCTACAGCGGCAATGATTATAAATTATTATAAAGGTACAAATTATACGCCAGTCGATATTGCTCGACAATTATATAGTGCTGGATATATGAATACGCCTACTTATTTTGGTTCAACTTCAGATTCGTATAAAGTTGTTCAAGATAATTATGGACTTTCTTACCAAAATAACTTGTCATATAGTCAGTTAATTGGTTGTTTAAAGGGTGGAAAATTAGTGGCGGCAGCCGTAGGGAAAGGTGACTTTGTCTATGGATATGGTATTACGCACGTTATATTATTAGCTGGCTACAACAATGGATATGTATATGTATATGATCCATTGGATCCATATAAAAATGGATATTATTCAATTGATTCTATTTGGCAGCAACAATCTAGTGATTATGGAGATTTACAGAATGGAGGTCCATTCTTCGCTTTCTAGGAGGGGTTACATGAAAAGGTTAATGGCAATTTGTTTATCTATTTTAATGTTTTCATCATCTATAACTGTATATGCCAATGAAGAGGAGTATACGGCAAATAGTTGGCGATATGAAAATGGAGAACCTATTGTTTCAGAAGAAGAAATGATTTGTGCACAAAATGATTCTTTGGCTTGGGTCAAAGAAAATGGTGTGGTTTATAGTGGGGTAGGGGATCCTATTCCCAATGCAATCTCAAAAGGTATTGATGTCAGTGAATGGCAGGGGAATATTGATTGGGATAAAGTGAAAAAGACAGATGTTGAGTTTGCGATTCTTCGTTGTGGTTTTGCGGGTGATTATGCAAAATATGATGATAAAAAATTTGTAAGAAACGTAAACGAATGTAAACGTGTGGATATGCCATATGGAATATATTTATATTCGTATGCACAAACGGTAGAAGATGCTAAGGAAGAGGCAGCGCATACTTTAAGATTACTAAAGGGTTTAAATCCTTCTTATCCTGTCTTTTATGATTTAGAAGATTATAGTGTCATGTCAAGTGTGAGTAAATCAACGATTGCTCAAATTGCTAAAACGTATGTAACTACAAATCAAAATGCAGGTTATAATTGTGGTGTTTATGCCAACTTAAATTGGTTTACCAATTATTTAACAGATCCTTATTTTGATTCTGTGATGAAATGGGTGGCACAATATAATGTGGAATGTAATTACATGAAACCATATATTATGTGGCAAGGAACTAGTAGTGGTTATGTAGATGGTATTGCGGGTCGTGTTGATATTGATGTGACTTTTAATTCTTTACGAAAACTTGGTTGGGTTCAAGAAAAAGATGGTTGGTATTACTATTCTAATGACGATACTAAACTTACTAGTCAATGGATAGGTAATTATTATGTGGGTGAAGATGGTAAGATGCTCACAAACCAATGGATTGGTGATCGTTATGTAGATGCGAATGGATTATGGTCATCGGATCATTGGATCAATAATGGCGGCAAATGGTGGTATCGTCACCAGGATGGATCGTATACTAAAAATGATTTTGAAGATATCAATAGGCAAACCTATTATTTTGATCATGATGGATATATGGTTACGGGCTGGTTTCAAATCAAATCCGATTGGTATTTATTCAATAATTCTGGGGCTATGGTAAAAGATCAATGGTCGGGTAATTATTATCTTGAAAAAGATGGTAAGATGGCCAAAAGTAAATGGGTTGGTACTACTTATTTTGATAAAAATGGAATAGTACAACCAGATCGTTGGATCTATAATGGTCGTTGGTGGTATCGTTATGGAGATGGTAGTTATCCAAAGAATAAATTTGATGTGATAAACAATAATGTATATTACTTTAATTCGGATGGATACATGCTTACAGGATGGCAAGTGATTCAGGGAAAATGGTATTATTTCAATAGTTCAGGGGCAATGGTAAAGAATTCTTGGATAGGTAATTATTACTTACAAAATGATGGAACGATGGCTACAAATACTTGGATTGACAATTGCTATGTAGATTCGAATGGATTGTGGCAGCCAAATCGTTGGATTCATAATGGTAAATGGTGGTATAGACATGGTGATGGATCTTATACTAAAAATGATTTTGAAGTCATAAATGGTCAAACATATTATTTTGATCAAGATGGTTATATGGTAACTGGATGGAAAAGCTTGAATGGAACTTATTATTTCTTTGATGCATCTGGTGCTATGGTAAAGAATCGTTGGATTGGCAATTATTATTTACTTGGTGATGGAACAATGGCAAAAAATCAATGGATTGGAAGTTACTATGTTGGTAATGATGGATGTTGGATAAATTAAATTGTGCAGGTAAACAAGCAGAAATCATGTCTTATGGTTTCTGCTTTAAATTGCGCTTTATATTGTTTTTCATTATAATTTTATTAGTTGATTTAATTGGGTTGAAAATAATGGAGGTTTCGGAATATAAGAGCTAGTTATATTCCATGTTTTTATATGAAGAATAGAGATTATAGTTTAGATTGTATTCGAATTTTTGCACTGTTTACAGTAATATCAGTACATTTCTTTTTGAATAGTGGTTTTTATCAACGGCCTGTTGTTGGAACAAGTATGTTAGTACAATGTATTACAAGATCTTTTTTTTATGATTTGTGTACCGTTGTTCTTGTTGTTGACGGGTTATTTAATGAAGGAGAAAGAATTATCTTTTAAATATTATAAGGGAATTGGTAATACATTATTTGTATATGTTTTGGCAAGTATTGCCTGTATTTTATTTAAGAATATTTATTACCCGAATGAACATCATAATCTACTTCTTTCAATACTAGATTTCACAGGTGCAAATTATGCTTGGTATATTGAAATGTATATAGGATTGTTTTTTATTATACCTTTCTTAAATCTGATTTATAATAATTTAAAGAATCAAAGTCAAAGAAAATTATTAATACTAACAATGTTATTTTTGACATCAATTCCTTGTGTTTTAAATATATTTGTATTTGACAATTCATCTTGGTGGTCACAACCATCTTTGATTCAAACGTATCAAAAAGTAATTCCGTCTTATTGGGTTTCTATGTATCCACTTACGTATTATTTTATAGGAAATTATCTTCATGATTATGGTTTAAAGTTAAATAATATACAATGTTTAATTGTAATGATTGTTTCAACCGTTTTAGCAGGATTTATAAGCTATCATTGGTCTACTCCAAACAATTTTATTTGGGGAAGTTGGGCTGATTTTGGATCTTTCTTTACAGCTATAACGGCTTCATGCGTTTTTATACTTATAAAAAGAAATATGAGTTTAAACAATCTGTCAGATAAGGGAAGAATGTTCACAAGTAAGGTGGCTGGCTTAACTTTAGGTGGATATTTAGTATCTTATATTTTTGATACAATCATATATTCATTTTTCAAAAGCAGAGTTAATAATGATTACTTAGGATTAAGATACTATTTAATTGTTGTTCCACTTGTGTTTATCTGTTCCATTTTATTATCTTTTGTATTAGATAGTATACAAAATGGAATTTATAAGATAATTCCAAATTCTTTAAAGCGATAGTCAATTTTTTTTGGCTATCTTTTTTGTTTCTATGTATGTTATATTAAGTGTTGATTGGAGATATTATATGAAAAGATTAATTACATGTTTATTTACGTTTGTAGTAGTTTTGGGTTTTTGTACACAATCTATATATGCGACAAGTGCAGGTACAGATGAAACAAATAATAATAGTTTTGTTGGGTTTGATGAAAATGGAAATTTGATTCAATATGATCCTGAAGAATTAGAGGAAGAACTAGCTTCTTCTATGGTTTCAACTGTCATACTTGCTGAAGAAACTAAAGATGTTACGTATGGGGTTGTTAACTTTAGAACTAAGGCTTCGGCTAATGAAATCACAACCTATACGAATTGTACAAATGGTGAGCAAGGCTATATCAATGGGTATACGATGAGTGATGGTGCCTATCTTGGTATGGTGAATGGGAAAGTAAAATTTAAGGCAGCTGGTGTTACTGGTTTGGTGGATGCTAGTGAAGTTCAAATTGTCGATTATGCAAATGCCAATACAATTAGTTGTTATAAGACAAGTGGTGGTTCTTTATATCATTATGTGGCGAATTTAATTTCACAATATTCAAATTATTATTCTAAAACCTATGTAGGTAATAAGCCGGCTTCATTAAGTGATAATGCGACATATTATAGTTACGATGGTCATTATTTTTATGCAGACTTTAAAACAATGATTCAAGATTATAAAAATGGTGTATATACAAAGGCAGTAAATTCGAATGCACCTTATTATAATTATTTTCAGTATTTGCCGGCTCGTACAAAGACAAGTATTACGGCAGCTCAATTTGATCAATATACTTCAAGTCAAGTATCGAGTGGTAAATTGTTGAATGCTGGGGCTTCTTTAGTTTCAAATCAGAATAAGTATGGTGTAAATGCTTTGATGATGTATAGTAATGCCGTACTTGAGAGTGGCTGGGGTCAAAGTCAGATTGCGATGGATAAAAATAATTTATTTGGTCATGGTGCAGCTGACAACAATCCTTATTATGGTGCCAATGGCTATTCAAGTGTGGATGATTGTATTCAATATCATGCGAAGGTATTTATTTCAGAAAGTTATTGTGATCCAAAAGATTATATTGGACGTTATTACGGTTCTCATTTAGGGGATAAAGAGAGTGGTATCAATGTCAAATATGCTTCAGATCCATATTGGGGTGAAAAAATTGCCAGTCTTTGTTGGGAAGTACAAAATGGTTTGGGTATCAATGAAGTAAATGCATATTCTATTGGTATGGCAAATGGTAGTGTTTCTTATTATACAAATCCGGGTTCAAATTTATTATTTACTTCTAAAAATGTTGGGGCATATCCAATTGTTTTATTAGCTAAACAAGATGGGTATTATAAAGTACAGTCGGATGCTACATTGAATTCAAATCGTACAAGTGTTACACAGGATAATGGAGGCTATGATTTTGACTTGTATTATGCTTATATCAGTGAAAGTGCAGTGACTCCTTTAAACTCTGTTAAAAAAGAGAGTAAATGGGTTCAAGATGATAATGGCAATTGGTATTGGTATGAAAATAATTCGTATGTGACTGGTTGGAAACAGATTCAATCGAAGTATTATTATTTTGATACAAATGGTGTTATGCAGTCAAATAAATGGATTGGAAACTATTATGTGGGTGAAGATGGTAAGATGCTCACAAACCAATGGATTGGGGATCGTTATGTAGATTCAAATGGATTATATACACCAGCTCAGTGGATCTACAATGGAAAGTGGTGGTATAGACATTCGGATGGATCTTATACAAAGAATGATTTTGAAGATATCAATGGTCAAACGTATTATTTTGATGGCAATGGCTATATGGTTACGGGTTGGAGACAAATTAAATCCGATTGGTATTTATTCAATGGTTCTGGTGTGATGGTAAAAAATTCTTGGTCAGGAAATTATTTTCTTGAAAAAGATGGTAAGATGGCTAAAAGTAAATGGGTAGGCACTTATTATGTGGATGCGAATGGTGTTTGGCAACAAGATCGTTGGATCTATAATGGTCGTTGGTGGTATCGTTATGGAGATGGTAGTTAT
>ERZ772884.1213-NODE-1213-length-17101-cov-10.896281_pt1 | contig 17101 bp, 22 predicted proteins | sample MGYA00580574_ERZ772884 | MGnify/ENA primary metagenome ERZ772884 (study PRJEB29015, sample SAMEA2737690) | human gut metagenome | biome: human gut; feature: human-associated habitat; material: faeces | place: China | collected 2012 ... | reverse complement strand
TATGTTGGTTAGAAAGGCCGTTATTAAACGTGGATTTGGTTTTGCTCCATTCAAGGAGGAAAAATAAGCATGCGTTTAATCAAAAATGGTCAAGTTTTAATTGACAATCGTCTCGAAAAGAAAGATATTTTAATTGACGAAGGAAAGATCATTCAGATTGATGATTCTATCTTGAAAGACTGTGATACAGTGGATGCCACAGGCTTAACTGTAATTCCAGGATTAGTGGATGTACATGTGCATTTTAGAGAACCTGGACATAGTGAAAAAGAAACCATTCATACAGGTAGTTTAGCGGCGGCACATGGAGGATTTACTTCTGTGTTTGCGATGCCAAATGTCATCCCTTTTCCAGATGATGTAGATACAATGAAAGACTATCAACAATTAATCAAAAAAGAATCTGTTGTACATACATATCCATATGCTTGCATTACATTAGAAGAGGCAAGTAAAGAAGTAGTGGATATGAAGGGTATCAAAGAATTAGGTGTACGCTGGTTCAGTGATGATGGTGTTGGGGTAGCTACACCAGAAATCATGAAAGAAGCCATGGAAAAGGCAAAAGAAAATGACTGTATGATCGTAGCCCACACAGAAGACATGCGTTATCGTAGACCTGGGGCTTGTGTACATGACAGTGAAGTTGTGACATCTAAGGGCTGGCTTGGAATTCCAAGTGCTTGTGAAAGTGCACAATTGATTCGTGATTTAGAAATCACAAAAGAAATAGGAAATGCGTATCATGCATGCCATATTTCAGCTAAAGAAAGTGTAGAAGCATTAAAAAACGCAAAAGAATCAGGTTCGAATGTAAGTGCTGAAGTTACAGTACACCACTTATTATTAGAAGATAAAGATGTGGCTGGACCAAACTGGAAAATGAATCCACCTTTAAGAAGTCATGAAGACCGTATGGCTTTGATTGAAGGCTTGGAAAACGGAACATTGGATTGCATTGCCAATGACCATGCACCACACACCTCTGAAGAAAAGAAGCGTTCTATGGATAAAGCACCATTTGGGATTGTTTCATTAGAAAGCGCATTTGCCTTACTATACACAGAGTTTGTTCACCGCCAAAAGCGCTGGACATTGGCTCAATTGGTAAATTGGATGTCGGCTGCACCTGCTAAGCGTTTTGGCTTAGAGAATATAGGACAAATTAAAGAGGGCTATAATGCCGATTTGGTTTTAGTCGATTTAGAACATGAATCTTTGATCGACATAGATACATTTGAATCCATGGGGAAAAATACGCCATTTAATGGTTGGAGCGTAAATGCGCAAGTAAAGGAAACCATTGTAGATGGAAAAACAGTATGGAAAGGATAAAACATGGAAATGTATTAATGACAATTGATGATGAGAATAAACAAGAAGCACTAGAATTGGCGAAACGCTTCGCAAATATTGGATATGGAATCTATGCAACAAAGGGTACGGCAGACTTATTTGAAGTTGAAGGATTGTATGTTCATGGTGCTAGTAAGATTGAAACAGAAGATGGTAAAAACGTTCTAGACATTATTCGTAATGGACGTGTAAACTTTGTCATTAACACAATGTCTAATAAGAAGAACACAAGTGCTGATGGATTCTTGATTCGTCGTGTGTCTGCAGAAAATAACATTTCTTGTATGACAAGTTTAGATACAGCGAATGCATTAGTGAAAGTTTTAGAGTCATTGAGTTTCTCAATGGTTTCTATGAATGAAATGGGGAAATAGTATGCAGGAATTTGCGAAAATTCTATCGAATGTCAAAATCGCAAAAGATATTTGGAAAATGGAATTGAAAACAGACTTAGCTAAAACAGCTAAGCCTGGTCAATTCATTGAAATCACAGTTCCAGGTTTCTATTTGCGAAGACCCATCTCGATTAGTGAAATTAAGGAAGATATTTTAGTCATTATCTACAAGGTGCTTGGTGAAGGTACTTTAAAAATGACTGAACTTGAAGGAAAATTAGATATCTTTGGTCCACTTGGAAATGGTTTTCCAATTGAAGATAAAGAAGAAGTGTTGTTGATTGGTGGAGGTGTTGGTGTACCACCACTATATGAAACAGCCAAACAATATTTAAGTAAAGATGCACGTGTAACTGTAGTATTAGGTGCAAATGATGCAGGTAGCGTATTCTATGTGGATGAATTTAAGGCTTTAGGATGCGATGTATATGTCGCAACCATGGATGGTTCATTAGGTACAAAGGGTACAGCATTAGATGCAATCAAAGAAAACAATGTGACATGTCCATTTGTGTTAAGTTGTGGACCTCTACCTATGTTGAAGGCAATCAATGAACAATATAGTGAAGGCTATATTTCATTAGAAGCTCGTATGGCATGTGGTCTAGGTGCTTGTATGGGATGTGTTGTGAAAGATGTAGAAGGACATTCATTACGTGTATGTAAGGATGGTCCTGTATTTGAAATGGGAAAGGTGGCTTTATAATGGATATTTCAGTAAAACTACCCGGATTGAATTTGAAGAATCCAATTATTCCAGCTAGTGGATGTTTTGGATTTGGTAAAGAATATGCCGAACTATATGATTTGAGCGTATTAGGTGGTATTGCTATCAAATCGGCTACGCCACAAGAGCGTTTTGGAAATCCTACACCAAGAATTGCCGAAACTCCAATGGGAATGTTGAATGCGATTGGTCTACAAAATAAGGGTGTAGATTCAATTATCAAAAATGAACTTCCGTTCCTTGCACAGTATGATACAGAAATCATGGCCAATGTGGCGGGTGCATGTGAAGAAGATTATGTAGAGGTTATCAAAAAATTAAATGATCAGCCAGTAATTAAGGCTTATGAATTAAATATTTCTTGTCCTAATGTAAAACATGGTGGTATTGGTTTGGGAACGAAACCTGAACTTGCAGCGCATGTGACTAAGATTTGTAAGGAAGCCGCTACAAAACCTGTATATGTGAAGTTATCACCTAATGTAACGGATATTGTAGAAATTGCCAAAGCCGTTGAAGAAGCGGGTGCAGATGGTATTGTATTGATCAATACTTTAATGGGTATGCGTATCAATTTGAAGACGGGAAAACCATTACTTGCCAATGTAACAGGTGGCCTTTCTGGCCCTGCCATTAAGCCGGTTGCCTTAAGAATGGTATATCAAGTGGCACAAGCTGTAAATATTCCAATCATTGGTGTTGGTGGAATTACTTGTGCAGAAGATGTATTGGAATTCTTAAATGCGGGGGCAAGTGCTGTTGAAGTGGGTGCCCAAAACTTTGTGGATCCTTATGTATGTCCAAAAATCATTGAGGATCTTCCAAAAGTATTAGAGAAATATGGATATAAGAATATTGAAGAAGCAGTTGGAAGGAGTTTTAAATAATGAGTAAAACAATTGTAGCATTAGATTTTTCGAGTAAAGAAGAAGTTGTAGATTTCTTAAAACAATTTGATGAACCCGTATATGTAAAGATTGGTATGGAATTAACATATGCGTGTGGTTTAGAAATGGTAAAAACAGTGAAGGAAATGGGTCACCACATTTTCTTAGACTTGAAATTGCATGATATTCCAAACACAGTTAAGGGTGGAATGAAAAACTTAGCGAATTTAGGTGTAGATATTGTCAATGTACACTGTGCTGGTGGTATTGCGATGATGAAGGCTGCCATTGATGGTTTGAATGAAGGGGCTAAAGATGGAAAACGTCCTATGTGTATTGGTGTAACTCAGCTTACAAGCACTTCTAAAGAAGCTATGAATAACGAATTGGGAATTCCAGGTGAAGTAATTGATTGTGTTATTAAATATGCGAAGAATGCGAAAGAAGCAGGCTTAGACGGTGTTGTATGTTCCGTACATGAAGCTAAGGCAATTCATGAAGCTTGTGGAGATGACTTCTTAACAGTAACTCCAGGTATTCGTTTGGCAAGTGATTCTAAGGATGATCAAAAGCGTGTTGCGACTCCTGCATTTGCGAAAGAACAAGGCTGTGATTATATCGTAGTTGGTCGTTCAATTACGAAGAGTGCTAACCCGGTTGAAACATATAAGGAAATTGAAGCAACTATGTCAAAATAAGGTGTGAGAAATCACATCTTGTTTTTACACTTTTTTATTGAAATTTTTATGATTTGTGGTAGTATACTAAGCAGAGAAATATAGTATTTTTTTCAAAAGGAGGATACGTATGATCAAGAATCCAGCTTTGTTTGTGAAAAAAACGTCAGTGATCGAGATGAATAGTATTCTTCGTAGTGCTATACTTTTTAATAGTTCCATTTAAAGATTGGCAATGCGTTTATTTGCTAATCTTTTTTTTGAGTAAATAAAAGAAAGGACAAATTATGGAAAGACTTTTAATTTTAGAAGATGGAAGTGTATATCGTGGAACTGCATTTGGTAGTGACAACTTCCAAATCGGTGAATTGGTATTTAATACTTCAATGACGGGTTATCAAGAGATTTTAACAGATAATTCATATTGTGGTCAGATTGTAATGATGACATATCCATTGATTGGAAACTATGGAATCAATCGTGATGATAATGAAAGCATGGTTCCATGTGTATTTGGATTTGTAATTAAAGATTATTGTGAATTCCCAAGTAATTTTAGAAGCCAGGAAACTTTGGATGATTTCTTAAAAAGAGAAAATATTCCAGGTATTTATGATATTGATACACGTGAAATCACAATGAAGATTCGTAATGTAGGTACAATGAAGGCAGTTATGGCTAATGTGGATGCCGATGTAGATGTGGTAGTTGCTGGCTTAAAAGCCGCTGATTTCTTACATGATCAAGTGGCTCGTGTTTCGACAAATAAAGTATTCCCAATCCCAAATCGTGGCAAGAAAGTTGTATTGATGGATTTTGGGGCAAAATTAGGTATTGTTCGTGAACTATCAAAACGTGGATGCGATTTAGTCATTGTTCCATATGATACACCAGCAAGCACAATCCTATCTTATCGTCCAGATGGCGTTATGTTGTCGAATGGTCCTGGAGATCCTACGGATGTAAAAGTCGCTATTGAAACGATTAAAGAATTGATTCCTCAAACGGTTGTATTTGGAATTTGTTTAGGTCACCAGTTGATTTCTTTGGCTTGTGGTGCAAAAACATATAAATTAAAGTTTGGACACCGTGGTGCTAACCATCCAGTTGTTAATTTATCAACTGGTAAAGTGGAAATTACTTCTCAAAACCATGGTTTTGCGGTAGATATTGATAGCTTAAAGGATACTCGTTTGGAAATGACACACCAAGCATTAAATGATAAGAGTTGTGAAGGTGTTCGTCATAAAGACTATCCTTGTTTTGCGGTGCAATATCACCCAGAAGCAAGTGCAGGACCAGAAGATTCTCGTTACTTGTTTGATCAATTTATTGAATTAATGGAGGAGAATAAAAATGCCTAAACGTACAGATATCAAAAAAATCTTAGTGATCGGTTCTGGTCCAATTATCATTGGTCAGGCAGCTGAATTTGATTATGCCGGAAGTCAGGCATGTCAATCCCTTCGTGAAGAAGGATATGAAGTCATCTTAATTAACTCAAATCCTGCCACAATCATGACAGATACAGCCATCGCAGACCGTGTTTATATTGAGCCTTTGACTGTTGATTTCGCAAAACGAGTTATTTATAAAGAAAGACCCGATGCCATTTTAGGATCATTAGGTGGTCAAACAGGATTAAACTTAGTTGTAGAATTACATGAAGATGGAATCTTAGATGAGTTTGGTGTAGAAATTTTAGGTACAGACTTACATGCGATCAATCGTGCGGAAGATCGTGAATTGTTCCGTTCTTTAATGCAGGAAATCAATGAGCCAGTACCAGAAAGTATGATTGTTCATACTGTAGAAGAAGCTGTTGAATTCGCAAAACGCGAAGGATATCCATTAGTTGTTCGTCCAGCTTATACACTTGGTGGAACTGGTGGAGGTTTTGCCGATGATGAGGCTGAACTTCGTGAAATCTGTGATTCAGGTTTAAAGGCTAGTCCAGTTCATCAATGTTTGATTGAACAAAGTATTGCAGGATATAAAGAAATTGAATACGAAGTAATGCGCGATGCCAAAGATAATGCGATTGTTGTATGTAACATGGAAAATATTGATCCAGTAGGTGTGCATACTGGAGACAGTACGGTTGTTGCGCCAGTTCAAACTTTGACAGATCGTGAAAATCAAATGCTTCGTAATGCATCTTTAAAAATCATTCGTGCATTGAAGATCTGTGGTGGATGTAACGTTCAGTTGGCATTGAATCCAGATAGTTTCAAATATTATGTCATCGAAGTTAATCCTCGTGTATCTCGTTCATCAGCCTTGGCAAGTAAGGCAACAGGTTATCCAATTGCGAAGATTAGTGCTAAATTAGCGGTTGGTTTAGGTTTGGATGAGATTATCAACCCAATCACTAAAACAAGTTATGCATGTTTTGAACCTGCATTAGACTATATTGTAACTAAGTTTGCACGTTTCCCATTTGATAAGTTCCCTAATGCAGATCGTCATTTAGGAACACAGATGAAGGCAACGGGTGAAATTATGTCGATTGGACGTAACTTTGAAGAATCTTTCTTGAAGGCAGTTCGTTCTTTAGAGATGAAAGTAGATCATATATACAAAAAAGAATTGGCTGGATTAACGAAAGAAGAATTACTTGAAAAAATCAAGAAGTGTGATGATGAAAGAATCTTTGCGGTTACACAATGGCTTCGCGATGGATATGATATGGAAACCATTCATAATGTGACGAAAATGGATGATTTCTTCTTATGTCACTTGTCAAGAATTATCAGCTTAGAAAAGCTAATGATGGAAAATCCCAAAGATGTTGAAGTTTTACGTAAATTAAAGAAATACGGCTTTGCGGATAGCTATATTGCGCGTAACTGGGATATGAAAGAATTTGATTTATATAACTTGCGTAAAGAAAATGGAATCATACCAGTATATAAGATGGTAGATACTTGTGCGGGTGAGTTTAAGAGCGCAACTCCATACTTCTATTCAAGTTATGAACATAAGAACGAATCTGAGGTAACAGACCGTAAAAAAATCGTTGTATTAGGTTCAGGACCAATTCGTATTGGACAAGGTGTTGAGTTTGACTATGCGACAGTACATTGTGTACAGACTTTGCGTGAAGAAGGCTATGAAGCCATCGTCATCAACAACAACCCTGAAACTGTATCAACCGATTTCTCAATTAGTGACAAATTGTATTTTGAACCACTAACAACAGAAGATGTAATGCACGTAATTGATTTAGAAAAACCATTGGGCGTTATTGTTCAATTTGGTGGACAAACCGCTATCAACTTAGCCGATTCATTGGTAGAACATGGCGTTAAGATTCTAGGTACTTCACTACACTCTATTGATTTAGCGGAAGATCGTCATGAATTTGAAGCGATGTTACATAAATTGAATATTCCTCAACCACAAGGTGAAACTGCAGTCACTGTTGAAGAATCACTCGTTATTGCCAATAAGATTGGTTATCCAGTACTTGTTCGTCCAAGTTATGTATTGGGTGGTCGTGCAATGGAAATCGTACATAATGATGATGAATTAAGAGTCTATATGGCAACAGCCGTAAAAGAAATCAGTCATGATGCTCCAATTTTAGTTGATAAATATATCGTTGGTAAAGAACTAGAAATCGATGCGATTGCCGATGGAAAGAATGTATATATTCCAGGTGTAATGGAACATATTGAGCGTGCTGGTATTCACTCTGGTGACTCAATTAGTGTATATCCTACACAGATTATCAATGAGAAGGTGAAAGAAACAATCATTGATTATGGAACAAGAATTGGTGAAGGCTTTGAATTTGTTGGTTTATACAACATTCAGTTCATTGTAGATAAAGAAAACAATGTATATGTATTAGAGGTAAACCCACGTTCCTCTCGTACTGTACCATTCTTATCTAAGATTACAGGTGTAGCTATGTCTCAAATTGCGACTAAGTGTGTATTAGGTGAAAGTATTGAAGATCAAGGCTTAACACCAGGATATCATCCTGAAGATAAAGAAAGAGTCTTTGTCAAAGCACCAGTATTCTCATTTGCGAAATTACGTAGTGTAGATACAGTATTAGGACCTGAAATGAAATCTACAGGTGAGGCTTTGGGTAGTGATGTCAACTTAGAAAAAGCATTGTACAAAGCTTTAGTAGCTTCTGGAATCAATATTCCTTTACATGGAAGTGTATTACTAACAATTGATGATGATAATAAACAGGATGCTTTAGAAATCGCAAAACGTTTCTATAACATTGGATATGGAATTTATGCGACGAAGGGTACAGCTAAATTCTTAGAAGATAATGGCTTATTTGTACATGTAGCGGCCAAAGTCAATGAGGATAATGGAAATGAAACGGTATTGGATATTATTCGTCATGGACATGTAAACTTTGTCATCAACACAATGTCAAATAAAGATAATTCTACAAGTAAAGATGGATTCTTGATTCGTCGTGTCTCTGCAGAAAATAACATTTCTTGTATGACAAGTTTAGATACGGCACATGCCTTAATTAAAGTATTGGAATCTTTGAGTTTCTCAATGATTTCTATGAATGAAATGGGTAAATAGAGTGTGAGAAATCACACTTTATTTTTACACATTTAAAAAATTAAGTATAATAATTGTGTAAAAACCAAGTACAATTTACATGAGAATCAGGGATCATTTCATTCAAATTTATTGAGTGGGATGATCCCTTTTAATGTAATGTATCTGTAAAATGAAGGAGAGGTAGCGAGAATGAAAAGAATTAAAGCAGCTTGTATCACTCAAACATTGTGTTTCTTCAATCATGATAAAGAAACGACAGAGTATGCAAAAAGAGCGATTGTACAGGAGTATGAGAAGTATAAATCACAGTTGGAAAGAAGTGGCACAAAATATAAAATTTTATCCGAAACTACAAATGTAAATGGTTAACTAATTGTGAATCTCAATTTTAAATTCGGTGAGCAGATGGCAGAAACAATAGAAGATGGCGTGTGATTATAGGATATACTTGTTGGGAAATTATAGATATAGTCAGCAATACATCAAATTAAATGTCAAATAGATATGGAATGATGACGGAAACAAAAGTTTTTCCAGAATATCAGGCAGAGAGTTCGGAACTCTCCTTTTTTCGTGAAGAGATAATGAATGCAAAAAAACATGAAAAATAAATAGTTATTGCATTGTGATGTAAAAAACTATTGTGTCCTATTACTTTTTTGGATTATAATATATAAACCGAATGTGGGGTGATCGTGTGATTGTTGAAAGAAAAGAATATCTTGAAAAATTAATTGCCTGGAAAGATAAAAAATTAATTAAAATTGTTACAGGAGTAAGGCGATGTGGTAAATCAATGTTATTGGAAATTTATCAAAATTATCTGAAGCAACATAATGTAGAAAAAGAACAGATTATTGCGATTAATTTTGAAAATCTTGATTATGAGGAACTTACGGATTATAAAAAACTATACAATTATTTGAAAGAACATTTGGTGACAAATAAAATGACATATATTTTTCTGGATGAAATACAGAACGTGCCAGATTTTCCAAAAGTATTAGACAGTTTATATATAAAGAACAATGTAGATATTTATGTTACAGGTTCGAATGCTTATATGCTATCCAGTGAGATTGCAACGATGATTTCTGGAAGATATGTACAGATTGAGATGCTTCCATTATCATTTCGTGAATATATGGAAAGTACAGGAAGTATGAATGACAGAGGAATAAAATATGCGGAATATCTGCAAAATAGTTCTTTTCCCTATACATTGGAATTAAAAAATCAACCAAATGAAATTAGGGAATATCTGGAAGGAATCTATAACACGATTGTTGTAAAAGATATTGTAAATAGGAAAAAAATAACAGATACTATGATGCTAAAAAGTGTTCTACAGTTTATTTTTGATAATATAGGAAACCCATTGTCATCAAAAAAAATTGCAGATACGATGACATCAGCAGGAAGAAAGATTGATACAAGAACGATAGAAAAATATTTGGAGGCTTTCCGCGAAAGTTATATCATCTATCAGACGAAAAGGTATGATATCAAAGGAAAACAATATCTGAAAACACTTGAAAAGTATTATATTGTTGATATTGGAATGCGCTATATGCTTTTAGGGTCAAGGCAGGCAGATGCTGGACATATTTTGGAAAATGTTGTTTATTTAGAATTGTTGCGACGAGGATACGATGTGTATGTTGGAAAAATCGGTACTTTTGAAGTGGATTTTGTAGCAAAAAATAGCAGAGGAACAATATATTATCAGGTGGCATTGACGACACATGACGAAAGTACACTTCAAAGAGAACTTCGTCCATTGCAGGTAATTAGAGATCATTATCCAAAGATAATCCTGACGATGGATGAGGAGCCAGAAGAACAATACGATGGAATTAGGCGAATCAATGCAAGAGACTGGCTGTTGGGGTTAACGGAGTAAGTATAGGAAATAACAGGAAAACAATGTAGCAATTTATCATGATAAGTCAAACACTCGAGAATTTATAATGCAGTCTAAGAACACTTTTTAACTTTGTAAAACATGTATAACTACAATTGAATTTTTGAATAAATGGTTGATCGTAAGGAATGAGCTGTTCCAGAAAGCAGAAGTACTAAGAAAAAAAGAACCGTAAAGCATATACGCTTCCAGGAATGATATCAGAGCTTGAAAATATAGAATGTACAAGAAACAGTGTTGGTAAATACAGAAGAAAATATGCATTAACAGCAAAATAGAAATTGATATTAAAACGATTTGATATGGATGAAAAATATGTTGACAGAAGCATTGGTAAATTTAACTATTAATGCTTCTTTTATTTTTTAGTTGTACAAATTCTGCAAAGTTAAGGTGTGAGAAATCGCACTCTAATTTTTGTAAAAAAAATTAGCACTTAAGTGTTGACAGTGCTAAAAAAGTGGCTATAATAAGAATTGAAGTTAGAGATAAGTCAAAAGATATCCCGTAACTTGAAGATAGATTTCATAATCTAGAAATCAGGAGGCGATATTTATGAAGTACTATCCAATGTTTGATTTATTTGATGATTTCTTTACAGGAAATACAACCAGTGATGTCATGAAGACAGATATTGTGGAAAAAGATGGAAACTATGAAATGAGCATGGAACTTCCTGGAGTTAAAAAGGAAGATATCCAGATGGAATTGAAGGATGGATATTTGAAGGTTAGTGCTACTCATGGTTCAAATACAGAAGACAAAGATGAAAAGGGTCGTGTTGTTCGTAAAGAACGTGTTAGTGGATCTTATTCAAGAAGCTTCTATGTTGGTGAAGGTATTCATCAGGAAGATATCAAAGCTTCCTTTGACAATGGTGAATTGAAGATTGTTGTTCCTAAGGAAGCACCTAAACAAGTAGAAGAGAACAAATTTATTCCAATTGAATAACTACAAGAATGCACCTATTTGGTGTATTCTTTTTTTGAGGGGGAAATTATGAAGATAGAGGTAATAAATGAAAAGCGTTTAAATCATATTCATTATTGTAGGGTACATAAAGAGAATCAGCAACTATCGGGTTCTTTTTGGGTTCCTTCAAAATCAAAATCTAAGAATAAGAAGATGTTTAGTTTTGAATTGAATGATAGTGACTTTTTGGTTTGTGATCCAGAACATATTTTTAAACAAAAGATTGTAGGGAACAAACCTAGTGAATGTATTCTAAATTTGATGAATATATTGATTCAAGAGGATATGGAGTTTCTTCAAAAATTAGAAATGAAACTTGAAAGAATAGAAGATCAGTTAATGTCGCATACGGGATCTCATTATGAGTCGCAAATCTTTGAAATGAGGAAAACGATAAGTACTTTTGATTCATATTATGATCAGATGATTGAAGTTGTACAAAATTTGCAGGCGTATTATGAAGATGTGCATTTTGAAATGTTAGAAAAAAGGCTCATGCGTTTGTCGAATGTCACGGATCGTTTGGCAGAGTATTCTATGCAGCTTCGTGAAATGCATCAAACTCAAGTGGAGATGCGTCAGAATCAAATCATGCAATTTTTGACAATAGTGACAACCATCTTTATGCCACTAACTTTAATTACTGGATGGTATGGCATGAATTTTAAGGCTATGCCAGAATTAGATACTTCCTATGGATATTTCATTGTGATTGGAGTCTGTATATTGATCATTATTTTAGAAGTGATTTACTTTAAAAAGAAAAAATGGTTTTAGCTATAAAAAACGCTAGTTTCAGTGTATGATTTTGGTAGAGAGCGGGTGTTTGTATGTCTGTGAATATTCGTATTATGCAGAAGGGTTTCTTTCGTAGAAAAAAGTTTATAATCGATGATTTAGTTAAAATGTCTCACTTATCTTTTGGGGTTATGGATGGAAATTGTCAATTAATTCCAAATCAAATAGGGGATCATACGATCTTGTTTGATCGCAAATATCTTCAAAGAGGGATTGAAATCTATATTCAAAATCATGATATTTGTTTGAATTTAAGTCTTCCTACAAGTATGGATGAAATTCAATTGTTTTATTATTTAGTAAAAGTATATTGTGAATATATGGATACCAATGAATTTGTGAAAGACGATTGGCTAATGGACATTAAGGATATCGATTTGCAGATGGTATATGATAAAAGAACGAGTGCAGATGCACTTATGGATTTAAAGAGTAAACTATCGGACCATAAGTATTTTGAAATCTTTGGCATCCTTCATCCAATTTCAATTGGGGAAAATGAATTGAATGATTTTGGCACAGATTTAGATTTATTTGGGCAATATCTACATAATCAACAAGCTTTGGATGCATATTATGCCACGCCAAGAATCTATAATGCACATGGTAGAAGAATTGGTATGTATGCATTAGGAGCGAATATACTAACGATTCTTCCAGTAGAGCCTTATGTGGTATTGAATCAAATTGAAGGGATAGAAGAATGGTATGTATTTATGAATGACAGCCTTGTGAAGTATCGTGATTTAATGAGCTTCATTAAAAAGTTTGATTATTATGATGCCAATCATAGAATGGTATGTTTATCGAAAGAAGAGATTTCAGAGGCTTTAAATACACTCGCTATACAAAAAATATGAGCAGCTAATCAAATAGCTGCTCATTAACTGTATCTAGCGTTCCTTGAAAGAAATCATTTTTTCCTCCACCACGAACTTGATGTCTTTCTTTGAGTTGTAAGAATATGTCTTTAGAATTTGTCATGAACCGATAATTATCTTTTTGTTTAGAAACAAGTAAAACATAGTTGTCGCTAAAAGATACAAGCTTATTGTAGTAATACAATTGTGTATCTCGATCCAATTCATCGCTTAAAATGATTTGGTTTTCTTTATGTTCGATAATTAAGTGATCAATCATTTCTTTATTTAATTGTTTGATTCTTTGTTTCAAAGCATAATTTTCATCTAATACGCGTTGTACATTAGAAGATAGAGTTTCAATGCTTGAAGACAATTGATTTGAGATTTGAATAGACTGATCATGTTTTAAGACATAGTCTTCATAGGCAAGTTTTCCACATAAGAAGAATAGGCGTGTGCCTTTTTTGATTTTCATCGATTTAATGATTTTAAACAATCCCACTTCAATCGTACTTTTTACATGGGGTGCGCAACATGCGCATAAATCTACATCTTCAATTTCGACAAGGCGTGGTTTGGCTAAGTCAAGTTTAGCTCGATATTCCATGTTGGAATAATCCTCTAAGTAATAGGTTTTAACAGGTTTATTTGCAAAGATGACAGAATTCACTAAAGCTTCAATTCTTTTAATTTGATCATTATTAAAATCCATCGCATAATCAGCTGTAATTTCATTGTATCCTAAATGAAATCCAACATTATCCACATGAAATTCTTTGTGTATCAATCCAGAAAGAATGTGTTCTCCTGTATGATGTTGCATATTGGTGTAGCGATGAGTCCAGTCAATACAACCTTCTACATCCCCACTTAATGCAGAATGAGTATAATGATGAATTTCATCATTTATGATTTGCACATCCACTACTTCAATACCATTCAACGTTCCTTTGTCACATGTTTGTCCACCTTCTTCAGGAAAGAAAAGGGTTTGATCCAAGATGATGTCATATAATTCATTCTTTTTAACACATGAAACAACATGGGCCTGAAATGTTGTTTGGTAGCCTTCTTGTTCGTATAGTTTAATTGTCATAAGTATCACCGGAATTAATCATAGCATAAGTGATATAAACTTTGACAAATAATTAAAAACATATTAGACTTATATGGTTTGAACAAAGATGTTTTGCTTCCCAACCATCTTTAAAAAAACAGGAGGGTAAAAAATGAATAGAATTAAAACGGAAGTTAAAGAAGTGAGTGTATTACTAAGAAGTATACCTTCACTTACGATGACACTTTTTATTGTTTCGGTCATCACCATGAATCTTTTGGCGAACAAAAGTATTAACTTGCCATTTAACTTTATGGCACTAGATTGTGGAATTGTGGTAAGCTGGCTTTCATTCTTATGTATGGATGTCATCACAAAACATTTTGGTCCTAAAGCTGCAACACAAGCATCACTTGTAGCGGTGTTGGTGAATTTAGGTATGTGCCTAGTCTTCTTCTTGGCATCAAAGATTCCTGGCGTATGGGGTGAATCCTATGTAGAAGGATCAGAAGCCATTATTAATGGGGCATTAGACGGAACAATTGGTGGTACTTGGTATGTACTATTTGGAAGTACAATTGCGTTTATTGTTTCTGCCATTGTGAATAACTATACGAATTCCATGTTAGGAAAGATTTCTAACAACAACAGCAACTTTAAATCGTATGCATTCCGCTCTTATGTATCTACGGGTATTGGTCAGTTTTGCGACAATCTGACATTCGCATTGATTGTGTCACACCAATTCTTTGGATGGACATTGGTACAATGTGTTGTGTGTGCCTTTACAGGTATGATTGTAGAAACACTATGTGAGGTCATCTTCTCATATCCTGGTTTCAAGATTCTACAAAACTGGAAGAAGAATAAAGTAGGTAGAGAATATTTTGAATATATGAAAGAAAGCAGTCATTAAACTGCTTTTTCTTTTGTTTAAAGTTGTTCTAATAATGCTTTTGTACAATTATAGGTATTCAGTCTTTGCGTTGTTTCTAAGATACCTGTTAATATCTCTTTCGTATCTTCATCGACCAATTCCCCATTTGGATTGTAGTCATATATGATAATCGGCTCAACAATATAAACGCCTTCGCATGCATCCTCTAAATAAATCGCATAATGTGTATCGCTAATTGTATATAAATACATATATTCTTCAGATTCATATTCGAGCCCTCATTCAAGCCAACCATATCATCTTAATTGACATTATCGATGTCTAAAACATAGATTGTTTTAAAAAGTGAATAAAACTTGTTTAAGTAATGTGATATAAACAAGTTTGATTGAAAATGAAATAAAAGTAGTATGAAAACGATTGCAGACATGTTAATATGAAATTAGAAAAGGAGGACATAGTAAGATGACATTAGATTGGCTAGTTTACGTATTAGGTGTAGTAGCTGTTGTTTTCTTGGTTGGTATGTTCTTCAAGTATAAAAAGCACAATCGATATGCCGATAAATTTGAAGACACATATCCAGATGCAAAGTAAGATTATGAAAAAGAGACAGAGAAAAAAGAATAATAAGAATGTTTTTATTCCGTTGATTCCTGTTGAAATGACGGAAGAAGAGGTAAAACAAATTCTTAAAACTAGAGAGGATAAATCCGAGGATAGGTGTAATATGCATCATAGTACTTGTGATGGAATTCGTGTTTCAGATGAGCTTTCCTAAATGGGGACTCATTTCTATGGTTGTTCTACTTGCAGGTGGAGCTATCTATGGCTTTTATATTCACGATTATTTACAAGCAATGATGTGTATTGCATATATTGGATTTTCTGTGTATGCGTATGAGCGTTTTAACAAATAAATTCAAGATTATTCGATATTTCATTAAGAATGGAATATTCAATGAAGAAAGGGCAATTGAAATTTCTAAGTTTGATCATAATACAATAGAAGCTTTAGTACATTCTCAATTATTAGTACAAGTAGATGGTCGTGTATATTTGGATAAACCATTGTATGACTTTAGATACAAAGAAAAATATATCCATTATGGAGAGATTATATTGTTGATCATCTTCTTGATATTTGCGTTTCATGCGTCTTATTTAAAAACTACATTGTTTTGGAGACAATAATATGAAAAAGAATCGACTTCAAAGACTACAGGAAGATATGAATGAAGATCTTCAAAAATATTTAGATGAAGACTTGTTGGATACAACTCCAAAAAGAAAGAAGGAATCTACTTTCTGGATGAAGTGTGTAGCTTTATGTTTGTTATGCAGCTACGGAATTGCACAATTTCTAGGAAGAGCATTAGGTGATAAACAGGCAATAGTGCAATATGGACTTGCGGGTATAATCGTGATTTGTGCACTCGCTTTCTATATCTGGCTACGAAGAAAGTATAGGTAATGATTATGAATGATAAACAGAAAAAAATTATTGATAAATTGAATAAGGATAATGAATCATTAAATCAAGGACATAAATCCATGGTGGAATATTCTAAAGGGATGATTTGTATAGGCTTATTTGTAGTGTGTTTCTTGATTTACTATTTTTCGAAGAATATATTTTTTCTGCTTGGATTTTTATCATTTGAAATCTTTAATTTGATCTACGCAAAGAATGATAAGAAGAAGATTGGAATTGGTATTATAGTTGGAGTTGTAATCTATATTATTTTGGAATTGTGGATATAATCATATTGGATTGAATCCATTATAAAAGATGGGCTGTTGCAGCATGTGTAACAGTCCTTTTTGAATAGAAATTTAGTATTGAACGATTCATTGATTCATGTATTTTACGTAAGAAAATAACAAATGATACGTTTGGTTGAAAATGAATAAAAAACTGTATGAAAACGATTTCAGACATGTTAATATGAAATTAGAAAAGGAGGACATAGTAATATGACATTAGATTGGTTAGTTT
>ERZ772884.1185-NODE-1185-length-17346-cov-7.639003_pt1 | contig 17346 bp, 15 predicted proteins | sample MGYA00580574_ERZ772884 | MGnify/ENA primary metagenome ERZ772884 (study PRJEB29015, sample SAMEA2737690) | human gut metagenome | biome: human gut; feature: human-associated habitat; material: faeces | place: China | collected 2012 ... | reverse complement strand
ACCCCGTCCCGGGCGTTGTCGTCATTGCCGGCTTGGTCATGCTGTGCTTCTTCTTTTCATATGTCTTTGTGGTCCCCGACGACCTCACGTCGAGCGCAACCGACCGTACGCTCGCCATCGCATCAAAAATATTCGCCTACACGTCGCGCGGCCTTACGTCCGAAGCGGCCCTGGGCGCCTCTAAGATCATCCTGTCCGAGACCATCGCCTCTGCCATCTGCTTTACCGACGGCAAGCAGGTGCTGGCAAGCTGGGGCGAGGACTCGGCAAAGTGCCCTGCCGGCACCCCGGTGGTGCTCGAGACCACGCTTAACGTGATCGAGACGGGCGAGCAGAGTGTATTTTCGCGCGATGCCTCGTACGAGACGGGCGGTTATTTCCCCCGCCTGCGCGCCGGCATCGTCGCGCCGCTTACCGTACGCGGGCATTGCGTGGGCACGCTCGAGCTGTATTACCCCCGCCTGAGCAGCATCGATATGCGCCAGACGGCGTTGGCCTCGGGCTTTGCCGATCTCATTTCCACGCAGCTCGCCAGCTTTGAGCTCGAGCGCCAGGACGAGCTCACGGCCCGCGTGGAGCTTCGCGCCCTGCAGTCGCAGGTCGACCCGCATTTTCTATTCAATACCATCAGCACCATCGTGTCGCTCGTTCGAACCGAGCCCGACAAGGCGCGATCGCTGCTGATCGATTTTTCCAATTATTACCGTCAGACGCTTTCTGACTCCGATACGCTCACCACGCTCGAGCACGAGGTGGAACAGGGCACTCGTTATATCAATCTTATGCAGGCCCGGTATGGCGACGGCCGTCTGCGCGTCTCGGTCGACATCAACTTTGAGGTGCGCGACAGCCTGGTACCGCCGTTTATCTTGCAGCCGCTGCTCGAAAACTGCATCAAGCATGCGCAGCGCGAGACCGAGCCGCTTACTATTCATGTTAGGGCTTTTGAGACCGATGACGGCCTGGAGATCATCGTCGAAGATGACGGCATCGGCATGAGCGAAGAAGTCTGCGCGCACCTGTTTGAGCAGCATCGTCGAGAGGAGCCCGAGAGCATTACCGCCGACGGCTCCATCAAGCGAGGCTGCGGCCTGGCACTCTTCAACGTGCTTCAGCGCATCCATTTCTTTTACGGAGAAGATTCTGGCATGCGCGTGAAGTCCCAGGAGGGCGTGGGGACGCAGGTCATCGTTGAGTTGAACGGCGAGCCGCATGAGCCGGCGCCGATGACGGTGTAGCGCGCGGTTGGATTGAGAGAAAAAGAGGGGAAGCGCATATGTCCGAAGACTGGAACATCTTGGTGGTTGATGACGAGCCCCCTATTAGGGCTGAGCTACGTTATCTGTTGGAAAAGGATGCGCGTGTGGGCCAGATTGCCGAGGCGGGCAATGTCACCGAGGCTGTGGAATCGATCCTGTCGAACAAGCCCGACGTCTTGTTTTTGGATATCACGATGCCCGGTCGCTCGGGAATCGAGCTTGCCGAGACGCTGCAGAACCTAAAGACGCCGCCGGTCGTGGTGTTTGTGACGGCATTTGCCGAGTATGCGGCCGATGCCTATAACCTCGATGCCGTCGATTATGTCGTCAAGCCGGTTGAGGACGCACGCCTGTCAAAGGCACTCGACAAGATCGAGGCGGCCTTGGGCGTCCGTCGTGTTATCCACGCTCCGCGCCAGCCTTTGCGTCTGACGGTGGACCGCGGGGGCAAAAAGGTGTTCATTCCCGCCGCAGACGTTTGCTACTTTGAGGCGCGCGCCGATTTTTGCAACGCCGTCTGCGCCGAGGGAACATATCTGATCAATGAGTCGATCTCTTCGCTCGAACGTCGCTTGGGCTCCGAGGGCTTTATTCGCGTTCATCGCAGCTATCTGGTCAATTTGGAAGACGTGCACAATGTTGAGATTGGCTCCACGGGGTTGATGGAGCTCAGGCTCGACCGCGTGAGCTCGACGGTGCCGGTGTCCCGTCGTCGTGCCGCCGAGGTCAAGTCGCACCTGGGGCTTGCGTAAGAGGCTTGCGTGCCGTCGTTTACCATCGCAGGTTTGGCATGGGCGCGCGGTGGGCATAATGGGTGGCATCGAATGAAATCGAAAGGATCATTATGCCTGCGCTTATCACCCATCATCTGTTTGGCGAGGAAAGCATCGACCGTCTTCCGCAGGGCGTCATCACGTCCGATGAAGAGCGCATTGCCTTTATCTTGGGCAACCAAGGCCCCGACCCGTTTTTCTTTCACATTCTGACACCGCGTGTTTCCGACTGCACGCTGCTGGCGCAGGTCATGCATCGGTCGCGCATGTCTCGCCAGTTCGCGTGCCTGCGCGATGGCGTGTCGCATCTGCTGCCGCGCGACGCCAGCTTGGGTCGTGCCTTTGCGCTGGGCCTGCTGTCTCATTACGTGCTCGACCGCAACGCTCACCCCTTTGTCTATGAGCAACAGTTTGGCATCGTGGAGTCCGATTCAGAGCTTGAGGATTCGAGCAGTCAGGTCCATGCCGTGATCGAGAGCGACCTGGATGTACTGATGCTGCAGCTTAAACGCGATGGCGCTACGGTTGACGATTACCCGCCGGCGGGCGAGATCGTCACCACCGATCGCATCAATCGCGTGGCCGGCGTGCTGATGAGCTATGTTGCCGGACGCGTGTACGGCATTGACATTCCGGCGGGGGAGTACGGTGCTGCCGTTGCCAATATGCAGCGACTTTACCGCGCGATTGAGCCGGCCGGCTCCGCAAAGACGCGCGCGATCTCGCTGGTTGAGGGCTTGGTGCACGATTATTCGCTGCTCGACGGCCTTGCGCACCGCGTGACGACCGAGCTGCCCGAGCGTACCGGCAACCTGGGCCACTTGGCATGGAAGAACCCCTTTACCGATGAAGTCTCGACCGAGAGCTTCCCCGAGGTCTTTGACCGCGCGCTGGTCGATTACGAGTGCACGGTCGCCCGCTTTATCGAGACCGGCGATATGGAAGCCGTGACCAACCACGTCAATTACAGCGGTCGCGTGCTCGGTGCCGACGAAGAGTTCGACCGCGAGGAGTAGGGCTCGTGCGTGCCCCTTTGCCGAATCCTTACCGGCGCCTCTGGACAATTGGGGTACGATGAACTAACTGCATATCGGGCGAATACGAAGGGGCCCTGTCCATGAAATACACCAAGCTCGAGCGTAGCTGGGTTATGTACGATGTGGGCAACTCGGCCCTCGTGCTGCTCAATACCTCGGTGGTGCCCATCTACTTTAACGCCATCAATACCGGTGCTTCCTCGGCAGACCTGGTGGTCGCTTGGGGCAACGCTCAGACGATTGCCTCGCTAGTCATTGCCATGCTCATGCCCATTCTGGGCGCACTTGCCGACTACGCCGGCAACAAGATCAAGTTCTTCTTGGGCTTCTTCCTCACGGGCCTGGTGCTTTGCCTGGCGCAGGCTATCCCAATGTCTGCCATGGCATTTTTGACCGTGTACGTGCTGTGCACCATCGGCCTTAACTCTTCTATGACGTTCTACGACGCCATGCTGCCTGACATTACCACCGACGAGCGCATGGACGCCGTGTCCAGCTCGGGTTATGCCTGGGGCTACATCGGTTCCACCGTGCCGTTCGTCATCTGCCTGGCGCTCATCATGGGTGGCCCCGCTCTTGGCATCCCCACCATGCTGGCAACGCGTCTGTCGTTTATCATCACTGGTGCCTGGTGGCTCATCTTTACCCTGCCGCTCATTCGCACCTATAAGCAAAAGTACGGTCGCGAGCGCGGTCCCGAGGACACCATCGGCCACATCGTGGGCGGTGTGTTCTCCGAGGTCGGACACACCATGCGCGAGATTGCCCACAATAAGACCGTGCTGGTCTACATGATCGCGTTCTTCTTCTATATCGACGGTGTGCACACGGTCATTTCCATGGCCACCAGTTACGGATCGGCCTTGGGCATCGATTCGACGCAGCTGGTGCTGGCGCTGCTCGTTACGCAGTTCGTGGCCTTTCCGTCCGCCATCATCTACGGCAAGCTCGCCGGACGCGTGGGCACGCTCAACATGATCCTGGTGGCGGTCGCCGCCTACATGGGGATTGTGCTGTTCGCCGCGTTCTTCCTAAAGACCGCCTTTGAATTCTGGGTGCTTGCCATTATGGTCGGCCTGTTCCAGGGCGGTGTGCAGGCGCTCAGCCGTAGCTACTTTGGCCGCATTATCCCCAAGGAAAAGTCCAACGAGTACTACGGCTTCTTTGACATCTTTGGTCGTTATGCAAGCGTTATGGGCACCTTCCTGGTGTCGGTCGTCACCTCGCTGACCGGCAACCCGTCGCTGGGCGTCCTTTCCATTGGCGTGCTGCTGGTCGTTGGCTTTATGCTACTGGTCCGCCTGTCCCGCATGACTCGGGCGGCAGAGCATGCCGCATAGGAGCGAGCGGCTATTGTGCCTGTCCACGGTACTCTTTTGGGGTTATCCGCAATAAACATTGCGACTTGCGAGCAATGATTTGCCCAAGTGGGTATGATGGAATCAGCTAGGTCGCGGGGCGTCGCCTGTGTTTGGCGGCGTCCCGTTTTTGTGTTGCAGGGAGGGTAAGGCATGAACGCCACGGTCGTGATTCCAACGTATTGGGCGGGCGATGACGCTTGCGCAAACGCCCCTGGCACCTATGACCATTCGACGCGACTCAACGCAGACAATCCCGAACTCGACCGCTGCCTGGCCTCGCTTGAGCAGGTGTGCGACATCCCGCGCATCATCCTTTTGGTGGTCTGTCCTGTTTCTGCCACAGCCGATGTGTCGCTGCGCGTGCACGAGATTGTCGACGCGCATCCCACGCTCAAGGTCACCGTTGTCACCAACACCCAGGCCTCGCGCATCGCAGACCGGGTTGCTCAGATCGCGCCCAAGGGTTCGGGCGAGTGCGTGAGCCTGCGAGGCTACGGTGCCATCCGCAACATGGGGCTAGCCTGTGCCGCTGTGCTGGGGCATGACGCGGTTATCTTTTTGGATGACGATGAGACTGTCATCGACGCCGACTTTATGAAGCGCGCGACCTATGCGTTGGGGCAGCAGACGCGTCAGGGCTTGCCGATCTTGGTCAAGAGCGGCTATTTCTACGATCGCGACGGCTCGCCGCTGGCTCCCACGGACAAGGCGGGCATCTGCCATCGTTGGTGGACCAAGCGCATCGAGTTCAACCGTTGGATGAAAAAGGCGCTCTCGGGCACCCGCATCTCGCGCTCCAACTACGTGTGCGGCGGCCTGATGGCCCTGCACGCCCGCGCCTTTACGCGTGTGGCCTTTGACCCGTTTATCACCCGCGGCGAGGACTTGGATTACCTCTTTAACATGCGTATGTTTGGCTACGACGTGTGGTTTGATAACGAGTGGACCGTGCGCCATCTGCCTCCGGAGTCCGAAAAGCGCTCACCGCGCTTTATGCAGGATGTATACCGTTGGTACTACGAACGGGCCAAGTTGACATTCGCCGCGCATCAAAAGGAGCTCATTCCCGTTACGGCGGCATCGCTCATGCCCTACCCGGGCCCGTGGATTTCGCGCGAGCTCGACGACCGCGTGCGCAAGACCGCTATGGTCCGCAGCGTGTTTACCCGCGAGCATGAGGGCTACCTGCGCATTTGGCGCCATGGTATCGGCGAGGCAAAGGCCTATGCGCGCCAAAACGCTGCAAGCTACCTGCGTTTCCAGAGCTTTTGGCCCAAGATCATGGACGGGCTTTGGCGTGACGCACAACTGATCAGTATCCTGGAGGGGGCCGAATGATCGACCGCCGCGCCCAGCGCGATAGTTCAATATCAATCTTTCGCATCATTGCCGTTGCCTGCGCCATTTGCGTGCTGGTGTACTTTATTTTTGCCTTGGTGACCGGTATCGAGCCGATCGCCACGGTGATTGCCTGCGCGCTGCTGTGCATCTTTCTGTGCATCTTTATCTTTTTGACGCTCAATCCCGATTCGGTGCGCTCCCAGTACACCGAGGAGACGCTCTCGGTGGCCTCGGCCATGCTCGAGGACATTAAGGGCGGTCTGACGCAGGAGTCGGCGCGTTTGGTGTGCCGGCGCATTTTGCCCGAGACGCGCGCCATGACGGTGGCCATCACCGACGAGGACAACGTGCTTGCCTGCGCGGGCGAGTTTGAGGAAAAACTGCTGCCCGATACTCCCATCCACACGCTTGCCACACGCTACGTTATCGAACATGGCATCGTGCAATCGTTCAACCGTATGGTGGATGTCGTGGGCTCGGACGGCTCGCACAACCAAGTCCCCGCCGGCATTATCGCCCCCATCAAGGTGGGCGATCGTACCGTCGGTACGCTCAAGTTCTACTACAAGACCCCGCGCGCCGTCGACCGTACCCAGTACGCGCTTGCCTCGGGCTTTGCCGAGATCTTGTCCACGCAGCTCGCCATCCACGAGCTCGAGGTGCAAAAGGAACTCACAGCGCGCGCCGAGGTGCGTGCGCTGCAGGCGCAGATTAACCCGCACTTCCTGTTCAACACGCTGAACACCATTGCATCGTTTACGCGCACCGACCCGCTGCGGGCCCGCGAACTGCTTCGTGAGTTCTCATCGTTCTATCGCGCCACGCTCGACAACTCGGGATCGCTTATTCCGGTCTCGCGCGAGGTCGCACAGACCAAGCGCTACCTTACCTTTGAGAAGGCCCGCTTTGGCGAGGACCGCGTGCTTGCGACGTTCGATGTGTCCGAGGACGTGGAAGATACGCTGGTGCCGGCGTTCGTGATCCAGCCGATTGTCGAGAACGCCGTGCGTCATGGTATGGGCGATGACGACGCCCTGAGGATCGACGTGACCGTTCACCAAGACGGCGAGGATGCAATCTTGATTGCCGTGGCCGATAATGGCGTGGGCATGGATGAGGGTACCGCCGCCAGACTGTTTGACGAGCGCTCTGCCCGTCCCGACGCCAGCTCTCCTCAGGGTGGCGGCGCCGGTGTGGCCATGCACAATATTTCGGAGCGCATCCATCGCTTTTTTGGGCCGCACTCCTATACGCGTGTCGAATCGGCGCCGGGCAAGGGCACCAAAGTGCTCCTTCATCTTGATTTGTCAGAGAGCATCTTTGACATTCAAGAGTAAAATAAAAAGCTACGGGCTCAACGTCATGCGACGGACGCCCGGCGTAGTTAGTTGACGAAAGGTTTTATCCCTATGCTGCGTGCGATGATTGTGGATGATGAGGCGCCGGCTCGCTCGGAGCTTCGCTTCCTGCTCGAGCAAACGGGCAAGATCGGCACGATCACGGAGGCGTCGAGCGTCCGCTCCGCCATCGAGATGCTTATGGAAAGTCGCGTGGATGTCGTGTTTCTCGATATCTCGATGCCCGGTGCCTCGGGCCTGCAACTTGCCGAGGCGCTGCATAAGCTCAAAAATCCGCCGGCGATCGTGTTTGTGACTGCGTATAGCGACCATGCGGTCGAGGCATTCGACGTGGATGCCGTCGATTATCTGATGAAGCCGGTCGAGGAAGCTCGCTTGGATCGCGCGATCGAGAAGGTCATGCAACGCGCCAAGCCGGTTACGGACAGCAAGGTGACCATCGAGCGTATCCCGGTGGAAAAGGGTGGCCGCAAGGTGCTCATTCCCGTGGACGACATTCGCTTTATCATGGCCAAGGACGATTACTCCTGCATCTATACCGTCGATGATCGCTTTTTGTCGACGACCTCGCTGGCGCAGTTTGAGGCCAAGCTCTGCGACTTTGGCTTCTTCCGTGTTCACCGCCGCTATATCGTCAACTTGGCGTGCGTCACGGACGTTGAGACGGTGCCCTCGGGCGCCATCCAGCTGGGCATTACGGGCGTCGACGAACGCGTGCCGGTTTCGCGCCGCCGCGTCGTGCCGCTCAAGAAGGCTCTGAGTCTCTAGCACACTGGCCCCGCAGCCCTGTAGACCCATCGTCTGCGGAGCCGTGGGGCCTTTTTTGTATGTATCTGCCGAATCGTTTTTTGCGGAAGGGATCCCATGAACAGTGCAAGCGCCAAGCGTATCGACATCATCTCGGACACCCACGGCTATCTTTCGCCTGCGCTCCTGGATGAGCTTGAAGGCGCAGACCTGATTATCCACGCCGGCGACCTCACGTCAGAGATGGACTACGAGCACCTATGCACCATCGCCCCCGTGCGGGCCGTACTGGGCAACAACGATTACTACCGCGACTACGGCCCCGATGTAGACCGTCTTGCGCTCTTTACTTACGAAGGCCTCAAATTCGCCGTAGCCCACTACCGCGAAGACCTTCCGGTGGGATCCGTAGACGTAGCCATCAACGGCCACACCCACGTAACCAAAGAAGCCCAAGTGGGCCGCTGCCTAGTCCTCAACCCGGGCAGCGCCAGCTACCCCAGAGGCACCCGAGGCCCCACCATGGCCAGAATGCTCGTCAAAGACGGCAAGATCCTAAGCACCAAGTTTATTGACTTGGACTAACCGCAACAAAAACGGGGGATGCAGATGCGTCCCCCGTTTCCATTTGAGCCAAAGGCAGAGCTTCAGCAAGATCCTTAGACAAACCCCGCCGCGGAGAACGGGGCCGCCGAGCCGCGAAGCGGCGAGGAACAACAACGACTCGAACAAAGTGACGACAGGGAGGGTCTCCGGGGCTGGGGGCGGGGGTTAAGTTTGTCGCGAGTTCCGCACGCAAAGGAAAGCACTTAATGTGCTTTCCGTCTTGCGCAGGACTGTAGAGCAGCAAACTTAACCCCCGCCCCCAGCACCGGAGACCCTCCCGGAGGGACCGAAAAATTTTTTCAAAAAAGTTGTTGCGCGCCGGACAGACTTCTGTGTATACTAATCCCCGCAGCGCACGCGAGCGGAAACAAACGCGAACGCCTGCCTGGGGAGTTAGCTCAGTTTGGTTAGAGCGCCGGCCTGTCACGTCGGAGGTCGCGGGTTCGAGCCCCGTACTTCCCGCCAACGCAATTAAAGCCACGTCTTCGGACGTGGCTTTTTGCGTTTGATGCACTTTGTTTCGATAGAACGATCGCCCTGGTGCATCTTCGCCCAGAATCCCCGCGCCTTCGGGAACGCAAGTAAAATCTAATAAGTCTATCTGTCTGAACAACAGCTTTGTTGCGCAACACCTGTTCAACGAGACAGGGGGTTAGGTTATACTAAATTGCACTGTAGGCCGCATCTGATGCATTTCGCTCCAAGCGCGGCACTCAGTGGATATCCGATTTACCATTTGGATGTCCTGCGGTCATTTAGCGTCTCGACACAAGCTCGGCCCCGGAGCTCGTTCGAGCTGTTCGTATTCCTTGAAAGGGGAAAAATGGACATATCGAGGAAGACTGATTACGCCCTTCGTATGCTGGCGATGCTTGCCGAGGATCCGGAGCGTTTGCTTTCTGTTCGCACCGCTGCCGAAGAGGTCAATGTTCCGTATTCGTTTGCCCGCTCGATTCAGCACGGTTTGGTCCAGGCCGGTATTGTGGAGAGCCTGCGTGGCGTCCACGGTGGCATGCGTCTCAAGGTCAGTCCGGACGACGTCACTATCCGCCAGGTCGTCGAGGCCGTTCAGGGCCCTATGGTTATGAATGATTGCACCGCACCCGATGGCGACTGTGCACGCATGGGCACGTGCTGCTATCATCCCCTGTGGGCCGGAGCTCAAGCGTTGATGCGCGATTACCTCGATTCCGTTTCGCTCGGCGACATCGTCGCTCACCGCCAGTTCCCGGCCGTCGATTCCAAATTCGCCGACCGCGACGCGTTTCCCGAGTACGCCGCCTGTGCATGTGCTTGCCGGGAGGAATAGCGCCGCATAAGGAGCATAGATATGATTCAGGACCCCTTTCGTTCGATGATTCGTTCGGAAGGGGTCCTGCGTTATCGCGACCTTCCGTGGCGCCGCACGCGCGATCCGTACATCATTTGGCTTTCCGAGGTCATGTTGCAGCAAACACAGGTGCCACGCGTGGAGACGCGTATGCCGGCGTGGCTCGATCGCTTTCCGACCGTGCAGGCGCTTGCCCAAGCCGCGCCTTCCGATGTTTTGGACGCTTGGCAGGGCATGGGCTACAACCGACGCGCTCTGGCGCTCCACAAGGCCGCTCAGCGCGTTGTGGAGGACTGGGACGGTGAGTTTCCGCGTGAGACGCGTGACTTGGTCGCTCTGCCTGGTATTGGCCCGGCAACGGCGCAAGGTATCCGGTCGTTTGCGTTTGACCTTCCAGGCGTGTATCTGGAGACCAACGTGCGCACGGTCTTTCTGCATCACTTCTTTCCCGATGTACCGGCTGTTCCCGACCGCGAGCTGGTGCCGCTGATTCAGGCGGCCTGTCCGGCGGTCCCCGGTGCGGCGACCGACGAGATCGCTCCCTTTGCCGTGCCGCTCGATGATGCCGACACGCCGCGCGCGTGGTATTACGCGTTGCTGGATTACGGCGCATATCTAAAAAAGACGTTGCCCAATCCGTCCAGGCGCTCGGCGGGCTATAGCCGTCAATCAAAGTTTGAGGGCTCACGTCGCCAAAAGCGCGCGCATATCGTGCGCATGTTGCTGGCAGCGCGCGATGGCCAACCGGCGGGGATTACGCTTGCTGATGCCGTGGTGGGCGTTAACGATATGGAAGCGGCGGCTGGGCGCGGGCCGGTCGAGCGCGAGCTTGTCGCGGGCATTCTGGCCGACCTGGAGCGTGAGGGCTTTTGCCGAGCCGAGGGCGATCGCTGGCTGAGCATTTAGCCCGTGGAAATCTGAAGAACAGGATTGTAAGGTTTAGATTTCCGACATGAGGGCATCCTAAAGACGAGGCCGCTCGAAGCCTACGGGCGGCATGCGTTGAAGGGAAGTACACCTATGGATTTTGAGAACTCCCAAACCAAGAAGAACCTTGAGACCGCTTTTGCCGGTGAGTCCCAGGCACACACCAAGTATCGCTACTATGCCTCCAAGGCAAAGAAGGACGGCTACGTTCAGATCTCGAACATCTTTGCCGAGACGGCTGGCAACGAGTCCGAGCACGCCAAACTGTGGTTTAAGTATCTGCACGATGGCGCCGTCCCCGATACCCTGGACAATCTGCGCGATGCCGCCGCGGGTGAGAACTACGAGTGGACCACGATGTACGACGAGTTTGCCAAGACCGCCGAGGAAGAGGGCTTTGCCGAGATTGCCGCAAAGTTCCGTGGTGTCGCCGCCGTCGAGAAGGCCCACGAGGAGCGCTACAACAAGCTCGTCGAGCGCATTGAGTCGGGCGAGGTGTTTGAGCGTGAGGGCGTAAAGGTGTGGAAGTGCCTGAACTGCGGGCACCTGCACGTTGGTGCCGAGGCGCCCGAGGTGTGCCCGGTGTGCAACCACCCGAAGGCGTACTTTGAGGAGCAGGTGGTGAACTACTAGCGCCGATGCGAACGTGGGCTGCGGAGCGCGGGGCGGGGAAATACCTTTCCCTCTCGCTCACGGCTCCGCAGGGTCGCGCGAGGCAAAGGTATTTCCCCGCCCCGCGCTCCGGCTCCCGGTCGTCGCGTGCTCGCTACAGAAAAGCTGATATTAAAGGTTGTGTGCCGCCCCTTTTTGGGACGGCACGTTTTTGTGGGGTCCCGGTCTCCACAATTTTCGTCAAGCTATTGGTTAGATTTTGGTCAGTTGGCGTAAGGGTGGAAGGCCAAAAGATTGTTGGCGAAAAAAGCTCAGAGAAAGTGCTGGTAGGGGAGTTGTTGAGCTTTTCGACAGCTTTTGAGCAAAAGAAACTTTGTGGCTATTGCCGGCGATTGCGTTGTCGCGGTCATGGCGGTGCGGGATGCTGGTCGTAAGCGTCGAATGCTCCGATTTTGGAGGCCAGCATGGATCTGTTTCTTGAGATTCCGCAGCGACAAGCTGAGCGCATGCTGCGTCAGCAGCAACGACTCATGGAGATGCAAATGCAAGGGGCGGCAGCCCAGCCCTTTGCGCAAAATGTCGTGCCCGCTGCTGTACCTGCAGCTGTGCCCGGGTGTGAATCGGCGCCAGAGGCCTATTCCGTACAGCAAGATTCATATGCGCAGGAGCTCGCGTTCGACAAGCATCGTGCGCGTCGCCGTCGCTGGGCCCAGCGCCTGCGTACGTTGGCGATGATCGTGCTCATCCCGTTGGGGCTTGCGGCCATCTTTCTGGCGTCGTATGCCCTCACGTGCATCCTCAACGGTGCATCGCCCAACGAGGTGCTCCAACATCTAGCGGCCCTGGGCCAGCGCCTAGATGACGTCATAACAACCATCCGCGCCGGCTGGGAGAGCTAGCGTTTGTCGCATTAGGACTTCTAGGGTGTAGGGATTATCGCCACGAGTGGAATCCTTGCATCCTGTGGGTCCTGTCGTGCGACTGAATAGTATTATTGAAGATGAATAATAATAAGGGATACAGGTAATACAAAAAGGAGGTGCTCGGTTGAATCTGACCTTTGAGGGATTCTTAAAAGGCTATTGCCGAGAGCTATCCGGACAGCAGTCGCTGAGTTTTAGAAAATTGGTTGAGCAGGCGACGACGGATGCGCCGCGCGTGGCGGAGGCTCTGTTTTTGCTCGCTTTGGCGCAAGGAAAAGCCGAATACGTTCTGGGTTTATCCGAGGGCTCGTGGATGGAACGGGATTATCGAGACGTTTTATCCTTGTACGGTCAAGCGGGTAGCATGGCGTCTCTATGCGCCAAAAGTGAGCTCCCTAATCGTTATGCCAACGTTTGGCGTGCGTATAGAGCGGTGAAGGAAAAGCCGGCGGCCGATAGAAGGGTGAACGCCCTGATGAGAAAGAAAACGCTGGAAGCATTGGAGGAATCGGGTGTAACGCGCTATGGCCTCTGCCGTGCTCTGCGCCTGAATAAAGGAAACGTATACGCATACTTGGCCGGCGATGACTCAAAGGTGAGCAGGAAAACGGCGCGCCGCATTATGGAATATGCGGAGGAGAGGGGCGCCCAAGAAGGGGCCGGGCGCCCGGTGTGTATGGCGGGGGAAGATTGATCGCGGTTTTGATTGATGATCGATTGGGTTTGTTGGGCGGAGTTTATGTCTGCAATTGATATTGCACTTATTGTGATTGCTTTGGTGGCGGTGGGGGTCGCTGCGGCCTGTGCCCTGCAGCTCAAGGGCCTTCGTGCCGAGTTGCGGGAGCGTGGCGACAGTAGCGCGGAAACGCTGGCAGCACTCGAGCAGGCCAACAACGCGCTCGATGCCCTGAACGTCGCGCTGGCCGAAACACGCCGCACGGCCAATGCCATCGCGCAGCAGCAGACGACCGATGCGGCCGTGGAGCAGCAACGTTACCTGGCCATCGCACGCGAGTTCTCGCAAGCTGGTGACCGGATGGATGACCTGCGCCGTGAGACGGCCCAACAGCTCGGCGCCAATCGCGAGGGCATCGAGCATCGCCTGGACAAGGTGCGCGAGACGGTCGATGCTCAGCTGGGCGCCATCCGCAAAGACAACAACGTGCAGCTCGATCAGATGCGCGCGACGGTGGACGAGAAGCTCTCTCGCACGCTCAACGACCGTCTGTCTGCATCGTTTAAGCAGGTGAGCGACCAGCTCGAGGCCGTGTACAAGGGCCTGGGCGACATGCAATCTATCGCCACTGGCGTGGGCGACCTTAAGCGCGTGCTGGGTAACGTCAAGGCGCGCGGCATTTTGGGCGAGGTGCAGCTGGGCGCGATCCTGGCGGATATCCTCACACCCGATCAGTATCTGGAAAACGTTGCCACCAAGCCCGGCGCCTCGGAGCGTGTTGAGTTTGCCGTCAAGCTGCCGGTAGACGAGGGCGACCCCGTACTGCTGCCGATTGACTCCAAATTCCCGGGCGACGCGTACGAGCATCTGCTCGATGCCCAGGAGTCGGGCGACGCGGATGCCGTCGCCGCCGCGCGCAAGACGCTTGACGCTATGGTCAAGCGTGAGGCAAAGGACATCTGCGAAAAGTATCTGAGCGTGCCCGTGACCACCAACTTTGGCATCATGTTCGTTCCGTTTGAGGGGCTGTACGCTGAGGTCGTCAGCCGCCCCGGGCTTATCGAGACCCTGGGCCGCGACTATCATGTCAACGTTGCCGGCCCTAGCACCATGGCGGCCATTCTCAACAGCCTGCAGATGAGTTACCAAACGTTTAAGCTGCAAAAACGCACCGACGATGTACTGCGCGTGCTCTCCGCTGTCAAGGCCGAGCTGCCGCGCTATCAAAAGGCGCTGCGCCGCGCCCAGCAGCAGATCGAGACCGCGGGCAAAACGGTCGAGGGCATCATCACCACGCGCACCAACGTTATGGAGCGCAAGCTCAAGGATATCGACGCGCTGGAAGATGCCGACCAAGCCGATGAGATCTTGGGGCTCACGCCCGCGGGCTTTCCCACAGACCAAGAAGACGAGGACTAATTGCAACAAGACGGCGGGGCGCCGGCGCAAACGCGGATGCCCCGCTGCTTTTCGCATCGTGCTTGCCTGAAGTGCGCTTCAATGTGCAACAATGGCGTTTCGCCCTATCAGACGCGAAAGGAAGCCCATGTCTCAGAGAAGCACCAGCCCGCTCAAACGCTCCACCGTGCGCCGCACGCTACAGCGTTTTTGGGGTGTCACGCGCACGCAGCCGCTGATTGTCTTTCTCTCGGTGCTCTCGTCGGCGGGCTACATCTTTTTGCTCACGTTTGCCAACACCTACGTGATGGCCCTCATCGTCGACCGCGTCCAGGCCGGCCCCGTGGCGGGCGATCAAGTATTCGAGGTCTTCGGCCCCTATATCCTGGCGCTCGTACTCGTTAACCTGGTGGGTCAGATCCTCTCCAAGCTGCAGGACTACACCGTCTACAAGCTCGAGATCGCAGGCAACTACCACCTGGCGCGCCTGTGCTTCGACACGCTCTCCAACCAATCCATGACATTCCATACCAGCCGCTTTGGCGGATCGCTTGTGAGCCAGACAAGCCGTTTTATGAGCGGCTACACGGGTCTGGTGGACGTGACGGTGTATTCGCTCATCCCCACCATCACCTCGGTCATCTGTACCGTGGCCGCACTCGCCCCGGTGGTGCCGACGTTTACCGTGATCCTGGTGTGCATCATGGTCGTCTACATCGCGTTTGTCTGGCTTATGTACAAGCGCATCATGCCGCTTTCGGCCGCGACGTCCGCCGCGCAGAACAAGCTCTCGGGCGTGCTCTCCGACGCGGTCACGAACATCTTGGCCGTCAAGACCTGCGGGCGCGAGGACTTTGAACGCGATCTGTTCGACACCGCCGACCGCGCCGCGCGCGATGCCGAGACGGTCTCGATGCACGCCATGATGCAGCGCAACTTTACGACCTCGGGCCTTATCGTCATCACCATGGCCGTGGTGAGTGTGTTCGTGGCGGGCGGCAACGCGTGGTTTGGCATCTCGGCCGGCTCGCTCGTCATGATCTTTACCTACACCTATAACCTCACCATGCGCCTGAACTACGTGAGTTCCATGATGCAGCGTATCAACCGCGCTTTGGGCGATGCGGCCGAGATGACGCGCGTGCTGGACGAGCCACGCTTGGTGGCAGACGACCCGGATGCCCCCGAGCTCAAGGTGAGCGAGGGCGCGATTGATTTTGAGCACCTGAGCTTTGCGTACCGTGACGCTGCGGCGGGCGAGAACGTGTTCGATGACCTGACACTTCATGTGGCGGCGGGCCAGCGCGTGGGCCTGGTGGGCAAATCGGGCTCGGGTAAGACGACGCTCACCAAGCTGCTGCTGCGCCTGGACGATGTCCAGGGCGGCCGCGTGCTCGTGGACGGTCAGGATGTCTCGCGCTGCACGCAGCAGAGCCTGCGCCGCCAGGTTGCCTACGTGCCGCAGGAAGCGCTGCTGTTCCACCGCTCCATTCGAGAAAACATTGCCTACGGTCGTCCCAGCGCCACTGATGAGCAGATTCGCGAGGCTGCGCGCCTGGCCAACGCCCTGGAGTTTATCGACCGCTTGCCTCGTGGCTTTGACACCATGGTGGGCGAGCGCGGCGTCAAGCTCTCGGGCGGCCAGCGTCAGCGCGTGGCCATCGCCCGCGCGATTCTCACCGACGCGCCGATTCTGGTGCTCGACGAGGCGACCTCTGCCCTGGACAGCGAGTCCGAGGCGCTGGTGCAGGAAGCTCTCGAGAACCTGATGCGCGGCCGCACCTCCATTGTGGTGGCGCATCGCCTGTCCACCGTGGCGGCGCTCGACCGCATCGTGGTACTGGCGGATGGCGAGATCGTCGAGGACGGCACGCATACGCAGCTTGTCGAGGCAGGTGGCGAGTACGCGAGCCTGTGGAGCCGTCAGACCGGCGCATTCTTGGAGGCGTAAGCGTCTCGGACGTGGGACAATTGTGTCCATAAGTTTATTGTGCCGTTGAGCCGAGGAGTCGTTATGCCACGCGAGACCAATGCCGCCAAGCGCGAGCGCGCCATCGAGGTGTGTGAGCGCCTCAACCGTCGCTATGGCCCGGTCGAGTGCTTTTTGGACCACGAGAATCCCTTCCGCCTGCTGATCGCGGTGCTACTCTCGGCGCAAACGACCGACGCGCAGGTTAACAAGGTGACGCCGCGGCTGTTTGCCCAGTGGCCCACGCCCGAGGCCATGGCCGGGGCGAGCGTGGCTGACGTGGCAGACACCATTAAGTCACTCGGCTTTTATAAGAGTAAGGCCAAGCATGCCGTGGAGGCCGCGCAGATGATCGTTGCTGACTACGGCGGCGAGGTACCGGCCGACATGAAGGAGCTTGTAAAGCTGCCGGGCGTGGGGCGCAAGACGGCGAACATCGTGCTCAACGTGGGGTATGGCATTGTGGAGGGCATTGCGGTGGACACGCACGTCAACCGCATTGCGCACCGCCTGATGCTGAGTCCTAAGACGCATGCCAAGGAGCCGCTCAAGACCGAGCAGGATCTGCTTAAGATTTTGCCGCACGAGTATTGGGAGTCGGTTAACCATCAGTGGATCACCTTCGGTCGCGAAATCTGCGATGCCCGCAAACCCAAGTGCGACGAGTGTCCGCTGGCAGATTTGTGCCCCAGCGTGCGCGTGGCGGGGTAGGGCGGAACGCATCTTCGTCTGGCGTTTTTTGCAGGGCCGGGTTTGCCCTTGAGCAGGAGTCCTCTCCATGCGCTACCATGACAAACAATGATCTTTGACGTACGACCCGCCGAGCTTGCCCCGGCGGGCTTTTGGCGTTGCGATGCCGGAGGAACAGCATGCTCATTCACCGTATAGCCGCGCAGCTCTACACTGCCGAGGCGCTGCAGACCGTCGAGGCCGGACTCGATGCCGGCGAGGACGTGACGTTGGCCGTGTCGCAGTCGGGTCGCACGCTTATGGCGGCCGCCCAGTTTGCGCGCCGTCCGCGTCCCACGG
>ERZ772884.1184-NODE-1184-length-17351-cov-5.225428_pt1 | contig 17351 bp, 10 predicted proteins | sample MGYA00580574_ERZ772884 | MGnify/ENA primary metagenome ERZ772884 (study PRJEB29015, sample SAMEA2737690) | human gut metagenome | biome: human gut; feature: human-associated habitat; material: faeces | place: China | collected 2012 ... | reverse complement strand
ATCCCTTTATAGAGAGTCTATAACTACTTAATATATAGATAGTTATATATACAAGAAGGTAAAATGGAACGCTCAAAAAATTAATTGGAACAACTGGAACTGGAACGCTCCACCCAACCCCACTTCTCTCTAAAAGGCTCATAATCAATAAATTATGTAGAAATATAGACTAAGAATTTGAAGTACAATATCCCCATTTCAACCGCTCCAACGATGAAAAAGCCAGAAAAAGGCACCGAATAGGTGCAACTTTTGCTCTCTCAGGCATCAAAAGACATGCAGGAACCCTTATTTGCGATGCTCTTCCCGATACTCGAAGTGGAGATAAATGGGGCTATTTTTCAGTATTCCGCCCTCAATTAGGGGAAATCATACCGTATGAAGACCTATCTTGTTGCCGATTCGGGCTATTATAAGGAACAACTGTCCAACATCGCTGAAACTATCTGTGCCAACTTCCGTGAATACGAAGAAAAGAGATTGGAGAAAAATGTTCCGCTATCGCACGGCAACGCACGCTATCGCACAACTGATAAATCGGGATTTCGTATCTTTGCATCGTGATTCAGAAAGCGCGCAAAATCACTAGCCCAGTTGGAGAAAAAAATCTCCCTAATTGGGAAAATAAAAAGGCCTGATTTAACCCGATAAAAAAAGAGCCCCCAATGCGGGAAAAACATCGGGAGCTTTTATTTTGATATCAAAAATCCTTAGTAAGGAAACAGAAGCGGAAGAACGAAGGTCATCACAACGCCGATGATAATCTGCAGAGGCAAACCTACCTTCACGTAATCCATAAACGTATAGCCACCCGCCTTCATCACCAGCGCATTAGGAGGCGTGGAGAACGGAGAGGCAAAGCACATGCTGGCGCCCAACGTAACCGCAAAGAGGAAGGAATAAGGACTCACACCTACCTGCTGGGCCGCAACCAGGGCAATAGGAGCCATCAGCACAGCCGTGGCAGTATTGCTGATAAACATCGTCATCAGAGAAGTGGTGAAGTAGATGCCTGCCAAGAGAGCCGTAGGTCCCATCGAACCCAAACTCTCTACCAGCCCCTGAGAAACCAAGGCAGAAGCACCCGTCTTCTCCAGAGCCGTAGACATCGGCATCATGGCGGCTATCAGCACGATGCTCTCCCAGTTGATGGTCTTGTAAGCCGCCTCTACATTCCGGAAACATCCGGCAAAGACGGTCAGCAGTCCGGCGATGATGACCGCCGTGACCGGAGCCACAGGAATGAAATCGAACACCATCATCGCAATCATCAGCAGCATGATGGCAGCCGCCACAGGCGCCTTATAATCCAAGAGCACCTTGTTGGCAGTCTTCTCTGGCTGGTCGATAACCACCCAGTTGCTCGTATCGGTAGCCAGATGAGCCAGATTGGTCCATTCGCCCTGCACCAGGAGCATATCGCCCACATGCAGCTTGGTGGCTATCAGATTGTCGGTAATATATTCATCGCCACGCTTTACGCCCAACACGTTGATGCCGAAACGCTTGCGCAGGTTAGCCTCGCCTATGCGCAGACCGGCAAAATTAGACGTAGGCATCACCACGATTTCGGTCAGTCCCAGGTCGTAGAAATCAATCTTCACATCCTTCATCTTCCTGAGGCCGTAATCGCTGGCAAAGCGTTTCATCTTCTCCTCCTCACCTATTATATATAAGGTATCGTGAACCTGAATGGTGCTGCTGCTCTTCGCCATGTTCTGGCTCACATCCTTCACCAGTCCCAGTCGTGATTTCTTCTCGTTTCTTATCTCGATGATACTCACGCCATATTTCTTCTGGATGCTCAGATCCTTCAGGGTTTTGCCCACGATATCCATCTGCTCGCCATTCTCGTCGAGGGCGGCAGAAGGGCGGCTAGGCACGATGTAGCGATGCAGATTATCGAGCAGCTGATATTCGTCTACCAGGTCATCAAGCGATTTGCCCTGCTTCTTTTTCTTACCGCTCTGCTTTTTACTGAGGAAGATTTTGCTGAGCGGCATGAGCACGATGATGCCGATGGCGATGACGATGATGCCCACAGGGAAGAAGCTGAAGAAGGCAAGCGGCTGATAACCGCTCTCGGTCAATACTTCATCGATAACCAGGTTGGGCGGCGTACCGATGAGGGTGAGCATTCCGCCCAGACTTCCGGCAAAGGCGAGCGGCATGAGAAAACGCGACGACTGCATGCCCGAGCCTGCAGCTATGCTCATGATGATAGGCATCATGAGGGCCACCGTTCCGGTATTGCTCACGAAGGCGCCGATAAAGGAGGTTACGAGCATTACGAGCAGGAAGGTGATGGTTTCGTTGCCGCGCGAGAGCGCCATGAGCTTATTGCCCGTAAGCTTGGCAAGTCCGGTCTGCATGATAGCTCCACCCACCACGAAGAGTCCTATCATCATGATGACGATGGGCGAAGAGAAGCCCGCCAGCGCCTCGGCAGGTGTCAGAATACCCAGAACCAGGAGTACAGCCAGGGCGGTAAGCGCCACGATGTCGGCCCTCACCCTGCCCCAGATGAATAGGGCTACCGTAATAACCAATATGATAAGTGTTGTTGTCATGTGCTTTTTTTGGCTGCAAATATACGGAAATAAAGTGAGAATTAAGAATTTGTGGGAAGAAAAATGAAGAAAAATCTTGCATAATACAGAGATTTATGCTAACTTTGCAAACAAAAAAAAGTTAGCAACATGACAAAGAAAGGTAAACATACCGTATTATTTATCTGCCTGGGCAACATCTGCCGCTCTCCGGCAGCCGAGGGAATCATGAAGAGTCTTGTAGAAAAAGCGGGGCTTCAGGATGAGTTTGAAATCGATTCTGCGGGCATCGGGGGCTGGCACGTAGGTCAGTTGCCCGACAGCCGCATGCGCAAATGTGGCGCCGAGCATGGCTACAATTTCAACAGCCATGCCCGCCAGTTCCAGAAGTCAGACTTCGCCCGTTTCGAAACCATCGTGGTAATGGACAACGAAAACTACCGTGCCATTACCTCTATGGCTTCTTCAGAGTCTGATAGGAAAAAAGTGGTGCGCATGGCCGATTTTCTGACCCATCATCGCGAATACACCACCGTTCCCGATCCGTATTATGGCGACTATAGCGACTTCGAGCTCGTCATCACGCTTCTCGAAGATGCCTGCCAGGAGTTGCTGGACAGCATTATCGAGGAAGGGTAAAAACAGATAAAACAAAAAGGGATGAATCATCAAAATATCAGATTGATGACTCATCCCTTTTTTCAATTTAAAATATTTATACCGTAATCTCGCCCGAGCCATAGCAACGATGATGATGCTCATCATAAACTACACAAAACTGGCCGGGAGCCACACCATGAATCGCCTCTTCTGAATGAATCATCCAGCGGCCGTCTTCCAGCTTTTCTATCGTAGCAGGATGATACTCCGGCGTATGACGAATCTTGAAAGTTACCTTCTGCATCGCAACCTCGCGCGTGAGGAAATGGAAATCATGGAGAGGAAAATCCTTCTTGTAGGCCGACTGCGGATCATAACCATGACTCACATACAGGATGTTGTTCTCTACATCCTTCTTAATCACGAACCAGGGACCGCCGCCAAAGCCCAAGCCCTTGCGCTGGCCGATGGTATGAAACCACAAACCCTTGTGCTCGCCTATGCGCTTGCCCGTTTCCATCTCTATGACATCGCCCGGCTTTTCGCCCAGATAACGGCGGATATAATCATTATAATTTATCTGTCCCAGGAAACAGATTCCCTGACTGTCCTTACGCTTGGCATTTATCAGATGCTCCTCTTCGGCTATCTCGCGAACCTCATTCTTGATATGATGGCCGATAGGGAAAATCGCTTTTTTCAATTGCCAGCTCTCTATTTGAGCCAGAAAATCGGTCTGGTCTTTCACAGGATCAGGACTCGTGACAAGCCATTTGTCGCCATTTTCATCCGTTTCGGTCTGCGCATAATGCCCCGTGGCGATGAGGTCGTAGTTGTGACCCATCTTCTCATCGAAGGCGCCAAACTTAATCAGGCGGTTGCACATCACGTCCGGATTAGGCGTAAAACCAGCCTTCACCTTCTCCATCGTATAACGGGTTACCTCGTTCCAATATTCATGATGACAGTCAACCACTTGCAGCTTGCACCCATACTTTCTAGCCACAGCCGTAGCCATCTCCAGGTCCTCCTCCGAAGAGCAGTCCCACTCCTCTTTCTCCTCAGGACCAATCTTGATGTAGAAGCAATCAGGATGCAGGCCCAGCTGGGCAAACTCCCAAACCACAACCGAACTGTCGACGCCTCCCGAAAGGAGCACGGCAATTCTCTTATCCTTTATTTCGTCAATATTCAGCATATTCTTTCCTGTTTATAATAATCCGGTTGCAAAATTACGAAAAAAAACTGATATAATGAGCAAAGAAAGGGCTAGAAATGCATGAGAAAGAGAAAAGAAAAGCCCGCAAAGCCTATTTTCGCTATAGAAAACACTTATAGCCACATTCGTAGCTTTTAAACATAAAACGAGTTTTGCTTTCGTTTTTATCTATACCTTTGCAATCGATTTCAGAAATCGATAAGAAAGAATGTTTTTGAAAATTCAGTATTTACATTAATAGATAAAGAAAAATGGAGATTTTAAAAAATCTATTTTATGGCTTCCCAGACCTTTGGGGAGGCGGAGTAGCCCACTCTGTGATGATTCTTTCGCTGGTCATCGCCTTGGGTTTGTGTTTAGGTAAGCTCAGAGTAAAAGGTGTTTCCCTGGGCTTGGCTTGGATTCTGTTCATCGGTCTTATCTTTGGACATTTCTCTCTCAACCTTGACGAGCATCTGCTCCACTTTCTCAAGGAATTTGGCTTGATCCTCTTTGTCTACTCTATCGGTCTGGAGGTAGGTCCGGGCTTCTTCGCTTCATTCAAGAACGGCGGCAAGAGTCTCAACCTGCTCAGCATGATTGTTGTGGCCCTGAGTATCATTACTACTTTGGTCATCTTCTCATTTTCGGGAACATCCATCACCTCTATGGCAGGTATCCTTTCGGGTGCCGTAACCAACACTCCTGGACTGGGTGCAGCCCAGCAGGCATTCAGCGACCTGCGCCACATCGACGCCCCATCCATCGCAGCCGGCTATGCCATCGCCTATCCTATGGGTGTGCTCGGCGTTATCCTCAGTTTCATTATATTAAGGTTCGCGCTACGCGTAGACAAGCAGAAGGAAGAGGATGAAGCTAAGCGAGGCAAGGGACATCTTGAAGCGATGACCCTGAACACCTTCGCCGTAAAGGTTTCTAACCAGATGGTTTTCAAAGATACCGTCAAGCAGATCCGCTATCTGCTGAAGCGCGACTTCATGGTTTCCAAGATTATCCGTAATAACGGCGAACGCCAGAACGAGGTGGTTAACGGACAGACCGTGATAGAAGAGGGCGACATTCTGCAGATTGTGGCTCATCCTACCGTAGAAGAACCTATCATCGCCCTGCTCGGCGAGAAGGTTGACGTAAAGGACGAGGAATTCAGCAGCGAACTCATCAACCGCCGAATCCTGATTACCAAACCGGGCATCAACGGCAAGAGCATCAGCCAGTTGCAGATTAGAAGCAACCTTGGCGCCAACATTACCCGCGTGAACAGAAATGGTGTAGACCTCATCGCAACCCCAGACCTGAAACTCCAGTTGGGCGACCGCGTAACCGTAGTGGGCAAGGAGCTCGCCATCGCTCATACCGAGAAGGTGCTGGGTAACCAGATGAAGCGTCTGAACTACCCTAACCTCATCCCAATCTTCCTGGGCATCATGCTGGGTTGTATCGTAGCCAACATTCCGTTCTTCATCCCAGGCATCAACGAGAATCTGCGTCTCGGACTTACCGGCGGCCCATTGGTAGTAGCCATTCTGATAGGTTATTTCGGACCGAAATACAACCTCGTTACCTACAATACCATTTCAGCCAACCTGATGCTTCGCGAAATCGGCATCTGCATCTTCCTGGCTTGCGTGGGTCTCGGCACAGGCGAACAGTTTATCCAGACCGTAGCATCAGAAAGCGGACTGACCTGGATACTCTACGGCATCGCCATCACCATGATACCAATCATTCTGGGCGGCATCATCGGCAAGCTCGTGTTCCACATCAACTATTATACATTACTCGGCGTATTGGCAGGTGCCAACACCAACCCTTCTGCCCTGGCTTACGTACGTGAGCAGACTTCGGCTGATGCGCCAACAGTAGGCTATGCGAATGTATATCCATTCGCCATGTTCCTCAGAATTGTAACCATTCAGATTATTATTTTTGTATTCGGATAAACATATATGACAGAAAAAGAATTGAAAACCTGCGCTTGCGTAGAAGATAACTGCAACTGCAAGGAAATAGCAGAATCAGAACTCAGAAGAAAACTCGACTTATTATTACGTACCGGTAGCATTCTCATGGAGAGTGCTGCCGACACATCCCGCATCATGCGAACCATGAAGCGTGCAGCAGCTTTCCTCGGTCTCGACGAGCGATACATGCACCTTTACATCAACTGGAACGTGCTGATGGTAAACTATAGCGACGAGGAGCATTCCTTCTCCAAGTTCCAGAGATGCGAGAAGCACGGCATCAACCTCACCTCTATTTCCCAGGTAAGTAAGCTCACCTGGAAGGCCATCAAGGAAAACTATTCGCTCGAACAGTATGAGCAGGCCCTGAACGACATCAAGGCCACCCCACGCAGCTTTACCCCTTGGCAGGTAGCCATCGGCGGCGGTTTTGCCTGCGGCGGATTCTGCATCCAGTTCGGTTGCGACTGGCCAGCCTTCTTCTTCTGTTCGCTTGCAGCCATTCTGGGTTTCCGCCTGAGAATGTTCTTGCCAACCAAGGGCTGCAACAACTATGTAGCCATCGGAATTTCGGCTTTCGTAGCCACTCTGATAGCCTGGTTGACCTCATTCCTTTCGCTCAACCCATCGATTGCCGAAGCGCTTCCAGCCTTCATGCATTCAGATACCCCTTGGCATCCGCTGATGGCGTGTGCCCTCTTCATCGTGCCAGGAGTTCCACTCATCAACTTTGTAAGCGATATGCTCGACGGATATATTGAGGTGGGAATGGTTCGTGCCCTGAACACCCTGCTGATGCTCTTCGCGATGGCTTTCGGTATCGCCTTCGCCATCCAGGTTTGCCATATCGACAACTTCGTGAAGGATCTTACGATGACTCCTCATCACGAATACTGGGAGTTTGCCATCGCAGCTGCCGTATCGGCCATGGGTTTCTCTACCATCTTCAGCATACCTCGCCGTCTGTTGCCGGTTGTAGCCGTGGGTGGTATCATCGCCGTATGCTTCCGCAATTTCGTCAACCTGGGTCCATCTAACGGCAACATCGGTCTCGACATGGGTCTGAGCATCGGTTCGCTTGCCGGTTCTGCGCTCATCAGCATCATTGTGATCAAGGCGCGCCATTGGTTCCATACCCCTCACCAATGCATCACCATTCCTAGCGTTATCCCAATGGTACCGGGAGTTCTGATGTATCGCGCCCTCTTTGCCTTCATCGACATACATGGCGTGATAGGCGAAGTAACCGTGGGTATGAACAACCTCATCAAGGCTTCGCTCGCCATCATCTGCATCGCCCTGGGTGTGGCAATTCCAAACGTATTCTTCCGCCGTTTCATCGCCGACAACCGCAAGCGCAAGCTGCTTGCCATGCTGGTAGAAAGAAAGAAGAAGAATGGCGAATTCGTAGATTTGCACGAAGTAGAAATCAAATAATCATCTGGTTGGAAATCTGATTTTCATCGGATGATAACCGGATAAAAAGAAGTAGAGATGCGATAAAACATCATTTTATTCTTCAAAAAAAGAGGATATTAAAATAAATGTTTTATCTTTGCACCCAAATTTAGCTATCGGTTATTTCTATAGCCGATAGCTTCAATAAAGGAACAATATGGAAATACGACAACTGAAATATTTCTTGAAGGTAGCCGAGACGCTCAACTTCTCAGAAGCTTCGCGCAAGTTATACATCACCCAGAGTACCCTCTCACAACAGATTTCGCATCTGGAACAGGAGATTGGTCTGCCCCTCTTCGAGCGCAATTCTCATGAGGTTTACCTCACAGAGGCGGGCAAGGAATTGAGACCTTATGCCCAAAATGCGGTCAATTCTGCCGAAGCCTGTGTAGACCACATGAACGATCTGAAGGAAATGCTTACAGGCGAACTGAACATCGGCGTAACGTTCTCCTTCAGCAACATCATGTCCGAGACGCTCATCGCCTTTCTCCACGCCTATCCTCATGTAAAGCTCAACATCCAATACCGCACCATGCAGGAACTGATGGACGGACTGAAGAAGCGCGAACTCGACCTCGTTCTGGCTTTCAAGCCTCTGAAGAACGAGAAGGCGGTAGACAGCCGAGCTATTTTCAGCAACCGTCTTGCCGCCATCGTGAACGTGAATCATCCGCTGGCGCGCCTTTCATCGGTCAAGCTTTCCGATCTGGAGCGTTACGACCTCATCCTTCCTTGCAAGGGTCTGCAGGCACGCAACGCCTTTGATCACATGGTAGAGGGCAAAGATTTGAACTACAAGATTATGGTAGAGGTGAATAATGTAAACATCATCTTCGACCTTCTGAGCCGCAGCAATCTGGTGACCATTCTCTCCGAATCGACCACCATTCTGCAGAACGGCATGAAGGCGATTCCTATCGATGCTGCCGACAACGAAATGGATGGCTGCATCCACATTCTGAAAGATGCTTACATGAAAAACTCAGCCCAGGAGTTCATCCGCATGCTGAGCCAGAGCACCAGCATCCTCGCCAACTTTGCGCTGAAGGATATCCTGAGATAATCATCTTAACGCCTGGCGGCTCGCGAGCCTATTTGCTTGCGGCTAGAACAGATAAAAAAATCCTCGTTCGAGTTCTTTTTCGAACGAGGATTTTTTCTTCTTTTTACCTTTATGGGGACCAGCGATGGAATCGCTGGGAACGGGAACCAGAGGGATGACACGCAACCCCGCTAGGCTTTTTACCTTTTTACTTTTTTACTTTTTTACCTTTTTACCTTTAAATAGCCTTTTACCCTTTCTTTCTTGCGATGATAATCGTTACACCTGCCAGGATGGCGAGGATGCCGAAGGCAAGCTGAAGGGAGAAACTCTCGCCGAAAATGCAGACGCCGATGATTACCGCCGTTACAGGCTCCAGGGCTCCCATGATGGCGGCTGGCGTGCTGCCGATGAGATTGATGGAGATGGTCATGAAGAAAAGCGACAATACCGTTGGCAACAAAGCCAGCTGGGCAGCACAGAGCCATTGTTTAGGCGTTTGAAGCATCTGTATCGGCTCGCCTGCAATAAACGAATAGACAAACATCGTAAGCAGTCCGAAGACTAATATATAAAAGGTAAACTTGATGTTCGACATGCCCGGATTCTTCCATTGGTTGATGGAGATGATGTAAAGGGCATAGAGCAGGGATGAACACATGACGAGGGCAAAACCCGCCGTGCTCAACTTATCGTTTCCATCGCCCTGATAGAGCAATCCTACTCCCGATACCGCCAGAAGAATGGCAAGCGAGGTAGACCACGTTACCTTCTCGTGGAAGAAGACCGTCATCAGGATGGCCGTCATAATAGGATAAACGAAGAGGATGGTGCTGGCAATACCTGCCGCCATATAATGGAAACTGACATAAAGCGTAGCTGATGAGAGCGAAAACATGCAGCCCAGCACGCCAAGACGAATCAGATGTCCCCACTTCACCTTGAAACTCTCCTTGCGAAACAGCATCACCACGGCAAACATCAGTACCGCCAAGAGATAACGATAGATGAGTACAGAACTGGAATTGAATCCGTCGCCATAGAGTTCGAGCGTGCCCAAAGGATTGGTACCATAACATACTGCGGCAACAATGCCCGCCGCAAAGCCTTTAACTTTATTACTGCTTGTCATTAGATTAAATACTATTTTTTTCTTATACTTCTTGTTATCTATCTATTTCGGGCTACAAAGTTACAGCAAATATTCGAGATAAGCTAACAAAATCGTATAAATATATTGTAATATCTGAGAAAAAACGCTCTTTTCTTGTGCTTTACGAAAATAAATTGTACCTTTGCAATATCTTTGAAAAAAGATAATCAGATGAAACATTAAAAACTAAACAAAAGAATTAATAACAATGGAACAGATTAAGAATGATCAGCTCACACTTGAGATTTCATCTCTCGGAGCAGAACTTCAGAGCATCAAGGATGCTAATGGTAATGAATATCTCTGGGATGGCGACGAGAAATACTGGAACCGCCACTCTCCTATCCTCTTCCCTATCGTATGCGGATTGTGGAAAGACACTTATCGCACAGAGGGCAAGGAGTATCACCTTCCTCGCCATGGTTTCGCACGCGATACTGAGTTCAAACTCGTTGGCAAGACTGCCGACCGCCTCACCTTCGCGCTCATCGACAACGAAGAGACTCAGAAGAACTATCCTTACCACTTTAACCTTGCCATCTCTTACCGCCTGCAGGGCAACGAGATTCATGTCATCTGGCACGTAGAGAATACCGACGACAAGGAAATCTTCTTCCAGATTGGCGGTCACCCAGCATTCATGGTTCCTGGCTGCAAGAAGGGCGAAGAAATGAAGGCTACCCTGAAACTCGACAACGAGGCTCCTGTTCGTCTCTATGGTAACGTAGGCGGATGCATCGACCGTCAGGCTAAGGAAACCGTAGAAACTGACAAGGGTATCTGGGAAGTAAACGAGGAGACTTTCGCAGAAGATGCTGTTATCTTCGACAAGAGTCAGGTTAAGCAGGTGAGCATTCTCAACGAGCAGGGCGAACCTCATGTAACCCTCGAGTTCAAGACTCCAGCCGTAGGTATCTGGAACCCAACAGGCAAGCACGCTCCATTCCTCTGCATCGAACCATGGTATGGTTTGAGCGACTGGGCTGAATATGATGGCGAGTTTAAGGACAAGTATCTGATGAACCGTCTACAGCCAGGTGCAAGTTTCATGAGTGAGTATATCATCAGAATTGAGAAATAATGGAAGAAAAAGACAATTTGCAACTCCCCGAGAACGCATTCCGCGAATTGAAAGACGGGGAGGATTATAAGCCGCTGATGTCGCCTGACAAGGTTTATCCTGAGGTGAACGGATGGTCAGTTACATGGGGAATCGTGATGGCAGTCATCTTCTCTGCCGCCGCAGCTTTTCTGGGCTTGAAGGTGGGTCAGGTGTTCGAAGCAGCCATCCCTATCGCCATCATCGCCGTGGGCGTAAGTACTGCTACCAAGCGTAGCAAGGCGCTGGGCGAGAATGTCATCATCCAGAGCATCGGAGCCTGTTCGGGTGCTGTGGTGGCAGGAGCCATCTTTACCCTGCCAGCCATCTACATCCTGCAGGCTAAATATCCGGAGATGACTACTTCGTTTATGAAGATCTTCATGGCTTCGGCCTTGGGAGGAGTCTTAGGAATCCTTTTCCTTATTCCTTTCCGCAAGTACTTCGTAAGCGATATGCACGGCAAGTATCCGTTCCCTGAGGCTACGGCTACCACGCAGGTACTGGTGAGCGGAGCCAAGGGAGGCGACCAGGCTAAGCCGCTGCTCATAGCTGGACTGGTGGGTGGTCTTTACGACTTTATCGTAGCCAGTCTGGGATGGTGGAACGAGAATTTCACATCGCGTGTGGTAAGTCTGGGATGCGACCTGGCTGACAAGGCTAAACTCGTATTCAAGGTAAACACAGGTGCTGCCGTATTAGGTCTGGGTTACATCATCGGTCTGAAGTATGCCTTCTTCACCTGTCTGGGTTCGCTCGTAGTATGGTGGCTGATTGTTCCGGGCATGAGCGTTATCTTCCATGATAGCGTGCTGAGCGCCTGGGATCCTAGCATCGTGAAGACCGTGGGTGCGATGAGTCCGGAGGAAATCTTCCGTGCCTACGCCCGCAGCATCGGTATCGGCGGTATCGCCATGGCAGGTATCATCGGCATCATCAAGAGCTGGGGCATCATCAAGAGTGCCGTAGGTCTGGCTGCCAAGGAGCTGAAGGGCAAGAGCGATGTGGATGAGAACGTGAAGCGCACCCAGCGCGACATCTCTTTCAAGATTATCGCTATCGGTTCGCTTGTTACCATCCTCGTAACCTTCCTCTTCTTCTGGTTTGGCGTGATGGAGGGCAACCTTCTCTTCGCTATTATCGCAATCCTGCTCGTGGCTGTCATCGCCTTCCTCTTTACTACCGTAGCGGCTAATGCCATCGCTATCGTAGGTTCAAACCCTGTTTCGGGAATGACCCTGATGACGCTCATCTTCGCCTCTGTGGTGATGGTGGCTGTCGGCCTGAAAGGTCCTGGCGGCATGCTGGCAGCCCTGATTATGGGTGGTGTAGTTTGTACAGCCCTCTCGGTAGCAGGTTCGTTTATTACCGACCTGAAGATTGGTTACTGGCTGGGAACAACTCCTAAGAAACAGGAGGGATGGAAATTCCTCGGTACCCTGGTGAGTGCGGCTACCGTGGGCGGCGTGATGATGCTGCTCAACGAGACTTACGGTTTCGCATCGGGTTCGCTTGCAGCTCCTCAGGCTAATGCGATGGCTGCGGTTATCGACCCTTTGATGAATGGCGTGGGAGCTCCTTGGGTGCTCTATGGCATAGGAGCCGTAATAGCCATCATGCTGACTTATTTTAAGATTCCTGCCCTGGCCTTCGCTCTGGGTATGTTTATTCCGCTGGAACTGAACGTTCCTCTGCTCGTGGGTGGAGCCATCAACTGGTATGTTACTTCGCGCAGCAAGGATGCCAAGGTGAACAGCGAACGTGGTGAGAAGGGAACGCTCATCGCTAGCGGCTTCATCGCCGGTGGAGCCCTGATGGGTGTGGTTAGCGCCCTTCTGAAGTTTGGCGGCATCGAGGTAAGTATCGCCGACAGCTGGTGGGTTAATCCGATGTCTGAGGTTTGTTCGCTCCTGGCTTACATCTGCCTCATCGGTTTCTTTATCAGAGCCACAAAGAAATAAAGAATAGGCTTTTTACAAATAAGACAATCGCCTGGATGCATCTGAGCACCCAGGCGATTTTTTATTCTATCCGAATAGTTTTTCTATCCTACGATTCCGCAGCTACGAAATCCATCGGCTTGACACCAAACTGCTTCTGGAAGCACTTGGCAAAATAGCTAGGACTGCTGAAACCTACCATATAGCTGATTTCGCTGATGCGGTAATGTCCTTCTTTCAGGAGCTTTGCGCCCTTCTTCAGTTTCACGAGCTGGATCATCTCGTTTGGCGTAACATCGGCAAGACCGCGAATCTTATTAAAGAGCGAAGAGCGGCTTATGCCCATCTTCTCAGCAAGGAACGCCACGTTGAGTTCCGGATTCGCCACATTCTCTTCGATGATGCGAGACATTCGTTCCAGGAACGCATTATCAACCTGAGTTGGAGCAATCTCTGCTATCGGCTCAAGCGGAGTATGAGAGAACTTACTCCTCAACAGACGGCGCATCTCAAGAAGATGTCTTACGCTTGCCTCAAGATACTTCATCGAGAACGGCTTTTCTATGTAGACATCGGCTCCACAGTTCATACTCTCCGTCTTCGCCGCATCATCGGTCTTTGCCGTGAGCATCACGAACGGGAGATGAGAATATTCAGAATTTTCACGCACCCTACGGCAGAACTCCGGACCGTCCATCTCCGGCATCATCCAGTCGCTTATGATGAGCGAAACCGGATGCTTCTCCAGTTTACGGAGCGCATCCTTTCCGTTGTCAGCGGTATAAACCGTATACATCTTTTCGAAATGAGCCTTCACAAACTGGCGCATGTCTTCATCATCATCCACAATCAGCATCACCGGTTTTGCCGGTTCACGAAGCGGACTGACAACAGCATCGCCTGCCTTTTGAGAACCTTGCTCAACTGGAGTTTCATCTGTCAGCAGATTTTCCTCAGCAACAGTTTCTTCTTCCTTCACCATTTCATCCGCCTTCTCAACCACAGCATCCAACTGGTTGAGCGGCAAGGTTACGATAAAGGTAGATCCCTTACCTACTGCAGATTCTACTTCAACCATACCATGATGAGCCTCAACGAGATTCTTCACGATGTTGAGACCGATTCCGGTTCCCGGTTTGTTGTCACGTGCCTGATAGAAGGCTCCGAAGATTTTCTCCTTTTCGTCAGGACTGATTCCCAATCCGTTGTCTTCCACCTCTATGCGGAAATGGTTTCCATCCTCCAGCAAGCGGCAGGACAAGCGTACATAATCCTCGGTATATTTCAAGGCGTTGGTCATCAGATTGCTGATAACCTTGGTAATGGCCTCCTGATCAATCATCGCCACGAGCTCATCGGCTGGATAATCTACATCAAGACGAATGCTTTTCTGCTCGAAGGTAGGAGCAAAGCGCTCTGCCACAGCATGCATCAGCTTCGAAATGTTGTTCAAACGGAAATGAACCTGCATGCCCTTCTGCTGCACTTTGTTGAAATCGAGCAGCTGATTAACTAGCAGGAGCAACCGCTGGGCATTACGGTCGATAACAGAAAGCGTCTGCGTGATAGTCTCACCATCGGTAAGTTTTCCAGAAACCTGTTTCCAATGCTCTTTCAGGCTCTCCAAAGGTCCGATGATAAGCGTTACCGGCGTACGGATTTCATGGGCAATCATCGTGAAGAACTGCAGGCGGGCATCTCTCATCTCCTGATCCTGCTTGAGTTCCAATTGGTCGAGTTCTTCCTGATGACGGAGTTTCTCACGTTTCAACCGGCTCTGCATGAACCAGTAGATTGCGTAACCGATGAGCAGAAGATACAGAATCTTGGCTGGCAGAGACCACCAGAACGGCGGATGAACCACAATCTTCAGTTTTGCCTCATTCTTCGACCATACACCATCATTATTGGTTGCCTTAACCAGGAAGGTATAGGTTCCGGCAGGAAGATTGGTATAGTTGGCACGATGCTCGTGGGTATAAATCCAATCCTTGTCTACTCCCTCAAGTTTGTAAGCATACTGGTTCTTCTCAGGCGATACATAACTCAGGGCGGCAAACGAGATATTGATGGTATTCTCGTTATGAGACAGATTGAGTTCTGCTGCATGACTCAGAGATTTCTCCAGCTGGTCGCTACCCGCCTCTATCGGCTGACCGAAGAGTTCTACCGAGGTGATTGCCACAGGAGGAGCTACCTGGTTGATCTTGACGAGATATGGATAAAAGCAGTTGAAACCTCTTGTAGAACCGAAATAGATTCTGCCATCAGAAGCCAGGAGTCCGGCGTTTGGCATAAACTGGTCGCAAGTGAGTCCGTCATATTTATTGAACAGCTGGACAGGTTCACCCGGCGTATATTTCACAATTCCCTTGCTTGTAGAAATCCACATTACTCCCTGCGAAATGACAAGACTCGTGAAATCCTGACTTGGCGCATCGATGGAGATTCGGCGGAATATACCTTTTGAAGGCAGAAATTCGCAAAGTCCTTCGCCGGTTGCGACATAGAGCTGCCCCTTTTCGCCAATAACCAGGCAGTTTACCTGATCACTCACCAGCGAAGTAGAATCATTCTCTACATATTTATACTGTTTCCAGGCATTATTCTTGTCCAAGCGCCACAAGCCGCCTCCCTGGGTAGCAAACCATACGTTGCCCTGAGGATCTTCCTTGATATCGATGGTAAGCGACTTGAACGACTTGATTTTGCTGAACTTCTGCTGTCCTTCATCGAAAAGGTTGGCACCATCCATCGTAGCCGCCCAGAGCCGTTTTTTCCGGTCGCGATAAATACAATAGGCATTACCGCCCGAAGCCATTCCATCGGTCAGGAAAACCTGCTGCGCTCCGGTAGCCATATTCATTCTGATGACACCATTGCCATAGGTTCCTACCCACAGATTATTTTCATCAGCAAAGAGCGCATGAACATTATACTTGCCCATAGCCGCCTTGCCCGGATAAGAAACAAAACTGTTGGTCTGGGGATTAAAGCAGTCGAGTCCCGCATCATCCGTAGCTATCCAGATGCGATGCTGACAGTCTTCGAAGAATCTTCCTACCACATTACCGCGCAATCCGCCCAGACGGGCAGAATAAGCACGGAAACGCTCTTCAAAACTCATAGAAGGAAGATAATTCACACCACCATAGTAAGTAGATACCCAAATGCCACCTTCATTATCATCCGCAATACCATAAACAAAGCGCTCGCTCGTACTCCGACTCGGATTGTTGACTTCCGACAACATGTGCCAGATACGGTTCTGAATGTCATACTGCACCAATCCATCATCGCTGGCTATGAGAAGATACTTGTTGTCGTTGCAGTAAAGCTGATGGATATGATGAACAGCATTACTCAAGGTTCCGCTGATGAGCTGTTCGGCACTACCATCGGCGTTGAGCTTGTAAAGTCCGTTTTCCCAGGTTCCGACATAAACATTGCCATCGGGAGTAGCCAGCATCGCCATGCCGTGAAACATGGTTGCATCGCCCTTCAGAGGGAATGCTTCAAACTGGTCGGTCGACTTATTGAGATAATAGATGCTGGCTTCACCATGGTTACAGAGCATCCATACCTGGTTGTTGGCATCAACCAGCGTACTTTTCACTTTACCCTGAATATTCTTCATTGGATACTGATGCAGTTCGTGAGTAGTCCGATTATATCTGAACACGCCCTGTCCGTTGGTAGAAATCCAAACATTCTGATCGCCGTCAAGCGAGAAATTTAGGACAGGCGCCGTAATCTTATCACTCAGTTTCTGGAATCGGTCGGTTGCATTACTGAACAGATAGGCTCCATTATTGCAACCTACCAGCAGTCCTTCTTCGCAAGCTGTAAGGGCGCTCACAAACTGGTCTACAGTCGTAAAGGGATTATAATAGGTTTTGACATCGTATCCGTCAAAACGGCACAATCCGTTGTCTGTACCAAACCACATGTATCCCTTGGAACCTTGAACCACGCTACGCACAGCATTACTCGGCAATCCATCATCCATCGTGATAGAGCGCACCATAGGGTCGATAGCAGCCAATTGTGCACCCGAGTTGGTTTGCGTTACCGAATGTGGCTGCGCCTGAATATCCGTAGCCCCTTTCGAGACGAAGGCTGTCGGCACCTGCGCCTCAGTCCCTACAGGCATCATCATGCAGAGCACAGAAACCATTAGAGTAGATATCTTTCTCATTATATGAGTCTTTATTTTCTGTTGTTAGATAATTTAATGCCGCAAAATTACAAAAATATAACGAACTATTGTTACAACAAAGCCCAAACTTTCACAAGCTCGGGCTTTGCCTTTCCGCAAAAGATT
>ERZ772884.1182-NODE-1182-length-17379-cov-43.277419_pt1 | contig 17379 bp, 17 predicted proteins | sample MGYA00580574_ERZ772884 | MGnify/ENA primary metagenome ERZ772884 (study PRJEB29015, sample SAMEA2737690) | human gut metagenome | biome: human gut; feature: human-associated habitat; material: faeces | place: China | collected 2012 ... | reverse complement strand
GTTCAGGGGCGTCATAAAGGCAACCAGCGATATCGTTCATATGCTGAAAACACAGACTGACAAAACGCTCCATCTCTCTCTCAGATGACCATTTCGGATGATAATCGCCTCCTCCCCAAATAGCACTCAGCCAGATATTGGGTGAAACCATATTTGGACCTGATAAAATCGCCGTCAGCAATCCATCCAGCTCAGAGAAACAGAGTACAGAATCATCCATTCCATACTTCATTAATATTTCTTCCAGCCAGTCGATTTCCCGGTCAGTCAGTGGACCGCTTTTCGTCAGTTTCATACGGCAACCGCCTCATCGACCTTAACACGACGTTTGCCAGTCAGTAGCTGTTGCATCAGGGCTTTTTTCTCGTCTTTCAGGCAGGCGAGTTTTTTCTCCAGCGTGGAGATTTCAGCGTCGGCAGCGGAAAGGACGGCGGCGATTTTTTGTTGTTCTTTATAGTGTAAAGGAGCATCAATATTTATTGATTCAATATCTGAACCTTTTAAATTATTTATACTTGATCCCGCAAGTATTACGAGCAACTGGCTTTGATATTGATTGGATTCGAACAAGAATTTAACGAAGCTAGAACTAACGGACTTCAGTGGTCGAAAAAGTGCGCAAAATGCACCTACTGTATAGTCAGCATCATTTGGTTTATATGGCGCAGACTTTCCTACTAAAGACTTACTCCCATTGGCCATGCATATCGCCAAATCGCCATCCATAAGTACTTGCATTGGCTTTACCAGTTTCTTAGGTAAAATAATCAGATCCTTGTCATTGAGTTCTCCGTTCTGAATATTTGTAGAACGAAGCAGTCGGATAGTATTATCACTTTCGTTTTCACATATATTCTCAGGCTTGTAACTAACCCCTCTAATACACTTACCAAAATGTGAAAGTGTGAATTTTCCCCAGTCTCCACTAAACCTCACCCCATTCTCATCCAGCAACCGTTTCTCCCCGGTAAGCAATTGTTGCATCAGGGCTTTTTTCTGCTGCTGACTGTTGGTGAGAAGCTTTTCCGTCACCGAAATCGCCTTATCCCAGGTTGACAGGATTTGGGCGATTTTCTTTTGTTCGGGGAGGGAAGGTAAGATGAATTTATATTTAAAAAGATCAGCCAAAGTTATAGAGACTTGGTTTGCATTACCACGAACCAAGTTTGAGATGAATTGTATAAATTCCTTTTTTTTAAGCATGCTAAAAAGATACTCATTTGTTATTTTTGTTTTCTTCGGTATGAGTTTAACAAGATTCTGATTAAGCAAGCTATTATGTGCACTGCGCGGAACCTTTACAGCTTTACCAACCATGGAGTCCAGTAAATGTGGTCGAGATCCCACAGTAGAGAGTATTATATCGTTTTCGAAAAGACTGTATTGCTCTAAACCTTCGACATTCCCGCCAGCAATAAAAACAGGGTTGTCAGAATGGATGGAGTCCCTAGTTGTGTCCGAAATTCGAACAATCCGTATCCCTTCCTCTGCATATAATGATGAATTAAATGCATAGCCTTTTTTATATGTAACCACTTCACCAAGATAACTTTCACTCCACCCCTTAGGCACCATAACCCAACTCCTTCAGATAACCCGCCATCTCCGTTTCCAGATTCGCCAGTTCCACCTTCAGTTGCTCACGTTCAGCACGCACGACCAGTAAATCAATCTCGTCTTCTTCCTCGAAAGTATCAACATAACGTGGAATATTAAGGTTGTAATCGTTGTCCTGAATCTCTTTCAGGCTGGCAAGATAGGCGTATTTATCGACGTTATCGCCATCACGATAGGTCTTGACGATTTTCTCGATGTTTTCTGCGCTGAGCTGGTTCTGGTTTTTTCCAGCCTTAAATTCACGGCTGGCGTCGATAAACAGCACCTTGTCATCCACTTTCTGCTTTTTGAAAATCAAAATCGCAGCGGGAATACCTGTACCGTAGAACAGTTTTTCCGGCAGGCCAATGACGGCATCCAACAGATTTTCATCGATCAGTTTCTGGCGAATTTTACCTTCGCTGGAGCCACGGAACAGCACACCGTGTGGTACCACCACGCCCATACGACCCGTTCCCGGTTTCAGGGTTTCGATCATATGCGAGATAAAGGCGTAATCCCCTTTAGTTTTCGGCGGTACACCGCGACGGAAACGACCAAATTTATCGTTCTCGGCCTCGTCATGGCCCCACTTATCGAGGCTGAAAGGAGGGTTAGCGGTCACGATATCAAACAGCATCAGGTCGCCGTTTTTATCGAGCAGTTTCGGGTTACGAATGGTATCGCCCCACTCGATTTTGTGGTTGTCTTCGCCGTGCAGGAACATGTTCATTTTCGCCAGCGACCACGTGGAGCCAATCGCTTCCTGACCGAACAAAGCATAGTTACGGCTGTCATGCCCGGAGACGATTTTACGCCCGCACTTCATCAACAATGAACCCGAACCACAGGCCGGATCGCAGATGGTATCACCCGGTTGCGGATCAAGCAGTTCAGCAATCAGGTCCGAAACTTCCGGCGGGGTATAGAATTCCCCGGCTTTCTGCCCACCGCTGGCAGCAAAGTTTTTGATCAGATATTCGTAGGCATTACCGATAACGTCCAGCGTACCTACACGGCTTGGCTTCAAGTTAAGATCTTCACCCGCAAAGTCTTCCAGTAACTGGCGCAGGATGGTGTTCTTCTGTTTTTCTTCACCCAAGCGATCGGTGTTAAACGAAATATCCTGGAACACGCTTTTCCCGGCATCTTTCAGTTTGGTGCCGTTGGCTTCTTCAATCGCATGCAGCGCCTGATCGATCCGCTCGCCGTTGCCCGGCTCATGACGGCGCTCATACAGCGCATAGAAACTGGCGCTTTTCGGCAGCACAAAACGCTCGTTCGCCATCATGGCTTCAATCAGTTCCGGCGCATCACCATATTGCTCTTTATATTCGTCGTAGTGATCTTGCCAGACATCCGAAATGTACTTGAGGAACAGCATGGTAAGGATAAAGTCTTTGTAAGTATCAGCACTGATGGTGCCACGGAACGTATCACACGCGGCCCACAGGGCTTTGTTGATCGTGTCCTGACTGATTTTGTCGTTCATGAATCATCCTGGTCTAAAGAAAAAGCTAGCGATGCAGGGCTTTGCATCTTAAAAATTGCGGTAAATGATACCGTAAGATGCCTCTCCTGACACGCCAATATCGCAGCATTCCGGTTGGCATCGTCCCCATCATATCGACATGCCACAAACTGACACAACCTGTCTCGCCACTCGCAAAAAACCAATTATCTTAGTAAGATAACATCCATATTAGCCATGGTGTAAAACTGCCGTTGGGGTAATGATGATCCATATATCACCCGTTCTGGTGTGTGAAGCTGACATGATCCATAATCGGCAACGTTGATGCCCTTTGATTGTAATAGTGGCCGTCAATGTGATTCCCTTGTTGACTGGAGGTCTCCGGATAGTATGAGTATTGCTAATTGCGTTATCGGCCCACTTTACGATGAGCAAATAAAAAAAACACTCATGTATGCTGACCATAAATTCAAGCGGCTAGTGAATACACGAATCTCGTTACTCGAACATTTATCACCCCACTATGACTTATCTTCCATGTTCAGCTATGAGTTGGAGGGAAGAGTTTTCCGGATTAAATTGATCAAGCCTGAGATTAAATTATCTCGCCAGCAGTTGATCTTCTCCTCACTCTTTTTAGAGCAAGATTTTCTAAAAGAATATAAAAAACACATCTCAAATACTCTACAAAAAACAATCAAACAGTGCATTAAAAAATACAAACAAAAAATCAAAATCGAGCCTTCTATTTTAGATTACATATCAGCGTCACCCCGCAATACGTCGAGTTATGTATTACATGAGATAGTTTTTGAATCTAAACATTGCGATGAAATTCGCAATATTAAAAATGATATATTGCTTGATGAACTAACGTTGAATGGCCGGATCACTAATATTTCAAAATACATTAAAAATAGTCAAGATAAAATCGTCGAACATATAGAATTCTGCACTCATAAATTTGTCAATATAAGTCGTAAGAATCGGCACATTTTCAACACCACCACAATATCTGGCAGAAAACCTAACATCACTGGTGTTTTACTTTGCCTTTCAGAATTGATAAGCAACCTGCATATTTACCCAACTGCAATTAATAATATAAGTAACGCCATAATTTTAAGCATTGTATACTCTGTACTTCAACATCTTCAATCCGGAAGAAAAACAGAAAAAACAAAAACCTCTCCAGCACTGGATTTTATCCCCACCATCATCGCACCTCATGTTTTCTACCTGGCGAAACGCGAAAAATCCTCTCAATATAAATACATTGAAAAAGAATATCTTCTCGGCCAGTTACTTATATTTTTGATGTATAAAACAGTTTACTACTCGATTCATAACATCAGGGTAAGCCGTAAGCATTTCTATAACGATATAAAACCAAAATTAATGGCATTAAAAAAAGAAAGCTTATTAAGCACCAATTTCATGAAAAATCGAAGAGAGATTAGTGGTGAAGTCTTTGGTGATGTTGGTAGTATTGAGGCTGATTTGAGGGAAATCAGCACATTGATTCATCGGCGAAAGGCTCTGTTTATTTCCTTTTAATCTTTAGAGAACACTATATCATCGTGAAGCAGAGCTAATTTCAGCCTTGCATAGATCATTATCAATGCCATAGACAGTGTTAATCATATGACATCGTTCCGGTATTGATACTGATTATCAGGCCTTGGTTTTATGTAATTTAAACACCACCATCTCTGAAACCTCATAGTGCTCATATTTTAACCATAAAAACTAACCGATTTACACCCGCCACACACCGTCATAACTTATTGTATTTAAATAGCTATAAGCCTCTAACCCACTAATTATACCATTAAATTTAAGCCATATCCTTACGCAGATTCAAGCTTGCCCCTGATCCCATTCACGTTTTAGGATTACCTCGCTAACACGACATACTTCTTTTTAAATCAGTGTATTAATTCAAACGAGGATAAAATTATGTTCGAGAAAATGAAAAACAATGTAACCCGTATGCCGGGGAATTTAACCAAACTTAATCAATACCAAAAAGACATTGATCACCTGTCTAAACTATTTCTGAACAGCAATTACTGGAACTAATGACGACTACCGAATCCGATCAAATATTGCAAATGAAGCCTGCTGTAGATATTCTTCATGTACTATCTCCATCAGCATCTACTGCTAAGCATATCAATTTTTTTCAGCACGTCCCAGTGCTCGAACAATGGTTAAAAAAGGAGTGCACTGCCTTTAATTTACTGGCAGTATATTTCTATTCACAGCAATCCCGTAAAAATGTCATTCCGAAAAAAATCCGTATGCTACTGGATGCATTTATTGAAACTGAACTTTCATCTGCGGTTAATGGTAATAATAATGCCAAACTCCTTTCTTCTTTTCTAAACACGCTGGATAAAATGTGCAATACTTTAACATTTATAGACCCCGCAGTTACGGAACAATCAGGTCAAGTAGCAATGCTTGATTTCAGCGCAAAAATATGTACATACACTGCAGAAATCAGAACTTTTTTGAAGTCTGAATACTGGCTAAACAAACTACCTAAGGATATTAACATTCCAGCCATTGATCTATCCTGGCTTGTGTTTTGCTATTTTTGCACTGAATATCTCTTTGTATTTATCCAAGCGACTGTCAATAAAATGAAAGCCGAGAAGATCATTCAGGAGGATTACCTCTATCATCCTAAAATGATTGCATTGGTCATTTTATCTATGCTGCCTTATGAAGTCATTCATAACGATGGATCACTGAATAAGTTTAAAACGCCTTTAACCAGCCCTGATGAGTTCATAATCAAATCTATTTGCATTAAAGGTAAGCAAAACACTACAGGACATAAAAAAGATATCGAACAATTGCTTCGTAAGACATATATCTATATTGCATTACTCTTAAACCCTGAGTGGGCACCATCTTCCAAGGAGTTGATTTCCTTTTTATCAGGAAAATCCACAGTGATAAGTGGTTCACTCAACTTCCAGTCAACCTCCAGTGGTCTGGGTGTTCAAACAAACAATATAACTCTTCTTAAGAATGAGGTTTACTTCGAAAAAATAGCGAACAAGATCATGAAACTGTAGTTTCTTAATATAATGGCGACATGGAATTGTGTTGCCATTATATCTGAATCTGCGTTTTTTCACCTGATGAACTGTGAAAGCTGTAACTGGCAGACTATAACCTCACATCGTATTTTTCCAGTGTCATTTACAGGAGAAATACGATGCCTATTCTGGATCTGCGTTTCAGCAACAAATCAATTCACCAACTTCCACATCCCCTCACGGGTTGTCAGGAATACCGTGATATTCACTGCCAAAACCTGCGTGCTCTGGTGTATCCCAATCGGATCACGCTGGCCTTCCGTGCCACTATAAACAATCAGCGTATATATGAAACCCTGGGTCAGTTCCCTCAGCTCTGCGTTGAGGATGCCCGTCAGCATGTGATGAAACTGCTTGCTGATAAAAATCGTCTTGCGGTTCAGTCCCGTCGATTCACTGTGGAACAGGCCATCAATGACCTGTGGCTACCGGATTTGCAGTTGTATAAAAAGAGTCCTCAGTCAGAGTTGTCAAAACTCAACCTCTACGTTCGCCCGTTCTGGGGCAAGCGGCAACTTCGCGACATCACGGCAGGAGAACTAGAACAATATGCTGCTGGCTTACGGGAAAAATTACGTCCGTCAACAGTAAACCGTATCCTCGCAATATTGTCCAAAATATGCTCTCTGGCAGTACGTGCTGGATGGATCACACATTCCCCGATGTCACATGTCCGCTATCTGAAAGAAAATAACATTCGCTATCGCACACTATCAGCGACAGAAATCCCGCGCTTTATTGACGCGGCAACAGCGCTGCAAACACCGGCAGCTGATTCTATATTGCTTGCTCTTTATACGGGGATGCGTATTGGTGAGGTATGTACCCTGAAATGGGAGTACTGGCACCCGGATATGCATCAACTCATACTGCCTGATACAAAGTCCGGACACCCTTTCACCTGCCCACTTGCACCTCCAGCCATTGCAGTTGTCCAGTGCCAGCAGGACCTGATGCTCAGCAAAACTTACATTTTTCCACAACTAACCGACAATGCCCGCCCTCTGGCATATCCGCGTGCAACCTTTGCCCGTATTTGTCGGGATGCCAACATTGATAACCTGCGGATGCATGACCTGCGCCGTACCTTTGCCACCCGGGTACTACAGGCGACCGGGGATATTGCAATCGCTTCCCATCTGCTAAATCACCATTCACTCACGGCGACCCGTCGCTACGCTTTTCACAATGCAGCGACATCACACGCAGTGGTTTCTCAGGTCATAGAAAGTTATGACACAAAAATGAACCTATGATCTGTGATTCGTGATTGATGCAACACTCGTTTAAGGACGGTATTGTCATTGCATGCTTCTGCAGGGCCCTGCATTAAGTCATCACAGAATGTGGATTGATATTAAATCCGCGTGGCTTCTTATTCTCTGAAACCGGAGGTTTATGTATTTAACCATTAAGCAGTTCGCAGAAAGATTTAATCTTTCTGCATCCACGGTTGCGTCAGATATATCGCGCAACCCCGGAAAACTCCCGCCCTTCATCAGAATTGGGCGGGCTATACGATTCTCTCTTGACGATATTGTTGAGTGGGAAAATGCACATCGTCAAAACAAACTTAAAGGTGATATAAATGGTTACTAAGAACACGGAAAATAACGCTAATAATGCACTGAACATTATTCCCGAATCAGCAAGCACAGCTGTAGACAACGATGAAAAATATCTGTCCTTTGCATTAGTTCTCGCTATCACGATTATGGACAACTTAGTAAAGCTCATCGGCACAGATGGCTTCGTACTTTATACCTACACCCTGCAGGACACGGCTACTGCTCGTGCTGTTTTTAATGAATTAGCCAGGCGTCTCAAAAATTTCAGTTGTCAGGAGGAGATCTACACCACCGACGCCCTCACTTTTCGAATGAAATACATTTACGGTGTTACCCTGTTCGAACATGATGGTAAATCTATCCTCAGCCTTTTTGATAAGAAGGGCTATCCGGTATTGAGTGAATCAGGAGAACCCGGTTCTCTTGATGATATGTATAATGAAATTAAAGCCCGACTGCATGGCGGCTACGCCTCAAAAAAGTTTCTTCAGTTACATGAAAATTGTCTGTTATCTGCACACGTCACCCCATCTGTGGAAAAGACGCAACGTGGCATCCTGATTAAAGCAGGCAGGAACCTCGTTTCATTTATCCATGCAGATGATGAATCACGCAAAACCGATATTTTCAAATCTGTAGTAAATGTTATTAAATCTTGATTCTTTATGCCGGGACACAGCTCCCGGCATTTTTTCGGAGTTAACTATGAGCCATAATTTGCAGGATATCCTCGCTGCCGCCTCGGGGTATCAGTCCGTGACTTCAGAGCCAGCGCTCAATCGTAAAAGACCTAAAACGCTTGATGATTATCCTGTGATGCCACCTGCATCAAAAAACGTGTCTGTGATTTCAAACGACCTGACGCTCCATATCGGTTTTGATACCGAATATGTTTTCAACCCTGAAACACGACAGAATGATATTCTGTCATATCAGAGTTATGTTGTCTTACCCGATAATACAGGTATATCGAACATTATCTATCCACCTGACTCACAGAAAAAATCCCGGCTGTCTTTTAAGGAATTTCTCTGTCAAACGATTACACCGCTTCTTGAAACGGGTGTGATTACAAAATGGCCCGGTATTATTAATATATATGCGCATTTCATTCGTGCGGATATCGCCTCCTTTGCCAATTTCTGGTCAGACTACAAAATTCTTCTGAAAGGAATACGCGGTACTGTCAGCAGCTTCAAAAATCGTTACGGTATCGATTTTGATGAACAGCAGGAACGTCGCGTAAAGACTGAACAGATAATGTTTGACAAACGAACTTCCCCTCCGCGTTGCAGTAACGTAGCTTTCATCGATACACTGCTTATCACTCCTGGGGGTATGGGTCTGGCTGAATGTGGTGAATTACTGGGTCTTCCCAAACTCACCATTCCTGCACCTTATTCCATAACCAATATGCGTGAATATCTTCTGGGCGACAGAGCAGGGTTTGAAGCCTATGCTCTGCGGGATGCCGAGATTGCGGTTCGTTATGCTTTACAGGTTCGCAATTTTTGCGCCCGGGAGCTGATGATTGATCGTGTCCCCGCCACCATCGGGGCGATGGCAGTTTCACGGTTCACCAAAACACTTAAAGAAAACAATATGTCTCCTGAAGTCTGCCTTGGGACACACATTAAAACCCGTGAACTCTGGCTCACGGAGAAACAGGCATTCCGGACGATTAAAAACCCCGCCAGTGTTCCTTCAAGAGAGTTGTTTGAAACGTTCCCGATCAACTGTTACCACGGCGGACGCAATGAGTGTTTTATGATGGGGGTTACACCGTCTGATCACTGGTATGACTACGATCTGGCTGGAGCGTATACCACCGGGCTATTAGATATCCTCACACCCGATTACGGAAACATCCGCCTCAGTAAAAATCCGGACGATTACTGTGGGCATGTGATGGGATTTGCGCTTGTCACATTTCGGTTCCCGGAATCAGTTCCCTATCCCAGCCTGCCGGTTCGGACCGATCAATATGGGTTATTCTTTCCATTAAGTGGCGAATCATGGGCAACGGCACCTGAAATCGAACTTGCTCTGTCGCTCGGGGCAGAGATGACGATCCATAATGGGATCATCGTCCCCTGGATCTGTGACACCTCCCCACATAACAGCGAATCAACATCGGTGTTTCTTCCCTTTGTTCAACAGGTCCGTGAGAACCGTAATCGCCATATTAAAGGTTCTCTGGAGGAGAAATTCTGGAAAGAAATTGGCAACTCGCTTTATGGTAAACTTGCTCAGGGCCTTCGCGCCAAAACCGCCTTTGATACAGCCCGTGGATTAAACAGATCCCTCCCACCATCATCGGTTACTCAGCCATTCTTTGCTGCGCATGTGACGGGATTTATCCGCGCCGTTGTCGGGGAACTCATGAATGCTTTGCCTTCTGATTCATCGGTTGTCAGCGTCACAACCGATGGCTTTTTGACAAATTGCCCACTTGACAAGATAAACATGAGCGGTCCACTGTCTTCCCGCTTCCAGTCGCTGTGCGATATTGTTGATCCGGGTTCATCAATGTTGACATGTAAGCATGAGGTCAGCCAGCTTATCGCCATGAAAACCCGGGGGCAGTTAACCTATAGAGCTATTCAGGGAAAACCTGTTGTTCATGCCAGGGCTGGCGTCAAACCTCCTGCCGATATTCCACGCAGTGACTATAACGACTATATGGTAGATCTTTACCTTAATCGTTTACCCGGTCAGACGTTATCCCGAAGTACGTTGATATCAACGCGTGAGATGTGGCTGTCGGAAAGCGATCTGGTATCCCGGGAACAGGATATCCGTCTTAATCTGGAATTCGATTTCAAACGCCAGCCCGTACAGCCCGCCATGAATGAAGGGCATCTACTGATGTTTTCCCGCCCGTGGGATAATATGGAAGAGGCTCTGCAGCAACGCTCCCTTTTCGACGACTGGCGGCAAACGCATACACTGAAGACCCTGGCTGACTGGGATGACTGGTGTGATTTTCTCTATTGCCGGACGGTGTTTTCTGATATGAAACTAAAAGTCGGAAGCAAACGTAGTGATGATATTTTAGTCAGACTATTTCTCCGGGCGCTGACTCAGTGCCAATGGGGGCTTATGCTGAAAGATAAAAAAAGTTATTCCTGTAAAGAGGTTGCTGAATGGCTGACGTCAGAAGGCTATTCAGTAACGGTGACTGATGTAAAAAATGCGGTAAGAGCAAAAATACCCCAAATGAAATTTAGTTCTGTAACACCGCGAATGAAGTCACTGATGGATATCATAGCCCGTAAATATCCGACATTCTGTCTTCCAGTCTGATAACCGTTAAATCTCCCCCAACTCCTTTAACAGAAGTTGGGGGCTTAATCACAGGCAATCGGCATCAAAACAGTGAAATAACTGCCGCGCGTCAGGATGGCCATTTACATGATAGATCCGCATGGCATGACAGGTGATACTCTGGAGATTAGCCGCCAGCCTTTTCCCCATATTCACCAGTATGCCGTGTGGTATTTTACTGCTTGTACTGTTTACTGTCAGAGTAAAACAATTTGTTTCAACGCTGACCTCAATAAAATCATTTCCAAATAATGTACCGACAACCTGCCTGATTGTTTCTTCATAATCTGTCAGATCAATGACATCACGCCATCTCGCATTTACGAGTTGATACTTTCTGATATGTAAATACATAGAACCACCTTTATGTTATTTCAACTAATATGATGTTCTCCGACATTATGAAAATATTAATCATCATTGTAATTGCTGATAACCTCTCTAACCTTCGGATCTTACGTTCCCCCCTGCCTCTCCGACTTGATGGCAAAAGTGCATGGTCAAATATGCAGCAAAAACAGGTCATGTACAGGTCAGGATGATAATTATCACCCTGAACGTAAAAATACATATGGACAGGATGAGTCCACATGTTATTCGATGATTCCAGCAATGTTTTAATATATTGATAATTAATGAGTTAATTTTTTTCTCCGTCACAGTAAAAGTGGACTCATCCTGTCCGTTACTTTGCTGAAAATATCCTCTTCGCTGGCATTAACCGGATAAACGAATGGGTAAGCACGATAAACTTGGATATCGACTCGGATTGATATTAACTCGCCTGAACAATGGTGAGTCACTAGCCGTCCGGGAGTTATCTGAGGAATTTAACGTTTGCGAAAAAACTATCCGTCGTGATCTTACTCAGCGCCTGTCCTATCTTAATCTGATTCGACAAAATGGTCGCTATCGCCTGTCTGACGGTGTTCTCGGTCAACGCAGCAATGCTGATTTACGTCATTTCACGCGCATCCTGGGTATTGAAGGGCTGTTCCCTCGCTGGGATGACAGACTACTGAGTCTTTTGTTAGGTAACACGAAAAACAACCCGTTTCTGATAAAACAACGTCCATACGAAAACTGCGGATCATTCATGTCAATTCTGAATGTATTATCCGATGCCATCCTGTCACAGAAGAAAGTAAATTTTAATTACAAAGATAAAGAGTTTCGGGCTGTTGAGCCATACAGACTGGTTAATGACAACGGATTGTGGTATCTCGCTGCCGCCCATGACAGTACATTAAAAAGCTTTGTTATCTCATCTGTCAAAGACGTTTGCATGAGTAATATCTCTTTCAGGATAATCCCCGAAATTAATGAAAAAATAGAAAAGACAGATGGTATCTGGTATAGCGAAGACCTTATCGAAGTTCTTATTTCAGTTTCCGCACATGTTGCTCCGTGGTTTACCCACCGTCATCTATTGCCAGGACAGGAAATAATTCATACTTCCCGGTCTGGCGATTTACTGGTGATATCACGTGTAACACACACAGATCAGATAATGCCTTTAATGAAATACTGGATACCGGATGTTGAAGTAATACAACCGGCCTCAATCCGTCAACAACTTGCTGAAGATATACAATCCGCACTGAAACGTTACACCCAGCCAAGTAACGCCCCGTAATGACACGGATAATATAATTTTCATTAAGTGCTATTTTTGTAAGCTAAAAAATGGAGTTACCATGAAAAAATGCCCGGTTCTTCTTGTTGTATCAGGGTTTCTGACCGAAAATGATATATCATGGTTTAACCGAATTAAAGCAGGGTGTGGCCTTGATGTCAGATACTATAAATGGGAATCGGCAAATCTACTATCCATATTAAGTTCTGACATAGCGAACAAGTGGGGGTTATATACTCTCTTCCCCCTGAGAACATCTCCTTTATTGTCATCAATCTCCATTCCATTTAAAGCGCGTCAGGCCTGGTATAATGCAACGAAAGCAGCAGTTAATAACAGAGAAAAATTAGCACACGTAATAAACGAGATATACGTTAAAGAAAAGCGTAATGTGATCATAATGGGTCATTCTTTAGGGACTCGATTAATAAACAATACATTACCCTATATTAAAAATGATAATATTCTCTTAACAATCTCTATGGCCGGAGCCACCCCAATAACAAGTTATACAGAGAACATAATGAAAATGGCTTACGGTTCAAAAATGGGGCATTTAAATATCTACAGTGAACATGATAAAGTACTTAACACGATATACCCTCTCGTAGAGTCAGTAACGCCAATTGGGGTTCGGGAGGTGAGATTCAGACCTGCTCGGGTGATCAACTGGAAGTGGGATATTGGTCACACTGAATATATTACTTCAAACAGGATTGATTCATTAACACACTGGTTAAATGTTACCTGTGCCGATTTAGCTGATCCAGACGTAGAGCTCACTGACGACGACATAAAATTGTTTAATGATATTATTGATCTTGCGAATTTAACATGTCATAAAAACACTGTCGCACCTAAATTAATATCATTTGAGTAGTTAAAAAAAGGTTGCATTATAACGGGAGTGTATATTTACTCCCGTTAAGTTTCATATTTTATAGAATTGATATGGATTCGATTAAAAATTTCGTCTAACTCGTTCCCTTATCAAATTTGCCAGCCTTACCCTTCCAGGTGAAATAGTTTCCGTTACAGTTTCAACTCTCAACAAATCACGCTGTCCGGTTCGGCGACTGACCGCGAAACGCTGACATATATCATTAACCGATACCGTATTACCGGTATACAGTTGAAGTAATATCCAGCACAGCCTTTCTGCGATCCTTTCACCGCGAGTTTTATACATCTGTAAAACCTTCAGTTATCGTCAACGATGACATAGTCCACCTCAAAACCCACATAACTGACTGTATTCATGAACATTTATTACCGGTGTAATACTGTCGTTGGGGTAATGGATTAACCGTTATCACCCTGCTACTGGAGAATGCACCATAGGGGGCAAAAATCACGAGGGATCTGAGATCCCCCGTGTCTGCACTTGTTTATGCGAACAGCCAGGAAAAAGAGACATCATCCACATACAATGATGTGCTACACACGAAGAAGATGACAAAAACGCCCACGCTCTTCCTGTTCATAACGGGTCAACAACTTTCCACAGTTACCGTTACCCGGTAAATCCCCATAGAGAGATACTCCATAAAATTACGCTCCCACAGGGACCAGAGTTCATTCCTCTCTGCTGCCAGTGAAATATCCCCAATCAGATAATGGAAGACATAATTCCCCGACCAGCAGAAATCAATTTCTTTTTCCAGCTCAGGGTAGACACGCCCCATATAACTAAAATCTGTGACATAATCAAAATACCATTCATTATTCTTACGGATAAACCGTATTTCAACGGGATGAAAGCCCCCGGATTCTGCACTGTAGTCCGGATCACGGAAATTAATAACCACTGCCTCAGTTATTTTTTGTAAAACCTGATTTGCCAGAAGAGTAGTAATATGCTGCTGAAATTCTTTAGTAACAGGCAGAGTTAATCCTGCCTGTTTTAAGGCATATTGGGTTTGCATAATAAATTTTCCTTTAGAAAGTAAATAGCGGTGTGTGGTGATTTCTGGTTGTATAACAGTGCAGGAAATAAATTAATCCTCTGTAATCTTTTCCTGGCTACTGATCGTATTAAGTTTATTCAACCGCTCCCTCCAGTCCGGGTATAATACATGAGTAAATAACTTCTCTGGATGTGCCTCCAGCAGACATATATCCGGGGAGCGTAAAACAGCAGCCAGAAAACCTGCATTGTTGGCGCTTGCCCCTTTGAATAACGGCCTGAATACTCCGGATGAGAAGCCGGTAGCAGGTTGTGTTTCCAGAACGGTTGCAATCTTTGAAAGTGAGATCCAGTCCTTAGAGAACAACCCTCCACAGCCATTTGCCACCAGACGAAGATAAAGTTCATTGTCCACCTCTGATATCGCCAGTTGCCATGTCAGCATACCACTTGCCTTAGGACTGATTTTTTCTGCCTGGCCTGTTTCAATGAGCAACTGATAGTCTTTTACATCAGATAATGTTTGTTCATCTGCACTGAGATTTTCATGAATAACCTCTGCCTCATTTTTAATCTCCTTCGAAACTGACTCAACATTATTTTTAACTAATTTTGATTTACTCATTTTGCGTTCCTGGTTTTGCTTGTGTTTAATAGCGTGATTCGGCCATAGAAATTAATAAATCAATACCCTTCAGAGGGCAATCGGGGTGAAATAACAGATAAATACCGTTCCCGTTATCTTCCGTGACAGAAAGCATCAGGTAATAGTCATCTGTCAGACGGACTACAAATTCTGGATTTGCAATTAACTGATGAATCACATTTAATACCTGCGCTTTAATATCTTCAGGCACATCATCGGGCTCGACATATATTAATGTCACCCCAACTTCATCCCAGAAACTCATTGCAGAGTATTCATCTTCAAATGGGAGTACCAGCTCTGTTTTCAACAGACTCATTACTGACTCCGGAAGAAGGAGCGACGGCAGGTCTTGCCAGTTCGAGACAAATTTCATTGAATAATCCTCATAAACAAAAAACCCGATACGATTAACGTATCGGGGTTTTTATACATCCGCATAACTATTATTTACAGTTATTGGTTTTCTATTTAAATTCTTTCATAATACCCACAGTCCATACAGATAAGCACTGGCGCATTATTTCTTTCACACTATTCAAGGAATCCAAATAGTTTTTTAATAGCCTTAATAATTTCTTTCAGTATTTCAGGTAAAAACTCCAGGCTAATATACCCAGAGCGTTTATTATCGGTTATCGATGGCAGTTTTCCTGCTGAACTTATCAATGTATTACAACTGCCACACTGTGGGCATTTTAAATGCATCCTCATTCTCCATATTTGTAGTTTGCTAAGGAAGTTGCGATTAAGTGGTCCGCAGCTCCCGATATGACGCCCCAAACCGTCCTTTATCGACGTCCTGTGGCTCAATTTTCCAATTTTCAGCCCAAAATCGTCTCTTCGTGGCTGATTTTGGCCCTGTTTCAGGCCAATTTCCTCATTTCAGGTAGATCTCGCCTGTGCCCGTATCAATTGGTCAACTCGAACCAGGTTCGCCAGGGTGAATAACATCGCCAGTTGACTGTCATTTTTAGCCAGCCCCTTGTACCTGGCTTTGACGAAACCAAACTGACATTTTACTATCCGAAATGGATGCTCAACCTTCGCTCGGATACTCGCTTTCAGGTATTCGTAACGGATGGCCAGCTTGTTCTTGCGCGGGTGTTGCTTCAATGCATTCACTTTGCCGGGACGCTTGGCGATAAGCCAGTCTGCGCTGACATCGCTGAGCTCATCGCGCTTTTCGGCCCCCTGATAACCAGCATCGGCTGAGATAAATTCTTCATCGCCATGCAGTAACTTGCCAACCTGATTGAGGTCGTGCTCGTTAGCCGCCGTGGTCACCAGACTGTGGGTCAGGCCACTTTTGGCGTCCACGCCAATGTGCGCTTTCATGCCGAAGTACCACTGGTTACCTTTCTTGGTCTGGTGCATGTCTTCATCACGGCTGTTGTGTTTGTTTTTGGTAGAGCTGGGGGCTTGAATGATGGTGGCATCCACCAAGGTGCCCTGGGTCATTAGAACGCCACACTCTGCTAGCCAGTGATTAACGGTACTGAAGATTTTGCGGGCCAGTTCATGCTGCTCCAGCAAATGCCGGAAATTCATGATGGTAGTGCGGTCTGGAATGGCTTTATCCAGTGACAGGCGAGCAAATTGGCGCATGGAGGCGATTTCATAGAGGGCATCTTCCATGGCCTCATCGCTCAGGTTGTACCATTGCTGCATGCAGTGAATACGCAGCATGGTTTCCAGCGGATAGGGCCTGCGACCATTACCGGCCTTGGGATACACAGGCTCGATAACGCCAAGTAATTTGTCCCAGGGAAGCAAGTCATCCATTCTGCCAAGGAAAACTTCTTTGCGGGTCTGGCGGCGTTTACTGGAAAACTCACTGTCGGCAAAAGTCAGTTGCTGGCTCATCCGGTTACTCATTCTGGGTTCAGGTTACAACACGATGATCTCACATCTCGGACTTATTCGCACCTTCCATAACGCCCCATCGTTTTCAGAATAGCAAGGGCTCTGTTACAGGTAGACGGCGCATATTGCTGCCCGTGAATACGCCCCTCCAGCATGTCAAACAGCACCTGTTGTATCTCTCTGGCCCTGAGATCGCAGTAACGTATCTTCCCCAGACGAGGTTCAATGTATTGCGTGAAACGCTGAA
>ERZ772884.1164-NODE-1164-length-17508-cov-7.281843_pt1 | contig 17508 bp, 18 predicted proteins | sample MGYA00580574_ERZ772884 | MGnify/ENA primary metagenome ERZ772884 (study PRJEB29015, sample SAMEA2737690) | human gut metagenome | biome: human gut; feature: human-associated habitat; material: faeces | place: China | collected 2012 ... | reverse complement strand
TGCCTGTTGATGGTGAGGAAGTGAAAGAACTTCCCTTGGAAACTGAAACAACTGTTGAGACGGTATGTCTCTTAGTTCTGAGAAATCCGGTAACACATATCAACATTGATGTGGATGTGGAAGAAATGGTGCAGGATAAAAGAGGACTGGCAACCTATGGGCAAATCAAGGATTATGTTCTGGAACGCAGTGGTTTGAAGGTCAGCAGTCTCTATATTGCTCAGGTAAAGCAAAAACACGGCATTATTGAGCGCGAGAACTACAATAAACCGAAATCCGAGGATGCCAGGCAGCCACAATGCCCACTGGAAAAGGAAAGAGCCATTACGGAGGCATTGAAACATTTTGGAATGCTATAAAATAAAGGAGGTGCTTCATGTATAACCCACAGCTTGAAACTTTTCTGTGCGTGGCGGATGCAGGCAGCTTCAACAAAGCCGCCGAAGAAAGCTACATCACGCCCACGGCTGTCATCAAGCAAATCAATCTTTTAGAAGAATCCCTCGGCGTGAAGCTCTTCGACCGTAGCCACCGGGGGCTGCAACTCACAAAAGCTGGGCGCTCTATGTACCAGGATGCAAAATATATCATCCAATATTGCCGCGACTCTGTGACGCGGGCGAAGAACGCCATGCAGGAGGACGAAAACATCATCCGCATCGGCTCATCCCCCATGACGCCCGCACAGCTTTTGATGGATCTCTGGTCCAGAGTTCAAACGCTGCACCCGGACATCAAATTTCAGATCGTCCCCTTTGAGAACACCCCGGAAAATGCGAGAGAGATCCTTGCAAATCTCGGAAAGAACATTGATGTAGTAGGCGGCATTTTTGATGAGACCATGCTGAACCTGCGTGGTTGTGCTGGGCTGGAATTGGTCAGAGGCCCGTTCCACTGTGCTGTTTCCATTCACCATCGACTGGCAGCAAAGGATAAATTACAGATCACAGATCTTTATGGCGAAAATCTCATGCTGATGCACCGCGGCTGGAGCCACTATGTCGATCAGCTTCGGGACGATCTGTGGCAGCACCATCCGCAGATCCATATCGTAGATTTCGACTTTTACAACATGGATGTGTTCAACCGCTGTGAGAACACCAATGACGTTTTGCTTGCTATTCCCGGTTGGGCGAATGTCCATCCACTCCTGAAAGTCATTCCCGTCGAATGGGAACACAGCATTCCCTACGGAATCCTCCATTCCCCGGAACCGACGCCCACAGTGCAGCGTTTTCTGGACGCGGCAAAAGCCGTCAGCAAGGAGCTGTACGGATAGTTATAACCCAAAGGTATATGCTAATGAACAAAGCGAGACTTCCACGGAAGTCTCGCTTTTCTTATAATAATGACAGAAAACAAAAGGCGGTCGATTCCATGAAACCAGTCTCATACATGGCAATGGTTCTATGCGCCATACTGCTCTTGACCGGATGCAGCTCCGGCGTGGCGAATAAGGACGTGAACGAAACCGTGCAAAGCGAAACCGAACCCTTCACCCGCAGCACAAGAATCGAAGATGTGATCCATGCGCCGGCCTTTGACGGCTTCGGGCGGCTGCTGTTCCCAACGGACGACTACTATTACAGCGGCGACACGCTGGAGAATTTGCAGCTTGTCTATTACAGCCATATTGACCCGGACAAAACGGTGGAGATTGTGAATACCCTGCGCTCTCGTGCAGAAGATGGACAGACCATTTTCTACGACATTTACACCGACGAGGAAAAGGCGGCTGACCCTGCCAAAGAAGATACAGGATTGTTTTTCTTCAAGGGAACGCCCGGCGAGAAGTTCGCCATCTGCAATGCAGGCGGTGCCTTTGCCTATGTGGGGGCCATGCAGGACAGCTTTCCTCATGCGCTGGAGCTTTCCAAAAAGGGCTACAACGCCTTTGCTCTCATTTATCGCCCCGGCGCACAGACCGCCTGCGAGGACTTGGCAAGAGCCATCCGCTTCATCTTTGACCATGCTGACGAACTGGAAGTGGACACCGATTGCTACTCCCTATGGGGCGGCTCGGCAGGAGCGCGTATGGCGGCGTGGCTTGGGTCTTACGGTGCAGAAGCCTTTGGCGGCGGCGATCTGCCCCGTCCCGGTGCGGTCATCATGCAGTACACAGGATTGAGCGAGTATTCCGAAAGTGATCCGCCCACCTATGCCTGTGTCGGTGACAGGGACAGCATCGCCAACTGGCGCATCATGCAGGCGCGGCTCGAAGCCATGCAGCAGGCCGGGATCGACACGGAGTTTCATGTGTATTCCGGTCTGGGTCACGGCTTTGGCCTTGGGACTGGAACCAGCGCCGAAGGCTGGATCCATGATGCCGTCGCCTTTTGGGAACAGCAAATGAAGAAATAACATTCAGAAAGGATGCGTTTTTATGAACAACTTTATTTTTGAAAACAAGACCAAGGTGTATTTCGGCAAGGGCGGCGTGAAAGAGTACCTCGGCAGTCTGCTGGTGAACTACGGGGAAACCGTCATGCTGGCCTACGGCGGCGGCTCCATCAAGCGCAATGGCGTGTATGATGAGATCATGGGCATTCTGAACGCCGCCGGCAAGCGCGTCGTGGAGTTCGACCGCATCATGTCCAACCCCACCTATGCCAAGGCGCAGGAGGGCGCAAAGCTGGCGCGGGAGAATCATGTGGACCTTATCCTCGCCGTGGGCGGCGGCAGCGTGTCAGATTGCTGCAAGGTCATCTCCGCGCAGGCCAAACTGGACGAGGACATTTGGAAACTGGAAAACACCAAGCACACATTCCCAACGAAGTTTATCCCCCTCGGCACCATCGTCACGGTGTTCGGTACCGGCAGCGAGATGAATAACGGTGCCGTCATCACCCACGAGGAAAAGAAAATCAAGGGCGCCCTTTGGGGCGCACAGGCGGATTTTGCCTTCCTCGACCCCAGCTACACGCTGACTGTTCCCATGAAGCAGGTTATCTCCGGTGCCTTTGATACCCTGAGTCACGCCATGGAGACCTACTTCGGCAAGCCGGATGAAAACAATCTTTCCGATGACTTGGGCGAAGCTGTCATGCGCAGCGTCATCCGCAACATCCGCGTTCTGCTGACCGACCCGGAGAATTACGACGCAAGAAGCGAGCTGGCCTGGGCGTCTGCCATGGCGGAAAACGGTATTTTGAAAATTGGCAAGATCACGGACTTCCAGTGCCACATGATCGAGCATCAGCTGGGTGCCTACACCAACTGCAACCACGGTGCGGGGCTGGCGGTCATTCACCCGGTTTTGTACCGCCACATCTGCAAGTCCGGTGCAGCCCGCTTCGCCCGCTGGGCGCAGAATGTCTGGGGTATCGCATCCAAAGGCAGTGACGATGAAACTGCTTCTGCCGGTGTGGAAGCACTGGCTGTGTTCATCAAGGAAATTGGACTGCCGACCACCTTTGCAGAGCTGGGCATTTCCGCCGACACCGACTTCCGTGCCATTGCGGATTCTACCGTTTTCACCGGGGGCTGCTGCAAAAAGTTGACCCACGATGAAATATATGACATTCTCTGCGAATGTAAATAAAACTAAAATTGAATTGAAAGGATGATTTTATCATGAAAAAGCTGACTGCACTACTGCTGAGCGTCGTGCTCGTACTTAGCCTTGCCGCCTGCGGCTCTGCCAACAAGTCTGCATCTTCCACCACGCAGCCCGAAACCTCTGCGCCGACCGAACAGCCCGCCACGGAACCGTCTGAAAGCTCCTCGACCACTCCCGCAGAATCCGAGCCGGGGACTCAGCCCGAAACCGGCAAGACGCTGGTGGTCTACTACTCCGCTTCCGGTAACACCGAACGGGTGGCCAAGGATATTGCAGAGGCCGCCTGTGCCGACCTCTTTGAGATTGTTCCCACCGAAGTCTACACCAGCGAGGACCTGAACTGGACGAACCCCGACAGCCGCGTCAGCCGGGAGCATGACGACGAGTCCCTGCGGGATGTGCCCCTGACCACCACTGAAGTTCCCGATTGGTATTCCTATGACACCGTGTTCATCGGTTATCCCATCTGGTGGGGTATCGCAGCGTGGCCCGTGGACACCTTTGTAAAAAACAATGATTTCACCGGCAAGGCCGTCATCCCCTTTGCCACTTCTTCCTCCTCCGGCATAGGTCAGAGTGGCAGTTTGCTGGCCGACATGGCCGGTACCGGCGAGTGGCAGGAAGGCCAGCGGTTCTCCTCCGGCGTTTCCCGTGATGATGTGCAGTCCTGGGTCAATGGACTGGGTCTGTAATGCGTAGGAACAGAGTTTTCGCCGCAATGCTTGCAGTTCTCATGGTCGTGTCGCTGACCGCCTGTGGCCGGGAGTCCGTCGGGACTCCCGGCGGTGAGCTGGAAAACGGCGTTGCGGCTATTGAGGATGCTATGACAACGAAACCAAACGAAAGCAGTTCTGCTTCCACCACCCCCATCGATGATCTGCGCGACGAATCTTCGACGGACACCGTAGCCACGCCGGGCGATTTTCCTGATGCATACAACTTCGGCAGCGGCAAGATTTCCGATTATTCCCGCACAGCCATGCTGCAAAAGATGCCGGAACCGGCAGGTAATAACACCGTGCTGAACACGGCAGCAGACCCTGCAAACATTCAAGTGCTCTATCTCTGGGAGGAAGGCAATGTCCCCGCCAAGACGAAGTTTACGCAGGACATGACCGGATATTTTGATGATTGGGACTTCCGCCCCTATGTCACCGCTATCCCCGTCCGGGAGGGCATGAAGCCAAAAGGCGCGGTGGTGCTGATGGCGGGCGGCGCTTATCAGTTCCGGGGCAACTACACCGATTCGCTGCCCACCGCCGCAGCGCTGCGAGAGCTGGGCTTTCAGACTTTCATCGTAGATTACCGTCTGTCTCCTTATACGCAGGAGGAAGGTGCACTGGATGTGGCGAGAGCCGTCCGTTTTGTCCGCAAAAATGCGGAGGTCTATGGTATTGACCCAGATGATATTGCCGTCATGGGCTTTTCGGCGGGCGGCATTCAGGCCGGTGAATTTCTGATGCACTATGACGAAGATGTGACCGGCACGGCGCTGGACAGCACCTATGTGCCGGACGAGCTGGACGCCATTCTCGCCTATGCCTCCGCCGCAGGCATGATCTATTCCTTCTATGGCCGCCTCAGCGTGGGAAATATGGATGCAAGCTGGTTGACCGAGGGCGATTTGCCGCCGACTTTCTATGTCTACGGCACCGAGGATCCCTTCTATCGTCAGTTCCAGCAGCAATATGATGTAATCTCTGGAATGGGCATTTCCGCCGGGCGCATCGTGCTGAACGGCTGGCCTCACGGCTTCGGCTCCGATGGTGGTTGGGTCAAGGACTACGCCGCATGGCTGGAAACAATTTTCGCATAAGGAGTGATTTTGGTGAAAGCACTGTTAGTAAACGGTAGTCCCCATCCAAGGGGCTGCACATATACCGCCCTGACCGAACTGAAAAACACCCTGGAGGCCGAGGGCATCGAAGTGGAGCTGCTCCATGTGGGCAACAAGGACATTCGCGGTTGTATTGCCTGCCGCAAATGTGCCCAGACAGGCAAATGCGTGTTTGACGATGTGGTCAATGAAGTTGCGCCAAAGCTGGCAGAGGCAGATGCCTTTGTCATCGGCTGCCCGGTATACTTTGCCTCCCCCGCAGGCGGAGCCATCTCCTTTATGGACCGACTGTTTTTCAGCACCCTCGGCATCGACAAGACGATGAAGGTGGGGGCGGCGGTAGTCACCTGCCGCCGGGGCGGCAACACCGCCACCTTCGATGTGTTGAACAAGTATTTCACCATGACCGGGATGCCGGTAGCATCCAGCCAGTATTGGAACATGGTCTACGGCGGATCTGCCGAGGAAGTAGCGCAGGATGCTGAGGGCTTGCAGACCATGCGGACACTGGGGCGCAACATGGCGTTTATGATGAAGTCCTTTCAGTTGGGTAAGAAGCAGATCGGCTTGCCTCAGAAGGAACCACTGATTTTCACAAACTTTCACAGATAAGGGGTGTTGCTTTATGAGAAAAATTACAGCAGGCAGAGATGTGCTTGGTGAATTTGCGCCGAAGTTCGCACAGCTCAATGATGATGTTCTTTTCGGTGAGGTTTGGAGCCGGGAAAGCGAGCTTTCTGCACGCGACCGTTCCCTCATCACCGTGACAGCGCTGATGGCGCAGGGGCTGACGGATACTTCCTTCGGTCATCATCTGGCAATGGCAAAGGGAAACGGGATCACCCGCAGCGAAATTGCGGAGATCCTGACACACGCCGCATTTTATGCGGGTTGGCCGAAAGCATGGGCAGCATTCCGCATGGCAAAGGACATCTGGGCAGACGAGGAAAGCGCCGACGAAAAGCAGCGTCATCAAAACAGTATGATATTTCCCATCGGAGCGCCCAATGACGGTTTCGCACAGTATTTCAGCGGGCAGAGCTATCTTGCGCCAGTTTCCACGGCGCAGGTCAAAATCTTCAATGTGACCTTTGAACCCGGCTGCCGTAACAACTGGCACATCCACGAGGCGGACAAAGGCGGCGGACAGATCCTTATCTGCGTGGCCGGGCGCGGTTACTATCAGGAATGGGGCAAAGAGCCGCAGGAGCTGCACCCCGGCGATGTGGTCAACATTGCTCCCGGCGTCAAGCACTGGCACGGCGCTGCGCCGGACAGCTGGTTCTCCCATCTGGCTGTGGAAGTACCCGGAGAAAACTGCTGCAGTCAGTGGTGTGAACCGGTGAGTGAAGAAGAATATCAAAAACTGAAATAAGGAGCATTGCTATGAGTATTTTATTTATCAACGGCAGTCCCAACAAAAACGGCAACACCGCCGCACTGGCGGCGGAGCTGCTGAAAGGCCACAAGTATAAGACCCTGAACCTTACAGACTACACCATCGGCGCTTACGGGCAGAACCTCCCCGGCGATGGGCTGGATGCTGTCATTGGTGCCATGAAGCAGGCGGACATCGTCGTCATCGGCTCACCCCTGTACTGGCACAACATCTGCGGCAGCGTGCGCAACGTGCTGGATCGTTTCTACGGCAAGGTGGAGGACGGCGAACTGTCCGGACGCAAACTGTATTTTGTGTTTCAGGGCGCAGCTCCGGAGAAATGGATGCTGGATGCGGGCGAGTACACCATGAAGCGCTTCGCCGGTCTCTACGGTATGACCTACGGCGGCATGGCAGCCAATAAAAACGAAGCCACGAAACTTGGAAAGAACATTTAAGGAGGAATCTTTTATGGAATACGCAACTCTCAATAACGGCGTAAAAATGCCGATGGCCGGTATTGGCACATTTCTTTTGACCCCGGACGAGGCAGAGGTCTCCTGCGTCAGTGCCTTGCAGGACGGCTACCGCCTGATTGACACAGCCAACGCCTATGTGAACGAAAAGGCAGTTGGCCGCGCTATGAAGAAGTCCGGCTTGCAGCGGGAGGAGATTTTCTTGGAAACCAAGCTGTGGCCCAGCTTCTATGAGCAGCCCGACGCAGTGGACAAGACACTTGCCCGTCTGGACACCCCCTACATCGACCTGCTGCTGATCCACCAGCCCGCAGGCAACTATGTGGATGGCTATCGCCAGATGGAAAAGGCGTGCAAGGAGGGCAAGGTGCGTGCCATTGGCCTGTCCAACTTCAACAAAGCGCAGATCAAGGAGATTCTCTCCATCTGCGAGGTGCGCCCCACGGTATTACAGACCGAGCTGCACCCCTATCATCAGGAGCCGGAGCTGAAAGCCTTCCTGAAGGAGAACGGTATCGTGCCGCAGGCATGGTATCCGTTGGGCCACGGTGACAAGGCGCTGCTGGAGGAGCCGCTGTTCGCAGAACTTGGCAAGAAATACGGCAAGTCCGCGCCCCAAATCATTCTCCGCTGGCACATTCAGAGCGGCAACATTGTCATCCCCGGCTCCAAGAACCCCGACCATATCAAGTCTAACTTTGACCTCTTTGATTTTGCCTTGACCGATGACGAAATGGCGCAGATCACCGCCCTTAACAAGAATGTGCGCTACTACACCAGCACCCCGGAAATGCTCAAAAAGTATGCGGAAATGGTTCCGCCGGTGGACGAGCAGAAGTGAATCGATTTCTTTCGCTTGCCGTGACTCTTGTGTTGATATTGACTCTCGCAGGGTGCGGAGCCGGTACGGCAGCGCCGACCCAGCCGGAGATAACGCCTGCACCGAGTGCCGAACTGACAGAAGAACCGTTGGAAAGCACAGCATCGGCTGTCACATCGGAGCCGGTTCAGACGGGCCTGTTTGCAGAGCAAATCTTCTCCGGCGCGGACGGTGACATCCATTACAGCTATTATCTGCCAGACAGTTACGATGGCAGCCGCAAGTTTCCGATGATGGTCGTTATGCCGGGCTATAACATGATGTGGTTCGGTGAAGATTCTTCCGGCAGCAATCTGAATTGGAGTGGCTTTACCGCATGGACAAGGCTGGACACCGAGATGGTCGTGGTTTCTGCACAGCTCACTGACTGGGGTGAAAAATCCGCCCGACAAGCCATTGAACTAACGGAATACTTTATCAATCGTTTTGCCGTGGATGCCAGCCGGGTCTATGCCGCCGGGTATTCCGCAGGCGGCGAGACCATGTCCCGTACGGTGGCCATGCGGCCCGACCTGTACGCCGCCTATCTCCACGGCGCTTCTCAGTGGGATGGTAGCTATGCACCCATTGCGGAGAATAGTGTGGCAATCTATATCTACATGGCTGACGGCGACGAGTATTACGGCAGCGCCAAGGCCCTCTCGGCCTACGAAAATCTCCACGAAGCCTATGAAAACGCCGGTTGGAGCGATACCGACATCGACAAAGTTCTGCGTATTGAAACGCCCAATAATGCCTTCTTCAACGAAAAGGGCATTTATAACTACCACGGTGGAGCTAATGTGGTCTTTGATGACCCAGACAATTTGAACTGGGTGATCTCTCACAGCAAAGGATGAGAACATGAAACCGATTCTCAAAATAAAAATCGCAGTCGATGCCGCAATGACCGTCGCGCTGCTGCTTTTGATGGCCTACGGTCTTGTGGGCGAGGCAGCCCACGAGTGGATCGGTATGGGAATGTTCGCTCTGTTCGTGGCACACCATGTTTTGAACCGCCGATGGATTCAATCTGTGCCGCGGGGGCGCTACACGCCCCTGCGCATCGTGCAGACGGCACTGGCAGGGCTGATTTTCCTGTGCATGGTCGGCTCCATGATCAGCGGCATTGTGCTGTCCCGCCATGTGTTTGCGTTTCTTCCCAAGCACGGTGGCTATGAGCTTGCACAGCAGGTGCATATCCTCTGTGCTTACTGGGGCTTCATCTGTATGAGCCTGCATCTGGGGTTTCACTGGAGCATGATGCTGGCGATGGCGCGCAAGCACTTGCAGCCCTCGCCTTTGCGGACGTGGAGCCTGCGACTGATCGGCTGGTTCTGGGCAGCGTATGGCACGTTCGCTTTCCGACACAGAGGTGTTAGTTTATATCTGCTGCTTAGAAGCCACTTCGTATTCTACGATTATACCGAGCCGGTGCTCATCTTTCTGATCGATTATCTCTCCGTAATGGTGATGTTCGTGCTGATTGGATATCTTATATCAATGCTGTTGAAATGGCTGCCCACTTTTTGTTTACATTGAGTGTGATAAAACGCTGCAATTTTCGTCCAATTATATGGCGAAGATTGCAGCGTTTTTTTATTTTCAAGCTGTTGCTTTTGCAGTTTGCATATGCGCCTGCGAAGAAAATGAGGGATTTCAAAGGGAACATCCCTTTGACGCTGGGTTTCCAATAGGGGTGCGAGCATCCCTGTTGGCACACGATTTTCCGCAGGAAAGTCTAGTGTGTTATACCTTTGCTTCCGGCTGACGCGGGAAAGGGGTTGACGGCGTACTCAGCAATGGGGCAGAGTGTGGCGGCAAACGTTTTTTCGCGGCAGTAGGACAGGCGGGTTTTGTGACGTGAGTTGCGGCACAAATGCAGGATTTTTGAGAAACAAAATCCGCCTGTCCGGAAAAGGAAGCAGAGGTATATAAAAGCCTTCGTCCCACCACAGCGATGCCTTTGTTTCAGCGTTTCTTCCGCTTTCCCTTGCCGTGGGTCATGGCCGTTTTCCCACGCTGGCTGATGGGAGTTTTCAGGTGCTTGGACAGCTTTAGTACCTCGATCAAGTTGACAAATTGTTCCATTGTGATGGCATCGTAATCAATCCCCAATGTGGAAAGCAATGCTTTCGCTTTCTTTTCCTCGGAGCTTCCCTCAAAGTTCATCGCATCCTGTAACTGATCCTGCATAGTTGCTGCAAGGGAGATTTCATCCGCCGTCATGGTGTCGGGGCGGTGTTCACTCCGAATGTCACGAAGGATACCTTTCAGATCATCCGCAATCAGGCTTCCGAAATATTCATCTTCCCGAATCTGCGCCACTTCTAATGTCCGCAGATGCAGGTCATTTTCTTCGCCGCCATTTTTCATCAATGCCATCTGCCGGACAGCTTCCAGCACGGCATTCATATCGTTGACCCGCATATCCGCGATCCGGTCAACGTAAATCTCAGCGTCCAGCATGAACCGCTGAAAATCCTTGTGGCAGATCAGCTCCGACAGCAGCCGGTGGTTGAACTTGCCTGTTCTTAATATATCAATCGAAGCATCACTCAAATGCAGCTCATGCAGAGCTGTGTTTGGGTGATTTTTTGTTTCCGTCCGCCCCATCAGATAGTCGCAGGAAACACCGTAATAGTCAGCCAGCACCAAAATGCTGTACGGGCTGATGTCCTTGCCGTTATCCGATTCATATTTGCCGAGTGCGGATTTTGAGATACCCACCTCGGCGGCAAGCTGCTCCAACGTCAGCTTTCGCTCTACTCGTAAATCTTTCAACCTCTCTCCGATTGTCAGCTTGACTTGCATACAGCAGTCTCCTTTTCCATTTTTCTGTATTATATCATGCTTTTCCGTTTTTGTCTCAAAGCGTGGAAAAATCCTACTTTCATCCGACTTTTCCTACCTCTTGGATATACGGGAAAGAGCCTGTTTTCTTACTAAAATTTAGACGTAAACCACGCAGCACCTTGAAAATTTCATGATCGTCCGATGAGGATATGCTTCCGGAGAAGTATCGCATTCCGCGTACCAAGGAAGAGGCAACGCCGGGGTAAGGACTCGGGCAGGAACGGCATCGGGTAGAACGGCGAAGTTCAATTATTTTACAGGAGGAAACAGGTATGGATTTATTTACACAAATCAAGATGGGAGTTTCCGTAAAAGAGGCTGCCGAATACTACGGATTGGAAGTAAACCGTGGCAACATGGTCTGCTGCCCCTTCCACGCCGACCGTACACCCAGTATGAAGCTGAATGAGGATTACTTCTACTGCTTCGGGTGCGGAGCCCACGGCGATGTGATCGACCTTGTGGCAAAGCTGTTCAACCTGAGCAGCTATGACGCAGCGAAAAAGCTGGCGTATGACTTTGGGATCGACCCGGACAAGCCCCCGGCTGCGGCAGCGCTGCGGAAACCGAAATATCCGCTGGCAAAGGCGTTCCAGAATGAGACGCTGCATTGTCAGCGGATATTGTGCGATTATCTGCATCTTTTGGCGCATTGGAAGGTGCAATACGCGCCCAAAACGCCGGATGATACTCTTGATGACCACTTTGTGGAAGCCTGCCAGATGCTCGATTATATCGAGGATCTGACAGATATTTTAACCTTTGCGGAGTTGGAGGTTCGCGTGAAAACCGTGGATATGCTTCAAAAGGACGGCATGATTGACCGGCTGGAAGAACACCTGAAACGGACGGAAAAGGAGGTGGATGCCCGTGACGAAACGGAAATCGGCTAATTTAGACGCGCCCATATGGTTTGATGGCACAAATATCAATGAGGCGCTGTTCTGTGATGAATTTCTGAGCAGTCGGAAAATCATCTTTGCCGATGGTGCTTTCTTTACACCGGACGGCAGAGTGACCGACGATCTGCCGCTTCGTGGCGAAATCTATGAGAAACTGAAATGCTGCGCCGTGAACAATATCCCCCGCAAAATCACCAACATTCTGGAAGTGATGAAGCTGGCGGCTCATGTGGAGGACTTTGCACCGGAAGCAGATAGAATCCATCTGGCAAACGGTACTTTGAAGCTGGATGGCAGCTTTACCGAGGGCAGACCGAACATTGTGCGGAGCAGACTGCCGGTGGCATACCGCCCTGACGCACCGGCTCCCGTCCGGTGGCTTTCTTTTCTGGATGGGCTTCTCTATACAGAGGACATTCCAACCTTACAGGAGTTTATTGGCTATTGCCTGATTCCCAGCAATAAGGGGCAACGCATGATGGTGATTAAGGGAAACGGTGGTGAAGGAAAATCACAGATCGGTGCTGTGCTGGTTGCGCTTCTCGGCAGCAACATGAAGGATGGCAGCATCGGCAAAATTTCTGAAAACCGCTTTGCCCGCGCCGACCTGGAACACATTCTGCTGTGCGTGGATGATGATATGCGGATGGAAGCACTGCGGCAGACCAACTATGTCAAGTCTATCGTGACCGCCCAAGGTAAGATGGATCTGGAACGCAAGGGCAAGCAGAGCTATCAAGGGTGGATGTTTGCCCGCCTGCTGGCGTTCTCCAACGGCGATCTGCAAGCGCTATATGACCGGAGCGATGGATTTTACCGCCGACAGCTTGTGCTGACTACCAAGGAAAAGCCTGCGGGACGGATAGATGATCCTGACCTTGCCGAAAAGATGAAAGCCGAAGCCGAGGGGATTTTCCTCTGGGCGTTTGAGGGCTTGAAGCGGCTTGCCGCCAACAACTTCAAATTCACGGAAAGCCAGCGCACACGGGATAACCGGGAGGCAGTGAAGCGAGATAACAATAACGTCTTTGATTTTCTGGAATCCGAGGGCTATATCCGGCTGAAGTCGGACTGTACCATCAGCTCTAAAGACTTGTACGAAATTTACCGGATGTGGTGTGAGGAAAATAATCTGACACCGTTAAAGCGCCGCAGCTTCAGCGAGAGTGTGATTGCGAACCAAAGCAAGTACAATCTTGAATACTGCAACAAGATCACCAATGCTGCCGGACGGCGTGTATGGGGCTTCTTCGGTATTGAAGCGATTGCCAGACCTAATATAAACGGGTTTTCTGATGTTTCAGAGTATACGTACGTACCGAAGGACTGGCGATGATTTTTCTGCGACTGCGCCGTGTACGTATGTACGTTTTACTTTCCTGAAACGCCGCTATATGAAAAACTCTGACCGGCAAAGCCTATATTTTCGGGCACGAAATCAAGCCAAGTGAAATCCGTAAATTATTTGCCTGATGGCAGAAATGGTTTCACGGAATCGCGCTTCTCGGAACAGCAAAGCGGGTACGTGGAAGCGTGGAGAATCACACGTTTTAGAGTAAAGTCACACAGAACAGAAAAGTCGATAGGTGCCACCTGTGAACAGGACATCATAACGGCGATTCTGAGCGGATTTGACGACAATAGAATTTTTCACGATACAGCGAAGCGGATGCGCCGAATGGCGTGCTGGCTTCGCTTTTTCATCATCTGAATTTTGGAGGGAATTTGAATATGAGTGTACGCAATGAGATCAAGGCGCAGATCGTTCGCGCCGGTTTTACCATGCAGGAAGTTGTTGACCTGTTACATGATGAATATGGCTGGTCGGACAGTGTTTCCAATCTGTCCGCAAAATTGCAAAGGGAGAGCATCCGCTACAAGGAGGTCGTGGAACTGGCCGACGTGCTGGACTGCGACATCGTGTGGGTGAAGCGAGGGGAGCGCCGATGAAAGCACAGTACGCCATTCTCCGCTTTGCCAAGTACAAGGGGCCGGAAATCGGCCACATCGAGTCCCACAACGAGCGTACCAAGGAGAAGTACGCCAGCAACCCCGACGTGGACACGGCGCGCAGCCACCTCAATTTCCATCTGGTGACGCCGCAGCGCAAATACCGCGCCGAGGTGGAAAAGCAGATCGCGGAGGCAGTCTGCCGCACGCGGTCGGACAGCGTGCGCGTGGTGGAGGCGCTGGTGACTGCCAGCCCGGAGTTCTTTAAGGGCAAGAAAAAGGGCGAAATCAAGGCCTATTTTCAGGAGGCGCTGGATTTTATCCGGGAACACCAGGATCCCAAAACCATTATATCCGCCGTGGTGCATATGGACGAGAAAACGCCCCATATGCACCTTTGCTTTGTCCCGCTGACAGCGGACAAGCGGCTCTCCGCCAAGGAAATCGTCGGCAACAAGAAGAAGCTGACGCAGTGGCAGGACAGGTTCTGGGAGCACATGGTCAAAAAATACCCCGATCTGGAGCGCGGCGAGAGTGCCGGTGAAACCGGACGCGACCATATCCCACCGCGGGTATTCAAGGAGGCTGTCCATCTGAACCGGATGAAGGAGCAGATACTGAAACTGATGACAGATACCAATCTTCTTAATAAAAAATCGAAAATGGAAGAACTGGAGGCATTGTTGGACAAATATGTTCCGGCAACAGAAGCTCTGCGGACGAAGCTCAGAAAGTATGATAAGGCGTACAAAGCGCTTTCTGATGAGAACAGCGCACTGGAAGCGGAATTACAAACAGCAAAAGATGCCAGCAAGGAAAAGATTGCGGACAGACTGAAATACGGAAAAACGGAGCAGGAGCTTTGTGAGCTTCATGCTCTGATAGACAACATACCACCGGAAATTGTAGCTGCTTATAGGAGAAAAACAACAGGATTGCAAAACGAACGTTGAGGATAGCTTATGAACAATGAATTGATGAGAGACGTAAACTTCATTCGTTGTTCTACGATGATCGCCGAACTGCTGATGAAGTATAAATCTATGGAAACAGAAGAAGACCAAGAGGGCTGGATGCAAGAAGGGGCATCCAGCCCTCTTCTTTTTTTACTGCGGCTATTGAAAAGTTTTTTGTCATCGTTTATACTGTTTGAAGTAGATGTTTATTACTGACAAAGCAGAATGAAGGAGGTACCGTCCATGGAAAATGCATACATATATACACGTGTTTCAACTTTGATACAGGTGGACGGTTTTTCTCTTGAGGCACAGGAAGCAGAAATTAGAGCTTTTGCGGAAGCGCGCAAGATCAATATTGTCGGGAAATATACGGATGAAGGGAAATCCGGAAAGAATGCCGAGCATCGTCCTGCCTTTACGCAGATGATGGAGGATATTCGGAGCAAGAAGGACAACATTCGTTATGTTCTTGTTTTTAAGCTTTCCCGTTTTGCCAGAAATACCAGTGACACCGCAAAGTACCTTCAGGAGCTTTCAAGCTATGGAATTGGTCTTTTGGGGATCAAGGACGGGATCGACACTTCAACCGTTACCGGCAAGATGATTGCAAATATTATGGGAGCTGTCGCGGAAGTCGAGCTTGAAAACATTCATGAACAGACGCTTGCCGGTAGACAGCAAAAAGCCAGAAACGGTCTCTGGAACGGAGCGCAGGCCCCGTTTGGATATTCTTTGAAGGATAAAAAACTAATGATATATCAGAAAGAAGCGGAAACGGTCAAGGAAATTTTCCGGCTCTACACAGAGGAAGGGCAGAGCATCAGCTACATTGCAAAGAAACTTAATGATGAAAACATCCAGCGTGAGCAGCGCGGAAATGTAAAAATCTCTGGCTTTACAGACAGAACCGTTCGTATCATTCTCAGTAATCCGGTTTATGCAGGCATGATTTCCTACGGTCGCCGCCATACGGTAAAGGTTGAGGGAAAGAACAACGAAACGAAGGTCGTGAAGCAAGACGATGAAAGCAAGATTATCCTTGTGGATGGCGTGCATGAACCGATTGTCAGCAAGGAGACTTTTGCAAAAGCAGCAGAGCGGCTGAAAAAGAATGTTGCCCATCGAAAAACCCGAAGTGACAGTACGACCGTTTATCCACTGACTGGCCTGATCAGATGTCCAGACTGCGGAAAAAACATCTTTGGTTATACTGCGCCGCCAAGGAAAAAGAAAAACGGAAAAGAAGGTTATTATCCGAGATATATTTCCTATCGGTGCATATCCGGAAGAGATAGAAACGGGATCAGCTGTTCTCTTGCCAACAAGTATTACAGCGGCACCAAACTGGAAACCGAGGTGAAAGAGGTTATATCCTCCATGGTGACAATCCCGGAGTTTGTAGAGCTTATTTCTCAAAAGATTGATATCCAGACAGATGTAAATTCTCTGCGGAAGAAGCAGACAGCAATCCGAAATGAGATCACCAAATATAGCGGCAATCTGCTCCAGACTGAAAAGAGACTGACGGAGCTTGACATTGCGGATAGGCACTATCAAAGTAAAGTAGACAGTCTGAATCGTATTCTGGATGACCTGTATGAAAAGATCGAGGATGCACAGACAAGACTTGATGAAGTAGATCAGGAAATCGCTATGGTTGAAAAATCTGCCATGACGAAGAAATCCATCTTTGAAATGCTGGAAGGCTTCAGCAAGTATTACGATGTCATGTCGCCAGAGGATAAAAAGGCATTGTTGCAGGCTATGGTTTCGTTTATAGAGCTGTATCCGGAAAAGCGGGATGACAAGCATCTGATAAAGACGATCCATTTCACCTTCCCTGTTACCTACGATGGTGAAAGCGGAGCATTATTTGTCAGAACTAATGAACTGCAAGTTGAGACGTGCGCATTATTGTCCAAACTTCAAGGCGAGGAACACATTGAGACAGGTATCTCGCTTTCCAAACGAGAAATCGGTGGCCAGAAATGAAACGGTTTGCGGCAAAAATTCAAAGAAAGTGTGCTGAGCCAATTCCAAAAGGCTGTGCAATCTTTCTTATGATAGCTGGGATTTTTCTTGGCAGTGTGTTCTTGTACGGAGCATACACTTCAAAGGTGCGCATAACAAGAGATGACGCAGTTAGCGTAACTGCTGAATATGTTTCATGCCGAAAGATATATAGCCGTGGCGGAGGCGGTGTGGGAAGCGTTATTCTATATTTTGCAGATCATGAGCCATTAACGATAGATTGCTATTGTTTGTACGGCGATGCTGCCAGCCAGATTGAAGCGATAAAACCAGGAACAAGTTTGACGCTGCGTATACAGCCAGGCAGCGATATGGTTTTGGAAATGGTGAGCCGTGGAAAGACAATCATAGATTTTGATCAATCCACTGCGCAACGCAAGAAAGCGGTATCAGGTGATTTAATGCTAGCAGCTTTTTTGTACTTGGGTGCAGCGATCGGCGTTGTCAAACTGTTAAAGAAAGAAGTTTATTCTCTCTTCTGATAAGCCTACATGTGAGTAACCCCTAGGAAGAGATCTACCTGTATCATCTGTTGCTGGTCATAGAGTTTTCATATATGAAAATTCGGCAGTTTTTTAAAACTTCTCTTGCAATCCACCAGATGTTGTGATATAGTAGCTCCGTTATATTAGATGATTTCCCCTACCATGAAAGGATGAATACCATGACTACTTTGGAACTGATTCTGACGATTATCCAGC
>ERZ772884.1158-NODE-1158-length-17567-cov-3.769244_pt1 | contig 17567 bp, 30 predicted proteins | sample MGYA00580574_ERZ772884 | MGnify/ENA primary metagenome ERZ772884 (study PRJEB29015, sample SAMEA2737690) | human gut metagenome | biome: human gut; feature: human-associated habitat; material: faeces | place: China | collected 2012 ... | reverse complement strand
TTAATCAGCGAGTCAGCTTGGGAAGAAATGACCTGCTTATTCGCACCTTCCCTAGACTTACATCACTCACTGAAGCAAATGAGTAGCCAGGAAAGGCTATTATACCATTCTGTCGGGATTCAGCTGAGGGGTAACTTACAAAAGCGCCTATTCGTGACTGAGCATTGCCCAGGGTTTCCCATTCCTTTGTTTCTGGCATCGTTGGAATAGCTTGTTCTTGTTCCAGTAGGTCAGAAACATCAAATCTTGTGAATCTTATCGGTTTTATTGTGTAAAATTTCGTTGGAACTTTATCTACCATTTTGGGAGAAATAAATGGGAATATATATACATCTCCGGGATAAAATCTCTCCCTGGGAGGGAACAAAGGAAATATGTTTAACTGCCGGGTATTTTTTGCCCACTCTTGCGCTACTATCCCTGGCTCTTGTGTTTCTGCACAGCCGGTAACAATTACTACAAAAAGTAATGGAATTGTGATTTTTATTTTATTCATGACAAGCCCCCACGAGTAACACATAGGTTAATAAATAACGCTTGATTTTATTTGTATATTTTTAATGGTTATATTTAAATTGTTAGCAGGGATTTAGTGTTTTACATTCGAATTTATTAAAAAAAACTAAAGACCTGATGTTGACATTGTCCATCATGATTAAAAACTCTTCGCTTCCTAAGCGAGGCGATAAAATATCGTTGCTATGTATATTATTTCGCTGTTAATGGCTACCCTGCTTCTTCGCAGATACAGGAAAGACCGCTTTCCCATTTCTATACATCTGCCGGTAAATCATATCTAAATTCTTCGGGTGGAGTGATGGTATGAGGCTTGGCTGTTCAATGCCCTTTAAACGTCGCAGGAAGGCCTCAGAGGCGTTTTCTTGCCTTCCTTGGAGCTCTGACAGCCCATAGGCGTGAATAGGCTCAGAGGTTGTTTGAAGTGGAGGGAGAGTGATTAGGTTGAGCCCAGGGTAATGCCGTGCCATTAAACACACCTGAATCACACCCTACGGTACGAACTGCGAAAAACAGTAGTAGGGTACAGGCATTCGATTGCATGCCCTTACAGAGCGTTCTGGAGCGTCCTGTTAGCCCACATATAACGAAATTCACAACCTGAAACGCACTACTTGTCTCAAAGGTGAGTTATACGAAAAACAATCCCTGTTAATGCTCGACCTATTTTATTGATAGTAAATGAATATTTCTGATAATTATTAACCGTCGTACGTTTTTGGTTTTACTGATCGTGGCACGGATCATCCTCTTAGTTGTTTTCCGCACCGTATCAGCTTGCTCAGGCATGCATAAACTACTCAAACGCTGTCCACGCAGGACATATCGAATATCCCCGTTATCCACAGGGTAGATCCAATAATAAGATCCAAATATGATCCTAGATCTAACCCAAAAGAACCCAAAGGATCCCCGGTCTTGTATCCATTTGAATTATATATATAAATCGGTACTTTTGATTAACCGTCGTACGTGTATTTGTGAATGCTCATATGTGTTTTCATTAACGCATGAATGATTTTAGTTAACAGTCGTATGTAGTTTGATCTACAGTGATGGGATTAAACATTAACGGTCGTACGTTTAGGATAGGAATGACTGTGAACAAGAAAACGGATGTAATTAACAATGAAATCAAAGAACAAGCAGCATTCTCATTCGATGTCGTAGGTGGCACGGGCAAAGTTACTAACTTTACCCCTGGTAACAATGGTACCGTTCAACCTGTTGCTTTGTTGCGGCTTGGGGTATTTGTACCGGCCCCTCCGGGAGTAGCAAAGAAAAGTCTCCCGGAAGGGGTTGTTACGATGGATGTGTCCCGCGATTTACAGCATATGCAGATCGCATCAAGTGAAGGATACAAAGAAATATCGCTATCCAGCCCCCGTCTGGACATGGGGACAGATTTTCGTGTATGGCTTGGTATAGTCCGTTCAATACATGACCACGGCCATTACTCAGGAAGGATTAAGCTTCCTTTCAGCACCTTCCTTAAAAATTGTGGGTTTGACCCCTCAAGGTCGAATAAGCCCATGAAACAACGTATCGATGCTTCGATGATTAAACTGAAAATGGTCACTTTTCAGTTTAGAAATGAAGATTCAACCCTCACTACCGGTCTCATTAACTGGGCACGGTACAACTTAAAAACCAATGAGATAGAGATAGAGGGAGATCCTCGGATTCAGGAGCTCTATCAGATTGACTATAAGGTATATCTGCGCCTTAAGGCCCTTGATAATCTGCAAAGGAAAGAAAGCGCGCAGGCCTTGTATACATACCTTGCCAGCTTACCTAAAGATCCTGCACCGATCTCGATGAAACGTTTTCGCGACCGTTTACGGCTAACGTCACCAGTAGCCTCTCAGAACATGATCATTCGCCGGTCGTTGAAGGAGCTTGAGCAAATCGGGTACTTGCAATACAGAGAAGAGAAGATTGGTCGGTCAATAAAGTTCCACATACTTAAACGTAGCCCCTCTTTGGGTGCCAAAAAGAGCATCCTGGTCCCGGCTGAACAAAACCCAGCAGCTGACGATGCACTGATACATAAACTTAAAATGCTGAAGGCCGCAGGTTACTCAGAAGCGGAGATTGCTGGCGTTCTGGATGCTCTCGATAAGTTGCAGAGGGAAGGAAAGGCTGCTCCCGAAGTCGAGGATGCAGATTTTGAGGAGCTTTAAGGTCACATTCAGGAAACAGGCGTAGAAAAGGGGGGGACGACTCTCTGGAAGAATCGTCCCCTTATCGAAAAGTAACTTTTATCTCTGTTGCTGCACTTATAACTACACGTCCATTGCTGCCTCTCAGCACAAAAACACACTAACTATCTGATATTTATGCAAATAAGCGTCATAGAAGACAAATGCGATCAGAAACATTAACGGCCGTATGTTTTCATTCGTATTTGACCTCACCAGCTCAAAACATTAACCGTCGTACGTTCCGTTAGACGTGCGAAGTCCGCAGATTGTCACTTCAACCTGATAAAATTAACGGTCGTACGTTCCCAAGTATCATGGCAACCCCGGAAAGGTAGTAATGATTTTATAATTTAAAACAATCAGTTAAGAGCTATTTAAGTAAGTTTGCATGGTTCGAAAGCTGTTGTTCTTATCATGAGTTAAGTGGAAAAAGTTAACCGTCGTACGTATCACCATGCATTTTTACTGGGATGCGCACTTACAGTTAGTTGCGATGTTTGAGACCTCGTTAGTCAACGAGTTAACCCTGATCAACAGGGTCGTACGTAGCATGCTTAGTTTCGATTTTCGTAAAGCGACTCTCCGGTTTTACTTTCAGGTCAGTACGCAACTTAAAGAAAGTTACTTTTATGCCGAAAAGCGTTCTATGCGTTGTGCGGTTCTGGTTGCAGGACAACGCTCGTACGCTCTTTCGTACTAAGAGATCGCATTGCCCAGGTAATAAACCAGGACGGAAAGTTACTTTTGTCGATAAGCCCTGTTAGATGAAAGAGGGGCAGAGTGGAACGAAGGCGTTTGTCTTTGTGCATCCGTTCGTACATCTGGCCAGCCCTGACCGCCACACGGACTCAAGGCTTATCGCAATCAAAAGTAACTTTGTTAAACAACCTCACCAGCTTTTGCTTCGGAAATCCGTTGCTAATCACAGGCAAGACAATTTTACAGAGTCAGCGAATTATTTTTCGTAACTAAGGAATGTTTTTTCGGGATGTAAACAATAAAATGTCATTACATATTCAAGAACTGTATAAATCCACAGTTCTTGAATATGACCGTCGCCGTTTTTCTGAACGATTGTGAAAATAATAAATATACTGTAAAAGGCCCTTACAGCGTAAAAGACATAGATATGCATTTAGTCCATGCCTATAATGAGTTGCCGAGACATTAAAATAGATATGAGGTAAGAGAGTGATGAATATGAAAGAATTTCCACTTAGGGATATCCTTGTTGTCGGGATTCCTGTTCTGTTTTTTTTGGCTTTGCTGTACACGCTTAAAAGTCACTTTCCGGACGTAGTGAATGTTATTGGAACATTATTCGTTTTTATTTTTGCACCAGCACTGGTTGCTCTGTTGACCATGAACAGGGGCATTTTCGTCTACTTTGCCGGAGTGCTCGTTACACAGGTGCTTACCGCTTCTCTGGTTTATCTTGTTTCTTCCCGGGACATTAGTGAATCAGTGGGCCTTGGAGCGTGCGCAATCGTGATTTACGTAATTGCTCTGTCGAAAATTAAAGATATCAACTCATAGGTTAAATAGGAAAAGAAGCCTAACTCAGCACATTAGTGCAGGCTGGTTATCGCCACCAGCATAAAATCAACTCAACACTGTAGCTTTAGTCGGATTTATCCCCTCCTTTACATAATCACTGAATGTTTATGAAATAAAAGAACTTTTTTCTTCCTGATATTCAAACAAGGGCTTTACACAGCGTTTTAATCTGTATAATTGTTGCTGTCTGACACGAATAAAGAAGAGGGTTTTATTGCATATGGGTGGACGTGGAAGTTGCCGAAGAAAGCGCAGCCTGCGCTGTGTGCCCTGCTATGCAGAAAACTGGCACCGCTACAGAGCTGGGAAGGATTGTAACGGATGGGAAGATATATCAGTGCTCACAATGAAAGGGGCAGGGTATGTGTGTCAGTGCAGACAGTGTGGTCACACCTACATCTCCTATTCCTCTGCTGCCCGTCGCCAGTTTCAGTATCAGGTAAAAAGAAGCCTCGCTGAACCCGGCATACAGGAAAATTAATTTTATTAAAAAGACAATTCACCGTCTTAAGCCAGAATCTCGTCTGCGTATCAGGTTACACTTTCTGTATATAGTGGTTATGCATGGACTCGAAGTGTGAATGATGATTCGGACACGCAGTAGATTTCTGGTTTGATAGGTAATAAAAAATTTAGGGTTGGGCAGATTAATGAAAACCTCTATTCCACCGATTCTGTATGGAAGAAATATATCCGATATTTCGGAGAAGCATTTTGCCCCATGGTTTTGTCATGACGATCAATACCCTGCTTTGGTACTGGCTTCAACGAAAATAGTACCAGAGTCGCCTTCCCAGGACTGGTTTCTTGGCGAAGAACAATGCGGAGGGCACAGTTGTAACCAGTTTCCGGCAGCAGTATTACCATTGCAGATCATGCCTCAAAAGCATGGGACGCTGGAGCTCATTGCCGATGAGGAATTTGAGCCACGCTCGCTCGATTATTTTAACAGCGCATGCGACGAGGAACAGAAGCGAGTACGGCTGAATTATCAGTCATTCGTAATTTCTCACGGTTTAACCTGCTCGGATGAAAATGCTCTCCTGCTGACACAGACGCTATACCCCCTGGATGCGACTGATGCCAATCTCAGGGCCTTAACCACAGAACAGATCAATCTCAGAAGCCTTAATGTCGCCACTGGGCTGGTCCTTTTTGTAGTGGGGGTGAACTGCGACTAGGAGAGAGCAATAAAAGATAGTTTCACTACTATGCCACAGGCACAAGTTAACCAATAAAAGTCACTTTTGAGGTAGAAATGAAAAACATTAAACGCGAAGCATTACTGGTACCCATCATCGGGTTGTTGATCCTCTCCTATCACATGGGCTATTTCCTTTCCGACTGGCCATTCTGGCAGGTATACGCGATCCTGGCGCTGGCCTACTTTGCTGGCCGTTTTGGACTGAAAAAAAGGGCGTCGAAAGAGGAACCTGAGGAAGGCAAAACAGCCGGCCAGTAAAGCATTACCTGAACTGGCCTGTTGCGCTATCGGCATACAGGCCACTCAGTCATTTTACGGAAAAACCATAAAAGGAAAAACACCATGAGTAACATGACCGTGTCGTTTTACAGCAAAAAGCATCATGACACCGTAGCAAGCGCTATAAAGGCCCGTGCAACATCATCAATTGAGCTGCTCTGTTCTCCTACGCTGAATCAGCTTCTGGATCTGACAAATTCAATCTGCCAGTGCGCAGGTATTGAAAATCAGGTTGGCATTTTTGTGGCCGACTCAGTCACTGACGAATCCGCTCCCGGTGAACAGGTATCTAATAACCATGCAGTCTGGCTATATAACCAGAAACGGCATAGTGCTGCCCGTGATGCGATAGTTAAGAAAGACATTACGGAAGTGAAGATTGATGAGCCGCTGACGCTTAATGAGCTTATGGCGATCATCGATGTGGTCAGCCGTTGTGCAGGTATTGATGATGACGTAGTCGGTATTGCCGAGCCGATGATGACGGTTATTGATACTGGACATTCCGGGCAATCTACAGCTCAGGAATTGATGCTGCATTAATAAAACTCACTCGCAAAAGTTACTTTTGCAAGGAGGTGTTTATGCTGTTTCGGAAACTGGTGTTGTTGGGAGGGGCCTGTACCTTACTCTTGGCCTACCACGGTGGTTATTGGCTAAGCGACTGGCCGTGGTTGTTTTATTATGCGTTGGTCTCATGGTGGTTTTCATTTAGCTGGTATATTTTCATTACCCCTAAAGCACCTTCTGTTCCGGGAAAAAATAAGAAAAAGGAAAAATCATTGCCTATCGTTAGTCAATCTCCGACAAGCCGGTATAAACAGAATGATAGTGACGATTCTTCACTGATTTTACACAGCATTTATTACTCATCAATAAGCAACGTTCAGTCGGATAGTATCATTAATAATGGATCAGATTGTAGTTATTCGGACTCGACAGATTCAGGTTGCAGTGGGGGTGATTAAAAGTCATGGATAAATAATTACTATTTTTACAAAACAGTAGATGAGGAGGAGATATGGTACACACAGGAATAACCGATCACGCCAGACTCAGACTTATGCAGCGATCCAGACTTCCTCTGCATGTGCTCACTGATATGATCGACAAAAGGGAATATGTTGATTTGGGTTCGAAACCCGGGATATTAAAAGAACACATTCTGATTTATAGTCGACTGGATGAGAGGTGGTACGTTCTAATCAGGGACATAACATCAGGATGTATCGTTACGGTGTTACCAGAAAACTTCCATGATTCTTCATTTATAAAAATTAAAGAATCAGATAAGAAATCTGCATATGATTTAGCAAATAAAGTCAAGGCTCCTCGTTCTGAATTTATTAGTATAAATCTATGTTATAATGATTTCGATGGTTATCGACATTCAAAGAAGATTTATTCGATACCACTTTCACAAATTGATGTATCGCAAGATACATTTTTAAAGTCCAAATTTATCAAACTGCTTAAAAGACAGATTAGGGAAAACATTGCACGAGGGCTTTCATTTGATGAACAGATGATTGAGCCTGGTTATACACCGCTATTCCTGAACGTAAAGTTCAGCCCGGATACCTACAAAATACTCTATTTTTGAATGCAGGAGCATCTGAATGTGTGACAGAACGGTTTTTTTGAATTTCCTATCGCAAGATACGACCCCTTTTATTACTGAGGTTGAAATGCTTATTGGTGGAGTTCCACGACTCATGTATCCAGATGGCACGGAACAGTTTGCGGATGATGAAACCGATACACTCCTGATTTACTCCCCTCGACTGACTGAAAATGAACTTGAAGCTTTCTGCGAATTGAACATTGAGCATTACCGGACTTTTCACGATGCCAATGTAAAGCAACTGATCAGGGGAGACCGCGTACCATTAACCCCGTTCTGGGCTGAATAAACTTAGCTGCTGGGACTACAACTTTTTTGGGGGGATCATGTATCTGCATCTTGTTCCAACGCTATACCACACCATTTCAAATAAATGTCGACTTGAATCAGTGACGATCCCGGAACTGGAGTTTGAGATTAAAGGTGATGCCCTTTCATGCGGAAGACCGTTTCCTAATAAACGGCTTACTGTGGGTATGCATAAAAATCGTAAAGCCATGGTTGGCTTACTTCTTGAGTATGAAAAGAAAGTAAGTCATTTTACAACGCAATATAAATGGTACATAGGAGAGATTGGTTTTGTTCAGCACAATATTAAAACTATAGTGATGGATTCTGAATTTGACCTTATTTCACAATATATAGGCTTAAATATTGGTCTTGATGAATTTAAACCAAGGCTCTATCCTTCTTATCACAAAGTCGCGCCGGTTAAAATACAACCAATGATGGAATCATATCGAACCGGCGAAGCGGTTAATACTTTGCAGCATGATGTATGGGAGAATAATGTTTTATTGTCCAGAACGGAAACATTGCTCTTGAATACTTTGGAGTCTGACAGGCTTTCCAGATATAGTTTTTTAACCGACAGGCTTCCCCAGCCAGACTCTGCAATTTGCATTTGAAAATTCTAGATGCAGCTCCGGTTTAGTTCCGGGGCTTTTTTTTTCAACAAGACATTCTTGCAAGTTCTGTTATAGAAAGACTGAAATACAATCAGAAAATGTATGGTGCATGTAATTTACGTTTTTAGGGTTTGTTCCAGTCAAATATCCCTCATAATTACTAAATGATTTTACCTTAAGTCTCAGTCTTGCTTAATACCCTTCGTAAACACTGGAGCATCATGAATTATAGTGTTTAAATCAAGAATGTCAGGCACTGAGAAAGTTACTTTTTTTTGGGGAATTTATAAAATGGGGGTTGATGAAGAGGTAAAAAAAGGTATCCTGGTTTCAACGAAGAAAGATTTTTCGTACTAACCTTTTCTTTCAGGGAGTTTCTATGTCCATCGAAAATACATTGATTGATGAATTAAACACATCAGAGAACACAGGAGATATTATTCCTTCTGTACCTATTGATTTAATCATTGCTCAACGTACTGCTGGCATTGCGGCGTTTATGGAAGGTTTAGAGAAACTCAGAGAAGCAGAAATGTTGTTCGCAGCTGCTGCTGAAAAGGATTGGTTCTCAGGGCTGGATGAGATTGTGGCGTCAGGTAGGCGTTGCCGTAAAGAAAATGAAATAGAGGCTTTACGACGCCGGGTGGCTCGTTGTGTTGATAGCAGTATCTGGACACGCCTGATGACCCAGACAGGGATGTTTACGTTTATGAGTAGTGAGCAACATGACAAATGGACTGACCAGGTATACGGCGAAGAATGCCCGGAAGTGACTCTGGACAATGTCATCAGTACGTTTCAGCATCTTCATGCCTCAAAGAATGAAACGTTTGTTACAGGTATTATTGATGTTTTCCGTAAGCTGTCCTGGGACTACAAAACAAATAATCCTTGCCGTCTGGGCAAGAAAATTATCCTCGAAGGTGTTTTATCCATAAATGTCTCTCGAACCCGATACGCTTCGGTCAGAACTAATGCGCAGAACTGGATTAACGATCTCGCCCGTGCTTTCTGCCTCATCGACAAGAAAAACGTGCCAGATTCACGTATAGCAGAAGGGAGCCAGTACAGGGATTTTATCAACTTAAACAGTTATACGTTAAACGGTGTGTTTACCTGCGAGTGGTTCACTATTAAATCTTTCTGGAAAGGTTCCGCTCATGTGACGTTCACTCGTCCAGACCTCGTTGACAAAATTAATGAGATTGTGGCTACCCGATACCCTGACGCTCTACCATCCAGGGTCTGAAATTACTTTTCGTTTTTAATCCATAACTACAGTTTATACAGGAATCTGGGCATGGCTATTGTAATTAAAGAACGCTATACCACCGCTGTGATCAGCACAGCGCACATTGCTAAAGATGACGCCGAGTTATTAACTGATGCCAGTTATAATCCTCGTTCTGAGAGTGGTCGTAACTGGATTCACGCTAATGAGTATGGCTACATTATTCGGATAAATTGTGAAAATCCCGGATGGAAACAACTTTTACGTGATGATGGTATATCCTGGCCTACAATAGAAAATATCGAAAAAGTAATTGCCGCAGGGTACGAATGTGTTCATTTTGATCGTGACGCAGATATTGTGGATGAACTTAATACGTGGGAGTGGTAACAGTTCCTTACCAGTGACTCATAACCTGTAGTGTCGGGTCAATATATGTGCGTAAAACATAAAAATTAAGGAGACGCAAATGGGCATAGCAAATGGATGTCGTTCAGTACAGCAAGATGTTCCTGCAACCGATAATGACGTTCGACATGAAGTCATTGTCACCGGCTGTGTGACAAAATACGGAAGAGGGATTCATTTCTGTAATGATGAGCTCCTAAGTGGTGCTAATCATAATCTCTGGTTCCCGTTGAGCTCTGAGGAAGACTGGTTTTCCGGCATTGAGCGCGTGCTGATGATGAATGGACTGGCGGAGAATGTCGTCAAACTCAGTCCTCTTAATGACGGGGAAGATTATCACGACTGGAAAGTGACGTATAACCGCCGGAACGTCTGACAACCTGGAAAGTAACTTTTTACCTGTTTATGCCTGTGTGAGGATTCGATAACTGTGTTAAAGCGGAATGCATTTTTCTCCGAAATGACATTGTTAATATCATAAATTCCGAGGGATTTTTAATGTTTAACCAAACTGAAAAGTCAATTGCCCAGATTGCGGAATATATTCCCCGTGCCTGTCGCGATATGAAGTTAAAAGAAGCCAAGGCCCGGCTTGCTACAAAAATCGCTCTTTATATTAATGACGGCAGTGATGCCGAGGTGCTTAATGCAACCTTCGCTCGTGCACTTAACAGCCACACCCGGGAGGATTTCTTTTCTAACGTATCTGCATCTATTGATTATAAGGTGTCATGATTACAATCAAAGAAAATATAATCACGTTATTAATGTCATGATTTATTACATTTCTGCTATGTGCTCCAGTGATTTCGGATTAATGATAAATAGAGTGTTTAGAGGGGTTGACTGGAAGTTCTAAGTTGCTATCCTGGTGATTAATGATAATAAAATTTACCGAGTAACGGAGGCTGATAAGTGGCCACTCACATTCGTAATTTTAGCTGGAACCGGGTAAAGCTTTCGACGCTCACATACGACCAGTTAGAACAGCTAAAAAAGAAAGTCGAAGAAGAACACGCCTGTAATAATGGGATCTTCCTTTATGACAAAGCTGGGTTGAAAAAACTTGATGCTTTGAGCTGGGCTGTATATCACAAAATGAAAGCAGACAAAAAGTCCGGCCAGGTCAGTTGATTTCTCTGTCATAAAACTAAATCCACTTCTTGCCGGACATAGCCTGAAAATTTCTGCAAATCGAGGGTGAAGTTCTTTTTGAGGAAGCGTTGTATGAAATTATCCAAATTCTTTGAGCTGATAACTGCCATATGGGCAAACAGACTCAACCAGCGCCGCGATCCTGAAGTCACGATCATCATCCACTCTCCAGGAAGTGTCGGAGTTACACCAGCAGTAGAAGTTGAGTCCATCGAGGCCGGGTTCGACTGGAATGCCGGTCAGGTGTTGATTTACCCGGCACAGCCATTGACCACGCTTACGCCAGACCAGGTAGCAGACATTACCACCAGCGTGCGCAAAGGCCAGTCCTGGCATGCCTATGAGGCTTACAAGAAGCATAAAGCCGAAAGGGATACCGCCGCGATTGAGTATTCGAAAGTAGCAGGACAGCGTGATGAATTATTGACAGCCCTTGAAGCACTTTCTGCTGCTTGTGACACTGGCGAACGTGACCGGGATGGAAAGCAAAGCGGAGTAGTTATTCCTGACAAACATGCTGTATGGGCTGCGCGTGAAGCCATCGCCCGCGTCAAAGGTGGTATAGTATGAAAACTGATATCACCGCACTGCCACCCAAAATCAACAATGGCGTACTCCGGCGATTGAATGCTCAGCGCGGGCAAAGAAATGGCAGAGGCGGAAGATATAAGCGTTTTCCATCAGTTCAGAATATAAACGATTGGGTCGTAGAACGTTTGATTTCAGAAATTATCGCAGAGAGCAGAGATGACTGATTTCACCGAACTGACACAGTCAGAAATAACGGTGCGTTGTCTCATCTAAAGCAACTCAGCGAGTACCCCACACCGTCCACTCAGTTCGCAGGGATTATATCCCAATATATTTCAAATATGGTGGAGGTGAAGAAAAAGGCTAATTCAGTAATAAGTGCGGTCGTAACCGCAGCCCGTATCCGGAGAGTCAGACCTTTCGATGGGGATGAGTAATGGCTAAGCGCGATTTTTACCCAACTGGCGCGACATGCTGGCAGGGCGGTAGTTGCACTCGCAGGGGGATAACTCGTCGTCATCGTTATATCACCGGTGGCGATGGACGAAAGTTCGAATCGTGCCCGTACACCGACGACTGGTACGCACTCGGCGACACCTTTGACACCTTTGGGAATCCGTACCGGTATCGAATCACCGGGGAGCAAGCCAGGGTTCTTACTCAGTTCTGCAAAGACAATTTAGAACAAGAGAAAAACTGACAATGACAAAATATAACGAGCTCGACTCAAAAATACTGAACAAAATTGGTGAGTACCCAGCACCATTTTCCAGTCTGTACGTCAAAGATGTAGCCGAAGAATGTATCCGCATTGCAAAGGAGGAGAATAAGCCTGAACCCTTTCGCATTCTCGATCGCCGACTCCAGGCGCTACGTAAAGCTGGTATGATCCGCAGCACAACTAAGGGATGGGTGAGGGCTAAATCATGACAACAGAAACCTTAACCAGAGAGTGGTTACAGTATCAAATTTCAGCAATTGAAGGCGCTGGCATCACTGACAGCAACACATTGGCTGCTTTCAAGCTTGCGCTGGCCGCGATGAGCAGCAAACCGGTAGTGCCGGATGAGGTCGAGCGTGTTGCCGCTGTATTAGAGCTTATCGGTAGCTTTGAGGCTACTGATATTGATAGCGACACAGTAGATTTACGTTTTGAGAACAATGATGTCGACACCGGCTCTGACGTATCCATTACTGAATATGCCGCACGCGGTTCCGCTATTATCCGTATGCTGGCTGACATCTCATCGGGATTACCCGATGGATACGTTCTGGAGGCGCTGAAGAACACGCAAACCGAGAATGAACTGGCACGAGGCCAGTTATACGTAGCCCAGCGAACGCTATTAAATCAGCAGCGAAAGATTGCAGAGCTGGAGTCCCGCACCGTGAAGTTGCCGAAACCTAAAGATTCTGACCCGGGTTGGAAAATTGATCCGGAATTTATCAGCAAAGTTCAGAACGAGATAGGGTACGATGACCAATGCGAATGCTGGGAGGGTACACCTTCCTTGGAGGTAGTAGAGGCCGTTTTGCTGGCCGCCGCTGGCATCAAGGTGAATTTCGAAGGAGAGCAGAATACGCAGCCGCTGAGCGAAGCAGAACGGGCAGAGCCACAGGAACGCCGCAAAGCCGAGAGGGATACCGAGCCTTATGGTTTCACAGATGGTGACCGTCGCGGGATGATTTACAAACCTGAGCATGCCGATCGGCTGAGCGATCCGGTGCCGGTCTATCGCCACGCTCAGCCAGCGTCGGTTGCGCCGGATGCATTGATTAAAGCTGTAGATTTTTATAAGCAGGTTAAGCGTGAAAATCCGCCAGTTGAAACGGGATCCTATAAAGATGCCGTTGAGTGGGTACTGAAAGAAGCCTGCCGAGCTGTCATAAAAGATGAATGATGTCACAGACAATCAGATAGAAAGTTACTTTCCTTGCTCTTTATTAGAGATAACCCCGCATAAGCGGGGAGATAACTCTTTGATAAAGCCAAGCTTCATACTCAACTTTCTTCAGTCATCAGGCTGGTCGCGAAAATATATTGTTCTTCGCTCATTATTTACCATTGTTTATGAACGCTCCATTTTTGCTTTTACTGATGAGTAATTGTGAAACCTCATCAGTAAAAGTAACTTTTACCTGGTTCCAGCAATTAGGGGCTTGCACCTGAGTTTCAAAATAGTATCCTGGATTGAAAGAAAAAGGATATTAACCGAGATTATCACTCATGAATGATCCCACAGTAGTCAAAGAATATCGAAAAGCAAAGTTACTTGCTGCTACTAGTGCAATCGAGATAGCCATCATTGCAATGGAAGATTTGATTAACGACTACGATCGCGAAAATACCCATTTTAGCGGCGGGCATCCCAGACAGGGCCATGCAAGTACGTTGCGGCAGATGCAGCAAATTAACAAGGCATTGAAGCGGGCGCGAGTATGACGGATATCACCGAACTGGCACACTCACCGTTTATCAGAGGTCAAAAATGAAAGACCACGAAATTCGAACACTGGTGAACAAACTGCATGAGATAGCTATCCAGTTTCACGGCTCCCAGCAGTTAAGAGAGCAGATAGCTCATACAGTTAGCTCCGCAATTACCAGACAGGAGAACGATATAGGGACTAACGAACCAATGTTCTACGTGAAAGGTGATGCAGCAATCCGTTTGCTAAAAGGTGAAACTCGCTATGCGACAATCACTACAGAACCAAAGCCAGGAGACGTATTACCCCTATATATCAGACAGCAATCAGCGCAGACCGCAAGAGCGCCAAAAGGTAAAAGACTTCGTATCGCTGAAGACCGGTATGCTGCATACTTCCCGCAGGAAAGACCGCTTGACGGGGCGCAGCTCATCGCCTGGGATGAAAACGGGAACCTGTTAGGAATCGGTTTCGGCCGCTATACGCGAGAATCTGGGATAGTGATAGTCGTAGGTGGCCAAAAATACGATTCGAATCACGTCATACATTGGGATTGCCAGTAGACAGCCCTAAAAAGGAAGCAATAAATGGCGATAAAAAACAGAATACGTGAAGCTGAAATTTTCCGTGCCCGTACGGGTGAGTACCCAATCGATATGTACATTAAGTGGATTAAAAGCGGAGCGCTGAATTTTGGTGCTGAATATCAGCGGGACTATGTCTGGGGCCATCAAGAGCAGCAAACCTTTTTACGCGTCCTTATTTCAGGATTTCCCATTGGCAGTGTAGCGCTGGCTAAAGCACCAGACTGGGATATTTGTGACGGCCCGTACATTGAGGTTGTTGATGGGAAACAACGACTCACAACTTTAAAACTTTTCATCAACAACGAAATTCCCATTGTTATTGGTGGAGAGGAAATTTACTGGTCTGAGTTTAGCAGAAGCGAGCAATTAGCGTTTGGTCGGCCAACACTAAGCGCAGTAATTCTTGATGATGCGACCGAAAAAGACCGGATAGCGTATTTCGTTGCGGTCAACTTTACCGGTGTACCTCAAAGCGAAGAACACCGCCAAAAAGTTCTGAAATTGCAGGAGCGTGCAGCATGACTGATATCACCAAACTGGCGCAGAGAGAGAAATTCGAAGCGTGGTGGGAGCGCGAGTATAAACATCTCGAATCCTCGAAATATACCGATGCTGTGCCGCATATCAAATACGGTTTCTGGATGGCATATCAGGCCGGTGGCGCTGAGCTGGTAGAGGCGGTGGAGAAGGCGCAAGGGATGGAAACCTACTGGAAAACTCAATGCCGTGGGATAACAGACCACTGCGAGGAGTTGCAGGCGCGGATCGCCGAGCTGGAGTCCCGCACCGTCACCGCTGCCGCCGCTGATGTACTGGCAGAGCGTAAGCGGCAGGTTACGACGGAGGGATGGACGCCGGAACATGATGACCAGCATGTAAATTTTGAAATGGCAATTGCAGGCGGACTGTACGCGATATCAGCTGTTGATAGCCACCATAAGTTACGCAATTCAGCTCCCTCAGCATGGCCATGGGACAGAAAGTGGTGGAAACCGGACGGTCCGCGACGTGATCTGGTTAAAGCTGGCGCGTTAATTCTGGCTGAAATTGAGCGGCTCGACCGCGCCGCTGGCATCAAGGTGGAGGCTGAGTGATGAAAGTAGGACAGAGGCAAAAACTGTTTCTTAAGGCTATCGCTCAGCAGGGAAACAGTGACTTTGTATTCTCGGGCGGGGTCACTGACCAACGTGTAAGAGAGGGATTAGAGAAGAAGGGGCTACTTAAAGTTGTGCGTCAATCTCCCGGCTATTACCCAATCTACGAACTGACCGAGGCTGGAAAAGTGTACTGCAAATTACACGGGTGGGAGGCTGAGTAGATGGCTAAGCCACTTAACAAGCGCGAACGCGAGTTTTTAAAGCCAGCAATTGTCCACGGCTGGGAAATCGAAATAAGCCCATTCCGTAAAACGGCGTTATGGGATGGCGATTCTCTCCTTCCGGTTAGAGTCGGCGCCATGGCTGAAAGCCTGATAAAGCGCGGCTATCTTGAGCGAATTTCTATGGGATTCGGCAGGGACATTATCCGAGCGACGGAAAAGGCTAAAAATTTACGGTGTTACCGTTGCTCGTATGGCAGGACTATCAAAAACGGTCAGCAAGCTGGCTCATGCCCGCATTGTGACGGCGGCATTAAGCAAGAAGGAGCCAACCAATGACCAGTAAATTAACCAGCGAAATTCTGGACGATGAGACTCTAGCAGAGCTGATCGCTTTTCGCCGTAGCCGCATAGAGTATTGCCAGAAGGAAGGTCTTCCATATCAGAAGGCGCTGCATGATTCGATGATGCTGGCACTTGAAGAGCTACAGGAACGCCGCAAGCCACTGCAAGACAAAGACCTGCAGGGCGTAATTGATGCACTGGAGCACCCTGCAGGGTTTAACGCGGCAGGTAAACAGGTGGTGCGCCATGCCTTGGTGGAGCTACAGGAACGCCGCAATGCTGAGAGGGACAGCAATCCGGTGGGATGGACTGACGAGGCTGAGTTGCGTGATGTTGAAAAAGATGGGTGCGGTTATCTGTTCAAGGCTAACCCCATCACGCCGCACGCTGACCCTCGCCGTGTCATCCCGCTCTATCGCCACGCGCAGCCAGCGCTGGTAGTGATGGATGATGAAAAATTAAGAACGTTATTTGATGCCTGGTTTGCTTCTGATTGTTCTTTTGACCAATCCCCTGAGGCCTCTGAGGCCGATAACATCGCCTGGCGTGAATCGTACTGGTACGTATGGCAACGTTGCCGCGCCGCCATGCTCGCAGCCGCCCCGCAGGAGGTGAAATGATGCCCTCCATCGAAGAAATGGGCAAGCGAGCAGCACTGCTAAAATGGAAGCGCCAGTTTGGGCCATTCGAAAAATGCCCTGAGTGTTACGGCCTTCTATCCGGTTGTATGTTATGCGGTGGTAACGGCTGGGTGATTCAGGAAGATATTGATGCTTGGAATAACCCTATTTCGAAGATGAGGCGACAGATATGACCGCACATCACTCTTTTCGTTGTATGAAGTGGTATATACAGTGGGATAGAGTTTAGCTCCTGTCAACTCTCTATTCTCGTGACGCGTAGTGTATAGTTCACTTATCAAGTGGTGTAATAACAAAGCAAACGGTAGTGCTGGTATGTTTTTTGTGCGCGTATGATAGCACTAGCGTCGCAATCAGGAAAAAGTTACTTTTATTACTAATTTTGGTCATCGCCTGTAGGTTGAAGATAATTCAATAATCTCAACATTGGGCGAGAACAACAGATTGTACATAAATCTTAGAGGATATATAAAAATGAGCAATTTACTTGAAAAAGCTTTAATGGAACTTTCTGACGGCTCGCGAGAGAAAATGACAGATTTAACTAGTATAACCAAGCGCATGACAGATTTAGCTAGGGAAGGTGCGAATAAGCAGGTCATTTCTTCCCAAGCTGACTCGCTGATTAA
>ERZ772884.1155-NODE-1155-length-17588-cov-4.632293_pt1 | contig 17588 bp, 20 predicted proteins | sample MGYA00580574_ERZ772884 | MGnify/ENA primary metagenome ERZ772884 (study PRJEB29015, sample SAMEA2737690) | human gut metagenome | biome: human gut; feature: human-associated habitat; material: faeces | place: China | collected 2012 ... | reverse complement strand
GAAAAGTAAGGTACGTATTGGGGGAAGGCCAAGTGCTTACTACAAGCGAAATTAAAAAGTTTATAGATAGCGATGCAGCAAGCGCCAAAAAGCGGCTTGCGAAGGTCGGCTTGCGGTATTATGAAGGCAATCATGATATCAATAACTATCGGATTTTCTTCTTTGATGCAGATGGAACGCTTCAGGAAGATAAAACAAAAAGCAATATTAGAATCAGTCATCCCTTCTTCAAACTGCTTACCGATCAGCAAGCGCAATATATGCTTTCGGCGAAAGATGGCTTTGTGAAGTCCGATATCCCGAAACTTCAGACGGAGCTTGACGCATATTTCAACGAAAATGAATCCTTTGCCGCTGAACTGTATGAATTGCTTGTTGGCTGCATTTCCAAGGGCTTTGAATATATGTATGCCTACAAGGATGAAAATGACAGGACAGCGTTCCAGACGGCTGACAGCATCGGTGTCGTGGAAGTCCGGGAAAAGGAAACGGATGACGGCTGTGCTTATGTGATCTTCTGGTACATCGAGCGCGTCGGCAAGGACAACAAGACAATCAAGCGTATTCAGGTTTGGGACAAGTCCCAGACCGTTTTTTATTGCCAGGTCGATGATGGGGAAATGGAACTGGATAAGTCCGTTGGCATCAATCCAAGGCCGCACATCATCTACAAAAAAGATGGTGACGCAGCTACCTACTACGATGATTACGGCGTTATTCCTTTCTTCCGGCTGGATAATGGCAAGAAGCAGGTCAGCGGCGTAAAGCCAATCAAAGACTTAATTGATGACTATGACTTGATGAATGCCGGGCTTTCCAACAACATTCAGGACACAAATGAAGCGCTGTATGTGGTCAGGGGCTTTCAGGGCGACAATCTCGATGAACTGATGATGAATATCAAGGCCAAAAAGCACATTGGCCTTGACGATGACGGCAGTGTTGATATTAAGACCGTTGACATTCCGGTTGAAGCCAGAAAAACAAAAATGGAAGTGGATGAAAAGAACATTTTCCGTTTTGGCATGGGCGTGAATACGGAAGCCCTGAAGGACACAAGCGCCACCACAAGCATCGCTATCAAGTCGGCCTATGCAAACCTTGACCTGAAGTGTGACGGCCTTCTGCCGAGCCTTAAACAGTTCATGCGGAAGCTGCTGAAGCTGGTATTGAAAGAAATCAACGACACGCAAGGCACAGACTATGAGCAGAAGGACATCTATTTCACCTTTGACCGTGAGATCATCACCAATGCACAGGAAAACGCACAGATTGACTTGACGAAAGCGCAGGAGCAGCAAGCAAAGCTGACAACCATCCTGAACGCATCCGCACAGCTTGGCGATGAATTGACCAAGCAACTTATCTGCGAAGCGCTTGATTTGGACTATGATGATATCAAGGACAAGCTTCCCAAGCCTGAAGATGATCCGACAGCGGCGGCACAGGCGGCGCTTGGCGGCGTGGAACCTGAAAAATAAGAAAAGGAAGGTTTTTCAACCTTCCTTAGTTTTTACAGCGAAATCACCATAAAGGCGGTGATACATATCAATAAGTGGGAAAAAGAAGTCCAGCAGTCCCTTTTGGATAGTGAAGAAGCTGCGATCAAAGAACTTGAAAAGCAGTATGCGCGGGCGCTGAAGGACATCACCGATAAAGTCAAGTCATTTCAGGCAGACATTGACCTATTAGATCAAGCGCTTTCGCAAAACGGGCTTGACGATGCTACAAAGGCGCTGCTGCAATCGCAGAAGCGGTCAAAGGTCTATCAACAGAATTATCAAAAGGCGCTTAAAGGTCAGGTCAGCGGTGTCCTTGATAAGCTGCACGGCGATAATTACGCCACGATTGACAAATATCTGAAAAGCTGCTATGAAACCGGATATATTGGCACGATGTACGATATAGCAAAGCAAGGTGTCCCCATCATCGCGCCGATAGATCAGGCGGCAGCAGTCAAAGCTATTTTGACAGATTCAAAGATCGTTGAGGGCTACTATAACCATCTTGGCGTAAACTATGACAAGCTGAAAAAAACCATCACGCAGGAGATCAGCCGTGGCATTGCTTCCGGTCTTCCTTATAGCGACATTGCCCGTAACATCAACAACGTGTCCGGCAGCGGACTTTCCAACGCAAAGCGCATTGCCAGAACAGAAGGGCATAGAATTCAGCAGACATCTTCCCGTGATGCGCAGTATGCGGCCAAGAAAAAGGGCTGTGATGTAGTCAAGCAGTGGGATTCCACACTTGACGGCCGGACGAGAGATTCCCATGCGCGGGTTGACGGCGAAATTCGGGAGCTTGACGAAGAATTCTCCAACGGGCTTATGTTCCCCGGCGACCCATCCGGCCGCGCTGCGGAAGTTATCAATTGCCGCTGCACGTCCAATACAAGGGCAAGATGGGCGCTGGATGACGGTGAGCTTCAGACGTTGAAAGAACGCGCCGAATACTTTGGGCTGGATAAGACAGCAAATTTCGAGGATTACACAAAGAAATATCTGACGGCCAGTGAAATACAAGCAGAAGTTGAACAGGCGGCGAAACCGAAGAAGGAATATCTGACGGAAAAGAAGCTTAAACAGAAGATCGATGATGCCGACAACGAAATTGCCGACCTTCTGGCGCCGTATGGCGGTGATGAAGTCAAGTTCACACTCGGCGCAAGTGTTGACGATCAGGTGAAATACCTGACGCTGTTAGACAATAAAAACGACTGGCAAAAGAAACTTGACAAAAAGCTGGTAACAAAAGAGAAAAAGAAGCTTGTCAAAGAACAGATGCAGATTCAGCAGCAGCTTGATAACATTGAAATCAAAACCTACAGCGGAATATGGAAGGATGATATCACAACTGCTGATTATGCTACAAAGCAGCATTCCATAGCCGCAAAGAAAGCGTACTATGAAAATAAGCTTCTTACTACGGCCGACCCAGATGCCATTAAAAAATATCAGCAGTACCTTAAACAGCTTGAAGAATTTGAGACTGAAGGCAAGAAACTTTATGATCTTCAGGCGCAGCTTGCGGCAACCACAGCAAAATTGACAAACTTGCGAAAAAGTGGTATCATGTCAAGCAGCAAAGCTATAGCTTCCGATGCATTTTCTCCTGAAAGAAAGCAAGCCGCAAAGTGGTTTGATAGAAAGTCGGGGGGATTCAGTTCGGCAGATGCTTACTTTGACCCACCGGCCAAGGCTGTACATAATGCTGCAACTGGGAAAGAGCGTCACGGCTTCTATACATATACATCTGGTTCAGGCGGCCACAACAGGCCGCTTGCCGGTTTTGAAAAACCTTGGGTAAATTCAGGAACCGGCTGGGAACAGCAATATTACAAAGGCCCTCACAAAGTCTGGATTGACTTTGAAGGCAAGGGCGAAGATATCCGAGGATTGACCACTTTAATTGAAAAGTCAACCTATCCCGATGATGTGTGGTTACAATCGGGACAAGGGTTCGGCACATTGGGTGGTTTTCTTGGCGTTGATGCGAATCTGCTTCAGGGAATGACAGATGCAGAGCTTCAACAGTTTGTTGGGAAAAGCAGCATTTTACATCAGTTCATTTCAACGGCAGTCAACGAAGGTGGCGGTTCGATGTTCAATGCAAAGCCCGTAAAGTTTAACATCTATGCTCCGAAGGGTTCCGAAATGCTGTATGCTTCTGACGTTGGTGCTTTTGGAAAAGGCGAAAACGAAATGATATTGCAGCGTGGCGGCACTTACGAGATCACAAAAATCTATTGGGGCAAGGATGCAACAGACGGCAATAAAACAAAGCTGTTCGTTGACTTAGACCTTCATCCCGAATTGGGATATGATAAGTTCCAGCAAGACCCGGGAGAATGGAAAGGCTCAACCAAGAATTACAAAAGCTAAAGGTGGTGTGACCCATGACGATTGATGAGAGAATCGAACAGGAAATTAAATGCAATCCTGAGCTTGCAAAGGTGTTCAAGGAACATCCTGAGCGAAAGGAAATGTACAAGCAGAAAATCCTTGAATCTGAGAATGAAGCGTGGGGATGCACTCGCCCAAATCCTGTGTGGTGTCAGACTTGCAAATTCGCACATGGAAAAACCCCGTTTGAGGACGCGCCTGACAAATCCTATTGTATGATATACAGCAAGAGTGACGGCGAAATGAAGCCGAAGGAAGTGCTGTTTGACGGTGAAGAATGCGAGTTTTACGAAAAGGGGTAAAATGATAGATAGCAAATTAAAGTCTGCTATATACGGTCTTGCGGTCGCTGACGCTGTTGGTGTCCCATATGAATTCAAAACGCGAGGGTCATTCAGGGCAACTGACATGGTCGGTTATGGCTCACACAATCAGCCAAAAGGCACATGGTCAGATGACACAAGCATGACGCTTGCGACTTGTGATTCAATCAAAGAATGCGGTTGTATTGATGCATCCGATATGCTTGCAAAGTTCAGGGCATGGGCGTACAAAGGCAAATATGCCATTGATGGCCGTGTGTTTGATATCGGCTGCACGACTTCCGCAGCTCTTTACACTGGCAAGGGCAAGGATGATGAGCGGTCGAACGGAAACGGTTCTCTGATGCGAATTATTCCGCTTGCTTTCGCTGATGCGAGTGATGATGAGATCAAAGCGGTTTCGGCTATTACACACGCCCACGATATTTCAAAAGCTGCTTGCGTATGCTATGTGCATATAGTCCGGGCACTGCTCCGGGGTGAAAAGCTGAAAGATATTCTTGAAAGCATCGAAAGTCCGTTTGAAAGGCTCAGAACCATCAATACGCTTGACGAGAGTGAAATCAAGTCGGGCGGCTATGTTGTTTCCACTCTGGAAGCAGCTTTGTGGGCTGTCTCCACGACTGACAATTATCGTGATGCAGTTCTGAAAGTCGTCAACCTTGGAAATGACACTGACACTGTTGGCGCTGTTGCCGGTGGACTGGCTGGGATTATCTACGGCTTTGAAGGAATCCCGTCTGAGTGGATTGAATCCCTGAAGGGCAAAGACATAATTGAAAATTGTTTATTCTAAAAGCATCGTACATCCGCACGGTGCTTTTTTCTATGCCCCAACGCATTTTAATGCACGGCGTGTGCTTTTTGTGCGCTTATCGTGTGTTCGCAAGTTACAGGCAAGTTAAAAAACATAGTGGTATCAAGGGTTTGCAGAATCGCAAGCCCTTTTTTCATACCAAAAAGCAAATTAAGAAAGGTGGAACAAACCATGAAAAGATGTTGGAAAACATGGATTAAGGCCGCTGCTGTTCGCGCGGTCAAGACCGTTGCGCAGACGGCGGTTGCAACCATCGGCACGTCTGCCGTATTCAATCAGGTCGATTGGATGATGGTGGGCGGCGCTTCGCTTCTGGCTGGCATTCTGTCAATCCTGACTTCGCTTGCCGGTCTGCCGGAATGCAAGGAAGGTGAAACTGATGAATCTGCCTACCACAGACGGCAAGATTGACACCGCGCGAGAAGTACAGCTTTGGCTTAACCGCAACTATTCCGGTGGCCTTACCCTTGACGGCCTGTACGGCAGTCGCACAAAAGCGGCGCTGACCAAGGCGCTTCAGCGTGGGCTTGGCGTTGCTGCTGATGGCATCTATGGCCAGAATACAAGCGCAGCAGTACGCCGAAACAATCTGCGGAATGGCAGTACTGGCGAACTTGTGAAAGTGCTTCAGGGCTTCCTTGTCTGCCACGGCCACAAAACGGCTTATGTGGATGGAATCTTTGGCGCTGGCACGCTGGCGGCGCTGAAATCGTTCCAGCGCGCCTACGGTTTGACTGCTGACGGTATTGCCGGATGCAATACATTCGCGGCGCTATGTAGATAAAAAAGGTAAGTTTTTGCTTGCATTTTTTATTGTCCAAAGATGTAATGACGCTTAAACTTTCATCACCATTTTCCGGCGCACTCCCGGATTTAACAAAGTGCTTGCCTGCGGTGACACCGCGATTAAAAACAACGGCAAAGGAAGGAATACACAATGGAATTTCTGAAAGAGATTTTGGGCGAAGAGCTGTATGCACAGTTTGCGGAAAAGCTGAATGCCTACAACGGCGATGCAGCCAACAAGGACAAGCAAATCAAGCTTGCCAACCTTGGCGGCGGTGAGTATGTCGGGAAGGGCAAGTATGATGCGCTTCAGGCGATGCTTGACGGCAAGGAAACCGAGTTGACCACAGCCAACGGCCTGATTGCCGATCTGAAGAAAGGAACCAAGGGCAACGAGGAACTTCAGGGCAAGATCACCGGATATGAAACGCAGGTGTCGCAGCTTCAGGCAGAGCTTGAAAAGACCAAGCTTGAAAATGCCATTCAGCTTGCCTTGCGTGATGCAAAGGCCGTTGATCCCGACTATCTGGCTTTCAAGCTGCGCGAGAAGTACAGTGCCGATGAACTGACGCTTGACGAAAACGGAAAAGTCAAGGGCATGGATGACAAGCTTGCCGGTCTGAAAACGCAGTTCCCGAATCAGTTTGAAGGCGCTGGCAGCAAGAAGGTTATCGAAAACAAGCTGCCCGACAATCAGGGCGGCGGTGAATCCGTGACGAAGGAAGAATTCGCCAAAATGGGCTATCAGGAACGCCTGAAACTGTTCAACGAGAATCCCACTGCATACGCAGAGCTTACAAAAAATTAATTTGAGAGGATGATTTAAACTATGGCAAACCAGACCACTAAACTTTCTGACCTGATTAATCCGCAGGTCATGGCGGATATGATTTCCGCGAAAATTGCCAATAAGATTGTTGTTGCTCCCTTTGCGAAGATCGACAACACGCTTGTCGGCGTTCCCGGCAACACCGTTACCGTGCCGCAGTACGCCTACATCGGCGATGCTGCCGATATTGCCGAAGGCGTTGCCGCAGAAACCGTGAAGCTGACCGCTTCCACCACGATCGTCACCGTCAAAAAGGCGATGAAGGCCGTTGAGCTGACGGACGAAGCTGTTCTTTCCGGCTACGGCAATCCTGTCGGCGAGACCAACAACCAGCTTGCGAAGTCCATTGCTTCCAAGGTTGACAACGACGCCATGACCGCGCTTCAGGGGGCGCAGCTCATCTATGACGGCAGCGCCGCCGCGATCAAGTATTCCGGCATCGTTGATGCAATTGATCTTTTTGAAGAAGAGGTCAACAGCGAGAAGGTCATTTTTGTCCATCCGAAGCAGGTCACGCAGCTTCGCAAGGACGCTGATTTCATCAGCGCGGACAAGTACAAGGCCGGTGTCATTCTTACCGGCGAGATCGGCATGATCGCCAACTGCCGCGTGGTTCCGTCCAAGAAAGTCCCCGTTGTGAAGGTTGGAGAAACCGGCAGTCAGATTGACTGCTACGCTTGCCCCATCGTCAAGCTGAACAACGATGTAGAAACAGAGGACGACGCCGCCGCGATCACTATCTATCTTAAGCGCGACACCAACGTTGAGACTGACCGCGTGAGCCTTGCCCGCAAGACGGACATTTCCGTCGATAAGCATTACGCCGTTGCGCTGTCCAACACTTCCAAGGTCGTTCTTGCGAAGTTCAAGAAGTAAGGGGCTGAAACCTTATGATTATGACTGTTGCCGAACTCCGGCAGTATGTCGCAACGGATGACGCAGATCAGGTGCTTGAAGCAAAGCTTCAGGCACTTGAACTGCTTATTCGGGCATACACCAATAACAACTTCCAGCAGCGGGCTTTCAGGGCGGTTGCCGCGTCCATTCCAGACCATGACATTGTTTGCAATGGTGTGGTTCCCTTCCGCGCTGGTGACACATTGCAGATCACAGAATCTGACCTTATGCCGGATTGCCTTGTCACGGTGAAAAGCGTTTCTGGTAACGCGGTCACGGTCAAGGAAAACCTGATTGATGAAAGCGGAATCGTTGTCACGAAGGTTGTTTATCCCGCAGATGTTCGGATGGGCTGCGCCAATCTGATGAAGTGGGAAATGAACAACCGCGACAAGGTTGGCGTTTCGTCTGAAACGATTTCCCGGCATTCTGTGACCTATTTCAACATGGACGGGGATAATGCCATCATGGGATATCCGAAGTCCCTGATGGGCTTTCTGAAGCCCTACATGAAAGCGAGATTCGGACAGGGGTTGAGGGTATGAAGGGCATCGGCGGCAATACCACAGCAGTCATACAAACTTATACCGTGAACAAGAATGAAATTGGCGAACAGGTGAAGTCATGGTCTGATACCCAGACGCTGAAAGGCTGGCTTGACCTTCAGGCCGGTGATTCCAAGTACACCACGTTCAACGCCAAGATTCAGGAATCTACACACATTTTTGTTGCAGACTATGTACCGCTTGCCGCTGGCATACAGGCTGAAAACAGCCGCATGACCATTAACGGCAAGCGGTATGACATTCTGCTGATTGACAATCCGATGGAAATGGGCAGCGGCAGTCAGCTTGAAATCTATCTGAAGTACACAGGGGGTCAGTAATATGGCAGATGTGGAATTTCAGGACTTTTCAGCAAAAGTCAAGGACGCTGTTGATGAAACAGCGCTTCGGTTTTTGGAAGAAGCTGCAAGTGAAATCGAATCACAGGCGAAGCGCAATAGCCGTGTTGATACCGGACAGCTTAAAGGGTCGTGGAATCACCGAGTGAACGAATCTGCCGGTGAAGCAACGGTCGGAAGCCCTGAACAAAATGCTATCTGGGAAGAAGTCGGAACTGGCGAATATGCGGCCAAAGGCGATGGTAGAAAAGGCGGTTGGAGCTATCAGGACGATAACGGCAATTGGCATCACACCGCCGGCAAAAAGCCGAACAGGACGCTTCAGCGGGCTTTTGACAGCACGAAGGGTAAGATCATCAACCGCGCAAAACAGATTTTCAAGGAAGGGATGAAGTGAAATGTCGAAAGAAGTTTTGGGCATCATTGACAATGCCATGAAATCCCTTGGCCTTGAATATGGCTTTGGTGAATACGGCGGTAACAGCAATGGTGAAATCGTCTATCCATATTGGGTTGGCAGCTACACTGAAACCGAACCGTACACCGAAGATGGCTTGCAGGAATCGACCGTCATGATTACCGGCTTTTCACGTGGGTCATGGCTTGACCTTGAAAACGGTAAAGGGAAAATCGAAAAGCACTTCAACCGGGCTTCCGGCAAAGTGGGCATCACGAGCAGCGGCAATGCCGTTGCTATTTTTTATGCTGGTGCTCTGATCGTTCCCACGGGGGACGCGGAGCTGAAAAGCATTCAAATCAATTTGAGCATCAAAGAATGGAAGGTGAATTGATATGCCTAACAGCGGTATTACTTCTGGTACTCCCGCAAAAATTCCTTTCGGGGCTGGCGTATATTTTCAGGGTGTGACGTACAGCGAAACGGCTGCGCCTACGTCTGAAGCAATTCAGGCGGCTATCATCGGCGCTACGCAGGACGGCGGCACACTGACCATCACGCCGGAGTTCTTCGCGCCGGAGCTGGACGGCGCAACCGTTGCCGTTAAAGAGCTTCAGCAGAAGGTCGGCGAGACTGCAAAGATGGAAGTTTCCATTGCTGAACTTTCGGCAGAACTGGCGGCGCATCTGGCTATCGGAAAGATCACCGAATCTACCGACAAAAATTATGATGTTGTCACTTCATCTGAGCTTCGCGCCGGTCACTTCTATGAGGGCTTCGGCTATTACGGAAAGTTTACGGATGGGAGACCGATCATCATCATCTTTAAGCACGCGCTTTGCACTTCCGGCTTCACGACCGAAGCGAAGAACAAAAACAATTCCGTGTTTAAGGGCACTTTTGCTTGCCAGTCTGACATTACATATGGCACGACCAAACTGCCGTATGCAATCTTTATCCGCAAGGAAACCGGCTGGACTGCCGCCACGCCCGAGGACATCACCGAAACTGCATCTTAACAGCCAGAAAGGAACATAAAACCGATGAGCAAAAAGGAAAACATTGAAATGACTGAAGAAGTAACGGAAGAAGTCAAGCCGTATAAGCTGCGCAGCCTGAAGGATAAAGACTTTTATCCCATGCTGGATATCATCACGGCTACGCTTCCGGATGATCTTGCGGATGTGTTTGTGCAGCTTGCAACCGGCGAAAAGTCCGTTGACGAAATCGGCGGCATGGTGGTTTACAAAATCGCTGTGTCCGTGCTGAAAAACGTCAGCGCTATCCCTGATAAAATCTATCCGCTGCTTTCTGAACTGTCCGGCATCCCGGCGGACGAAATCCCCGAAATGCCGTTCGGCACTACGCCCAGCATGATCTTGGACATCGTTGCCGATGCGAAGAATGCAAGTTTTTTCAGGGCGCTTTCCAAATTGCTTTAATCGGTGAATTCAAGTTCATGGACATGATATATCACAGATATTCATGTCCAATGGACTTGATGAATTCCTACATCAACCGTGGGCGATTTGGGGAGTTTGTAACGGAGTTCCTTCAATCGGAATACGACCGCCAAAAAGCGGGAATGGACAAGGACGAAGAAATGAAGCTATGGATTATGTACTGCCACAGCTATTCAGAAGATTCGTTCCTTGATTGGAAAAAGAAAGTCCTTAGAATCGGCAGCAACGGGCAACAGCAAGGCACGGATGCTGATCTGACGGATAAAGACATTCAAGCAATCTGCAATGACATTTTTAATGTATAAAGCGAAATTCAGACCATCATTTTGATGGCCTTTTTTTAATATCAAACCAATGGGAAAGGGGCTGATAACCATTGGAATTGTTTAAGATTTTCGGGACTATTGCCTTGAAAGGCAAAGACCAATTCAACGGCGATATTGACGAATCTTCCAGCAAAGCCGAAAAACTATCCAGTAAGATCGGAAAAGGTCTTGGTGCGGCTGCAAAAATTGGCGCTGCTGCTATTGGCGCTGCTGCAACGGCTGTCGGAGCATTGACGAAAAAATCGCTTGAAGAATATGCCGAGTATGAACAGCTTGCCGGCGGCGTTGAAACGTTATTCAAGGACAGCGCTGATGTTGTCAAGCAGTACGCAAACAACGCCTATCAGACTGCCGATCTGTCAGCCAATGACTACATGGAAACTGTTACTTCGTTTTCTGCTTCGCTGTTACAGTCTTTGGGCGGTGACACTGAAGCAGCGGCGAAGCAAGCTGATCTTGCAGTCACGGATATGGCTGATAATGCAAACAAGATGGGCACTGCAATGGGTGACATCCAGAACGCTTATCAAGGTTTTGCAAAGCAGAATTACACAATGCTGGATAACTTGAAGCTTGGCTATGGCGGCACAAAGGAAGAAATGCAGCGCCTTATTGACGATGCAAATGCCTTGAATGCTGCGCAGGGCAATCTTACAAATTACAGCATTGACAGCTATTCCGATATTGTCAGCGCAATCCACGATGTGCAGACGGAAATGGGCATCACTGGAACTACGGCGAAGGAAGCATCAACCACGATTCAGGGAAGCCTTTCCGCGATGAAATCTGCATGGGCAAATTTGCTTACTGGCATCGGCGATGATTCGCAGGATTTGGACAAGCTGATTAACAATTTTGTCGAAAGCACAGGCACGGCAGCGGAAAACATTCTGCCGAGACTTGGGAAAATCATCACGGGAATCGGTTCGCTTGCTGAAAGGCTTGCGCCTGTTGTTGCTGCGGCAATACCGGGACTTGTAACAACCGTTCTGCCGAATCTTGTGCAGTCCGGTATTTCGATGGTTGGCGCTATCCTGCAAGGGCTTGTGCAGATGCTCCCGCAAATCATCCAATACGGCATTGATATGGTCATTACCTTGATCGAATCAATATCATCTGACCCAGAAAGCCTTGTTGAAACAGCGATAACGCTTGTCGTGACCATCGTTTCCGGGCTTATTGACGCTATCCCTAAACTTATTGCTGCTGCGGCCGATCTTGTGACGGGGCTGCTAATGGCGCTGATTAGTAATGCGCCGAATCTTCTTGCCGCTGGCCTAAAGCTTGTGGGAAAAATCGCGGAGGGCATTGCAAACAGCCTTGGTGAAATTGTTAATGCTGGCGCGAAAGTGGTTGATTCCATCATTGACGGCATCGCCGGAGCATGGGGGAAGCTAACCGGATGGTTTAAGGGGCTTTGGAATGGACTGTTCGGCGGCTTGTCAGCTAATGTTAGCGTAAATGGCAGCGCCAAAGGTGCACTTGCAGGTGTTAACGGTTCCCATGCGTCCGGTCTTGACTATGTGCCTTTTGATGGCTACATCGCCGAGCTGCACAAGGGCGAAATGGTTGTCCCGAAACGGGAAGCTCAGACGCTGCGAAACAGCGAAGAAACAGATTATCTTCTGCGACAGATTCTTGACTGCCTGAAATCTTCGCAGACGATCAACATCAACAGCCGTGAATTTGGTCGTCTTGTTAGGGGTGTTACGTAATGCTTGAAACAGTAAAATATCAGAATCATTTGGGCGAGGAAATTAACTTTTCCGAAAACGGCATCTATGTGAAATCATCCGATCTTCATGATTATGCGTGGAATTACACCGAGCGCGGAGGGAAAATCACATCCTTCAAGCGTGACGTTATCAGCAAAAAAATTGATCTTGCGATTGCGTGTGCGACAGAAGCTGCCGGAATTCAAAAGCGGAACGATTTGGTCGAATGCTTTGAAAAAGATGTCCTTGCAAAACAGCCGGGTAAAATTTTCGTCAACGGGTACTATCTGAAGTGCTATGTAACAGCGTCATCGAAGTCTAAGTACTTGGAGTCTATGAAAACGATGCTGGTTTCGTTGGAACTGCTATCTGATGAACCGTTTTGGGTCAAGGAAGTGGAAGCAACGTATGTGCGCGATTCCACTACCAATGAACTTACAGGCATAATCAATCCATTGGATCACGAAGCGAATTTCCGTCTTACAATCTTCGGATCAACAACCGAAACAACGATATCTATTGGTGGCGCAATTCATGGCCTTAGTTACGGGCTTGAAGCTAACACGCAGTTGGTTATTGATTCGATTACGAAAGAAATTTACATACTTAAAAATGGCAAAAAGAATAATGCTTTTAGCGAACGCTATGTTTCTTATATAAGCGGTTCAGCCGGTACAATGGTAGGCGGCGTAATAAAAGGCGTGTTGGTAGATGATACTTTCAAGAAAATTCCAAGCGGTAATAGCACAATAGGCAGAAGTGAATCTTTCCAGTGGTCGTTAATCCTTTACGATGAAAGGAGCGAACCGAAATGGATTTGATCTATACAAATTCGTCAATGCAAGCTATTGGCGTAATGAAAGCGTATGATCTGGATCTTGCATTCGGTTCGGATGAAAACGATTTTGAGATAAAGGTTGACGCAAATAATCATTGCTGCGAAGCCGGGTACTATGTGTACATTATCGGTACAGAGTATGGCGGCGTAATTGATGCGGTAACTTCTGACACCCAAACCGGAGAAGTGACATATACCGGTAGGACATGGCACGGAATTCTTAATTCCAAGGTGATTTGTCCCGACGCAGGTCAGGACTACTTAACGTTAAACAACGAAGCAAACGGTGTCCTTGATTCGCTGATTACAAGGATGGGTTTAACATCAATCTTCACTGTTAATATCTATGCTTCAGGTCTTGAAATCAGCAACTATAAAATGCCGCGATATGTCACCGGCTATGACGGAATCATGCAAATGCTGAAATCCGTGGGCGGAAAACTAGTTTTGTCGTTTGACGGGGAAAAGATAATTTTGTCTGCCGCGCCTATCGCCGATCATACAAAAGACGGTTCCGTTTCGTCTGATGCAATGTCCTTCCAAGTCAAAAAAACATCAAAGAAAATCAATCATCTGATTTGCTTGGGTCAAGGTGAACTGAAAGACAGAACGGTTGTGCATCTATACGCCGATGCAAGCGGCAGCATAAGCCAAACGCAGACGCTGACAGGCGCGGATGAATATGCAGCGGTATATGACTACCAGAGCGCGGAAAGTGCGCAAAAGCTGATTGAAGCTGGTGCGTCCAGATTGGCAGAGCTGCAAAATCAAGACAATTTATCAGTCAGCTTGAACGAAGCGGGATATGCCTTTGATGTCGGGGATGTGGTCGGCGCGGTTGATACCGTCACCGGCATTTCCGTTTCCGTACCTATTACCAAAAAAATCGTAAGCATCCGAAATGACTATATGTCCGTGTCTTACGAGACCGCGACTGGCAAGGCCGGAACATCAAGTAGTGGGCAAATCGGCGGTAGCGGTGTCGCCTTAGGTGGTACGGACTACATCATCGAGCAGGGCGACACCGGCAAGTGGCGGTGGCGCAAATGGGCGTCTGGCATTGCCGAAATGTGGGCGACGTTCGACGCACCCACGCTGACAATGACATCGCAGACATGGGGCGCACTGTATACCGCATCGTGGATGGGCCTCGCGGCCAATAAGGCGGCACGTGAGTACCCGTTTGCCTTTACTGCAAACCCGGTCGTGTCGGCGACACCAACGGTTGGGAGCGGCAACATCTGGCTTGCCACGAACACGGAAAACGACATAGGTACGCGGCTGACGCACGCCCCAGCGTATCAGTGCGTGAGAGCATCCGATGCGACGGTTAATAGCCCACAGATCAGCTATTATGTTGTTGGTAAATATAAGTAATAGTCAAATAAAGAATGAGGTAGGTAAATCACATGAGCTTTGATATCTCGACTATCATTGTAGCCTTATTGGCTCTGATCGGGACGCTTACCGGTGCGTATCTAAGCAATAACAAGACAAAGGCACTGCTTGCATATCGCTTAGAGCGTTTGGAAGAGCGTGTGAACAAGCATAATAGCCTTGTGGAGCGCACATACCACATTGAAGAAGAACAGGAAATCATCAAAGAAAAAATCAAAGTAGCAAATCACCGCATAGATGATTTGGAACGAGTAGAAGGCAAGGGGTAAACCCTTGCCTTCTTTTTTTATGCCTATTCTTGTGTCTGCTCGGATGTGGTGTCTTTTTCAGCGCTATTGCCATTACTCGGAGCTGGTTTCGCTGCTTTCAGCGTAAACAGCCCCATGATTGCGGCAACAGCAATGCCGAATATAGCTGCGCCTATACTTGTACCAATATTACCTAAACCGCCAATTGCGAAAAGGACAATTAACGCTATGTACCACCACCGCAAGCAAATAGGTCTGCTATTAGTAACCGGCTTGCTGCTGCTTTTTGCACACTTTTTTCCGCTTCCAGAAATCTTAGTTGAATAGGATAACCCCGTGCCCGGAGCGGATGCCCTGACCCTTGCGCCGGTTTTGGAATTAAACGAAACACCGCCATATTTGCCGCCGATGCTCATACCTACGCTTTTTTTGCCGAAATTGAGCTTGACACCGGGCGCAATTTTTGCGCTTTTGCGAAATCTGAACCCCATTCAATAGCCCCTGCCTTTCACTGTTATTTGACAAAAGATGCTTGTATTCTATTCCTGAAAATCACAAAAGACAATATCCCACACAAATAATCAGCGTTTTGCACTATTCAGACGGTAAAAAACTGGCTGTTTTGACAAAGGAAACCGGAGGCGGTGAAAGCGCGCAAATGTTGTCGTAAAATTGTCGTAAAATGATAGGTTAAAAGCTGCTTTTCACGTGCGTTTTTTTGCCGCTATGGAGAAAAAATGCGCAAGTGAAAAACGGTGCAAAGCATTGATAAATAAAGAAAATCCCGTAGTTTCAACGACTACGGGATTTTACAAAGTGTGGTGCGCGAGGCGGGACTTGAACCCGCACGTCCGGAGTGGACACTAGAACCTGAATCTAGCGAGTCTGCCAATTCCACCACTCGCGCATAAGCTTTGTCGTTCAAAGCCTGTTTAATATAGCATTTCGCGTGCGGATTGTCAAGCGTATTTTCCGCAACTGCCAGAAAAAATCGCAACGTGTGTCGAAAACGTGAATTTTTTCCGCTCCGGGTGTTCAAATCCGGCGGTATCTGGTATACTATACCGATGAAAAAATGAGACCCGGCCATGCCGGGAACGGAGTTGTGATCAAAATGGATTTGAACCGTGTTGCCCTCAAAGCAGACGCCCGCCGGCGCGCCGCCGGCTACCGCCCGAGTCCGATCCTCGCGGCATTGATCGTCTTTGCCCTCGGGCTGCTCATCTCGACGCTCTCGTCGTACCTGATGGGCGGCGACCGCCTGACCACGGCGCTGACAAACGCCGCGCAGTTCGGCCCCGACGCGGTCGAGCAGGCATACATCAGCTTCTTTGAGCATTACAGTGTGTCCGGTGTTGCTGTCGTGCTCGTCGTCGCGCTGGAGATCATGAACTATATGGTCAGCGTCGGCTTTGTGATCTTCTCGCTGCACGTCAGCCGGGATGAAACGGCCGAGATCGGCAACCTCTTTGACGGGTTCGGCCTCTTCTTCCGCGTGCTGTGGCTGGCGATCCTGCAGGGGCTGTTCGTGTTTCTGTGGAGCTTGCTGCTGGTCGTACCGGGCATCATCGCGGCCTATCGCTACCGGCAGGCACTGTACCTGCTGCTCGACCACCCGGAGAAGTCCGCCTGGCAGTGCCTGCGCGAGAGCGCAGCGGTCATGCGCGGCCACAAGTGGGAGCTGTTTGTGCTGGATCTGAGCTTCCTCGGCTGGATGCTGCTGAGCGCCCTGTTCGCGCCCGTGTCCATCTGGCTCGACCCGTACCGCGCCATCACGAACGCGAATTATTATAACCGGCTCGTCGGCGCGCAGGGCGGCCCGCGCATTTACGAGGGCTCGTTCACCGACATCCCGAACGATCCGCAGTCCTGACGGCTTTATCCCGCCTTTCCCCCCCGCCTGCCGTGCGCAGGCGGGGGGTCTTGCGTTGACAAGCCGGGGCTGTGCGGTATAATCTAAAGAGAAACCCGAGGAAAACGAGGTGCACAGATGCAGACGGAAAAGAGCGGCCGCCCGCAGGCGATGATCGCCATGAGCGGCGGCGTGGATTCGAGCGTGGCGGCATACCTGATGCAGCAGGCGGGTTACGACTGCATGGGCGTGACCATGAAGCTGTATGAAAACGAGGACGCCGGCGTGCCGCGCGGCCACACCTGCTGCGCGCTCGACGATGTGGAGGATGCCCGCCGCGTGGCCTATGCGCTGGGCATGCCGTACTATGTCTTTAATTATAAGGATGCGTTCCGTGAGCAGGTCATGGCGCGCTTTGCCGCGGCCTATCAGCACGGGGCGACGCCGAACCCCTGCCTGGACTGCAACCGGTATCTGAAGTTCGGCCTGCTGGAGACACGCGCCCGCGCGCTCGGGTGCGACGTGCTGGCGACCGGGCACTATGCCCGCGTCGAGCAGCTGCCGGACGGGCGCTATACGCTCAAAAAGGCCGTGGACGCCACAAAGGATCAGAGCTATGTGCTCGCCTGGCTCACGCAGGAGCAGCTCGCGCACACGCGCTTTCCGCTCGGCGGCCTGCACAAGACCGAGGCGCGCGCCATTGCCGAGGCACACGGCTTTTGCAACGCGCACAAGCACGACAGTCAGGACATCTGCTTTGTGCCGGACGGTGACTATGCCGCCGCGGTCGAGCGGCTGACCGGCGCGCACAGCGAGCCCGGCCGCTTCGTGGACACGCAGGGCAAGGTGCTTGGAACGCACCGCGGCATCATCCACTATACGATCGGCCA
>ERZ772884.1147-NODE-1147-length-17654-cov-3.853685_pt1 | contig 17654 bp, 17 predicted proteins | sample MGYA00580574_ERZ772884 | MGnify/ENA primary metagenome ERZ772884 (study PRJEB29015, sample SAMEA2737690) | human gut metagenome | biome: human gut; feature: human-associated habitat; material: faeces | place: China | collected 2012 ... | reverse complement strand
TAGCAAAAAAAAGTATACTATTTTTTTTATTTTATTAAATATAATAAAAATTTATATTTTTATTCACTATTAAACAATTACATTTCATGTATTTTTCTTACAATTTAAAATATGTACTCATAAAAATAAATATGATGTATTATATAATTTTTTACATAATAAAAAAACTGATTCTTGTTTAACACAAAAATCAGTTTTTAAAATTATTTAACATAAATATTACTTTAAATTAAATAACATTTTCATTATATAATTAGTAATTTTCTGCTTTTTTATCTCTTTGCAGTAGTTTACTTACCATTTCTCTTGGATCACTACCCTCAAAAAGAACTTTGTATAATGCATCCGTTATTGGCATTTCAACATTTAATTTTTCTTTTAAATTATAAAATGCATTACATGCCTTGATTCCTTCAACAATCATTCCAACTTCTTCAACAGCTTCTTCCCTACTCTTACCTTTACCTATTAAGTATCCTGCTTTTCTATTTCTAGAATGCATGCTAGTACAAGTTACTATCAAATCACCCATTCCAGTAAGGCCTAGGAAAGTTTCAACTCTTCCGCCAAGCTTAGTTCCTATTCTAACTATCTCAGCCATTCCCCTAGTCATAAGAGCTGCCTTTGTATTATCTCCATATCCTAATCCATCACATACTCCAGCTGCTAATGCTATAATATTTTTTACAGCCCCTCCAACTTCAACACCAATTAAATCATCATTAGTATAAACTCTAAATGTTTTAGTCATAAAAAGGTCTTGAACTTCTTCAGCTATCTTCATATTATTTGAAGATGTAAGCACTGTTGTTGGAATATCAAATGCTACTTCTTCTGCATGACTTGGACCTGATAAAATTACTACTGGATTATTAATTTCTTCTTCAATAACTTCAACTAATGTTTTATTAGTACCTTCTTCAATGCCTTTTGCAATACATATAACAGGTACACTTTCTTTTACAAGTCCCTTAATACTTCTTGCAGCACTTCTAATTACATGAGAAGGAACAGCTAATACCACATAATCAGAATTAGGTATAGCCTCCTCTAAGCTATTATAGGCCGTAACATTTTTAGGCACATTTAATCCTTTAATAAATTTATCATTTCTTCTATTAACATTAATATCCTCTACAACATTACTATTTCTATCATATATCGATATAACATTTCCTTTGTTTGCTAATAAAATTGCTAAAGCAATCCCAAAACTTCCTCCGCCTAAAAAAGCTACCTTACTCATAAATTAACTATCCTTTCTCTCCCTATATTCTATTTGTATTCCAGTTCCACTGAAATCAAAATTATCTCTTAATTGATTTTCTAAATATCTTTCATAAGAGAAATGTCTACAACTTGAATCATTAACAAAGAACACAAACTTTGGTGGTTTTGTAGCTACTTGTGTTGCATAATATATTTTTAGTCTCTTTAATGCAACTACTGGTGGCTCTTTCATTAATACAGCCTTATTAATAACTTCATTTAATACACCAGTACCAATTCTCTTATCATAATTATCATAACATTCTCTAGCAACTTCTAACACCTTATGTGCTCTTTGACCAGTTAATGCTGATATAAATAAGAATTTAGCATATTTTATAAACTTAAGCTTACTTTGTAAATCTTTTTTATAGTTATCCATTGTTTTATCATCTTTTTCAATAAGATCCCATTTATTAACTATAACCATTATAGCCTTGTTTAATTCATGTGCAAATCCTATTATTTTTTCATCTTGCTCTGTAACACCTTCTGTTGCATCTATCATTAAGATACAAACATCTGCTCTTTCTACAGCAGCAAGAGTTCTTATAACAGAATATCTTTCTATTTCTTCTTTAACTTTACTTTTTCTTCTAAGACCAGCTGTATCTATTAATGTAAACTTACCAAATTCACTTTCAATTTTACTATCTATAGCATCTCTTGTAGTTCCAGCTATATCTGATACAATTAATCTTTCTTCACCTAATAATCTATTTATTAATGAAGACTTACCTACATTAGGTTTACCTATCATAGCTATTTTTATATCTTCTTCTTCCTCTTCTGTTGAAGCAATTGAATCAAAATGTGAAACAACCATATCAAGCATATCTCCAAGACCTTTACCTTGGCCTGCTGATATAGCTACTGGATCACCAATACCTAAATTATAAAATTCCCATGCATTTTCTTCATCTTTTAAGTTATCAATTTTATTAACAACTAAAACTACTGGTTTCTTAGATTTTCTAAGCATTGTTGCAACTTCATTATCAGCTGCTGTTAAGCCTTCTTTACCATCAACTACAAACATTATAACATCAGCTGTTTCTATAGCAATGTTCGCTTGTCTTCTCATTTGCTTAACTATTATATCTTGGTTTTCTGGTTCTATACCTCCAGTATCAATCATTGTAAAAGTATGATTAAGCCATTCAGCTTCCGCATATACTCTATCTCTTGTTACACCTGGTGTATCTTGAACTATTGAAATTCTTTTTCCTGCTAGTTTATTAAATAATGTAGATTTACCTACATTCGGTCTTCCAACTATAGCAACTATTGGTTTTGCCATTATTCTTCTTCCTCCTGACATACATCATTTATTATGCTTACTATATCTTCACCTGTGTGATCACATACAAGCACCTTAACCCCTAATTCTTTTTCTATGTCCTCAATCTTAGTATCATCTAACATAATATACTCAGCTGGACCTAGTTCATAACCTTTTCTAAACATATTATTAGGCATAATTAAGTATTCACTATTAATTTTCCCCTTTAATTGTCCAATAATATCAGTTCCAGTAAGAAGTCCTGCAACTGTTATTGTTTCCCCAAAGAAATTATTAACTATTTTATATGTATCTATTTTAACATTAGGATTAACTTCCATTAACTTTTTCATTCCACTTCTTACTTCATTAAATGCAAGGGCTCCAGTTGGTACAGAAAAAGTTCCTTTTATATTTTTATTTAAATCTTGAGCAGTATAATTTATAGCTTCCCTGAAACATCTAATCATTCCAATTCCATCTTCTATTTGTTCATATCCATTATAAAAACTTTCTTCTGGAACATCTATACCTGCAACTAAATAAAACTCATCTGAAAATCTTACAAATGGGTCATTAATTTCTTTCATAAATCTTTTTTGAAATTCCATAACCATTTCTAATTCTTTTCTTGCAGTTTCATTAGTAAATGTTTTTACTTGAACTAATCCATCTCTATATTTAGTAACTCCTATTGGAACTACCGCAATATTTGCTACTGCTGGATATAATTCATATAATTCAGTAATAGTCCTTTTAAGCTCTTCACCATTATTTACTTCTGGTATAAGAACTATTTGACAGTGCATTTCAATTCCTGCTTCTGCTAATCTCTTTATTCTATTATAAACAGTACCTGCAAATCTATTGCCAAGCATTTTTACTCTTAACTCTGGATTTGTTGTATGAACTGAAATATTTATAGGACTTATTCTATATCTAATAATTCTATCTATATCTTCTTCTTTCATGTTTGTTAACGTAACAAAATTACCTTGTAAAAAAGAAAGACGTGAATCATCATCTTTAAAATATAAACTTTCTCTCATCCCTCTTGGATTTTGATCTATAAAGCAAAACATACATTTATTACTGCATCTTTTTGCTTTATCCATGATACCACCACCAAATTCTAGGCCTAACTCTTCGCCATATTCTTTTTCAATTTCGTAGTCCCACACTTCTCCATTTGGCTTTTGTATCTCTAAAACTATTTCTTCATCATTAGTTAAAAACCTGTAGTCTATAATATCAACTATCTTTTCACCATTTACTGATAATAAAATATCATTTTCTTCAATGCCGACTTCCTCAGCAATACTATCAGGCATTACACTTGTTATTACATTTTTCATAATGTCACTCCTATAATTACCTATCATCTCTATGATATATTACCCCAATAATTCTTTTTTTGTCAACTAACAAAAAAGAATATAAGGTATACCCTATATTCTTTATTATTACTCATTTAAATCTACATAATCACCTTTTGAAGAAAAAATTATCCATTCGCATATATTAGTAACATGATCCCCAACTCTTTCAAGATATTTAGATGCAAATAATATTTGTGCTCCCTTATTAATAATAGTTTCATTCTTTGCCATATTCTTTAAAATATCATTAAATAATCCTCTATATAAAATATCTACTTCATCATCCATCTTGCAAATTTCATAAGCTTCTTTTACATTACCTGTAACAAATGCTTCTAATGACCTTTTTATCATCTTCCTTAAAATATCTACCATTTGCCAAACTGGTTCACACTCTTCACCTAAAATATCTAATTCAACCCTTTGAGCAACTTTACAAATATCAACTGCATAATCAGCCATTCTCTCTAAATCTGTAACTATCTTAGAAGTTGTAAATATCTTTCTTAAATCAGTTGCTACTGGTGATTCCATTGCCATAAATTTTAAGCACTGCTCTTCAATTTTTTTATTTAATTCATCTACTTCATCATCATTTTCAATTACCTTTTTAGCCAAAACCATATCTTTATTTTTGAAAGCTTCTATACTGTTATATAATTGTTTTTCAACAAGGCTTCCCATTTCAGCAAGTTCTGAAGTTAAAAGCTGCATTCTCTTTTCTAAAAGATTTCTTGTCATAATCTCACTCCCTGATTTTAATTTTAAATTATTAATTCTTAATTATTTTTTGATTATGATATATTTTATTTTTAAAAATTTAATTTTATCCAAATCTTCCTGTTATATAATCTTCTGTTCTCTTATCTCTTGGTCTGTAAAATATGTCTTCTGTATTTCCATATTCAACAACTTCTCCAGATAAGAAAAATGCAGTCTTATCAGCAATTCTACCTGCTTGTTGCATATTATGAGTAACAATTACAACTGTATATTGTTTTTTTAATTCAACCATAAGCTCTTCCATTTTATTAGTAGAAATAGGATCTAATGCTGATGTAGGTTCATCCATTAATATTATTTCAGGTGAAACAGCTATAGTTCTAGCTATACATAGTCTTTGTTGTTGACCACCAGAAAGTCCTATTGCTGATTTTTTTAATCTATCCTTAACTTCATCAAAAAGAGCTGCTCCCTTTAAACTATTTTCAACTATTTGGTCCAAAGTCCTTTTATCTTTTATTCCATGTATTCTAGGTCCATAAGCAATATTATCATAAATAGACATAGGAAATGGATTAGGCTTTTGGAATACCATTCCTACCTTTTTTCTAAGGTCTATTTCCTCATAATCCTTATATATATCCTTCCCATCTATTAATATTTGACCATTTATCTTAACTCCTTCAATTAAATCATTCATTCTATTTAAAGTTCTTAAAAATGTTGATTTACCACACCCTGAAGGTCCTATTAATGCTGTAACCTTTTTTGCTTCTATATCTATACTAATATTTTTCAGTGCTTTATTTTCACCATAAAACAACTCTAAATTTTTAACCTGAATTTCAGATTTGATTATATTTGACATATTTACACCTCAAAATCCTATGATTTTACTTTACCAAAATAAAGTTATTTATACTAATAACAACTTTTAATTATTCATTATACTTAATTTTATAAATTAATAATTAGCTTTATTAAATCTCTTGCTTATAAACTTAGCTAATAAATTTAAAATTAAAATCATTACAATTAAAACTATTCCTGCTGCAGCTGCTGATGCAATATCACCTTTTTCCTTTGTTTCAAGGAAAGCATGAACTGTTAATGTTCTTGCACTTGACATTATGCTTGTAGGCATTTTATAAACTGTACCTGCTGTTAAAAAAAGTGCAGCTGATTCACCAATTACACGCCCCATTGATAATACTACTCCTGAAACAATTCCAGGTACTGCACTTGGAAGTATTACTTTATATAAAGTTTGAAATCTTGTTGCTCCAAGTCCAAGTGATGCTTCCCTATATGATGGAGGAACTACCTTTAACGCTTCTTCTGTTGTACGGATAATTAGAGGTAAAATTATTATTGAAAGTGTTAAAGACCCTGCTATAAGTGAATATCCAAACTTTAAAGTTGTTACAAAAAAAGCTGCTCCAAATAATCCATAAACAATTGATGGTATTCCAGATAAAGCTTCTGTTGAATATCTTATTATTTTTACCAATCTTCCTTGCTTAGCATATTCATGTAAATAAACTGCTGACAACACACCTATTGGCGTAGCAACAATTAATGATAGTCCAATTGTATATAATGTTGAAACTATAAAAGGTTTAATTCCTCCACCTCCAGATGGCTTATATTCTCCAAATAAATAATTAAAATTTATAAGCTTATATCCCTTTATAAATATAAATCCAATTATAAAAACTAAAATTCCAACAGTTATTAATGCTGATAAATATAATAATACTTTTAAAATAACTTCTTTAAATTTCCTCATGTTTACTTACCTTCCTTATTAGAAAGTTTAGAAATAACTAAATTTAATATTAATATAAATGCAAATAATACAACACCTGTTGCAAATAAAAGTTCTTGATGTGCTTCTGTTGCATACCCCATTTCTAATGCTATATTACTTGTAAGTGGCCTTACCTTATCAAAAATAGATTTAGGTATTTCAACTGCATTTCCTCCAACTAATATAATTGCCATTGTTTCTCCAATTGCTCTTCCACACCCTAAAACTATAGCTGCAAGTATACCTGATTTTGCTGCAGGTACAACAACCTTAAAAGTTGTTTCTATATGAGATGCTCCAAGAGCTAAGGAACCCTCTTTATAACTTTTAGGAACAGCTCTTATTGCAGTAGTTGAAACTGAAATAATAGTTGGAAGCATCATAACTGCTAAAACTATAATTACTGCTAATAAACTTTGTCCTTGCGGTAAATTAAAAGTATTTTGTATCCATGGAACAATTATTGCTAAGCCAAATAATCCATATAATACAGATGGAATTCCTGCTAAAAGCTCAACTGCTGGAATAATAATTTTAGAAAGCCAGTTTGGTGCTATTTCTGAAATAAATATTGCCGTTAGTAATCCTATTGGTACTCCTATTATTAAAGCTCCTAATGTGCCATATATAGAAGCAATTATCATAGGTAATATTCCATACTTTGGGTCATCAGATGTTGGATACCACTGTGTTCCAAAAATAAATTTAGTAAATGATTTTCCTTCTGCAAAAAATGGCCTTAACCCTTTATAAAATACAAATCCTATTATTAAAACTAAACTTATTACAGCTATAAGAGCACATATTAAAAATATTACTCTTGTAACTTTGTCTATTATATATTTGCTTTTATTTTTTTCTACCATTTCAGCCCTCCCGATTGTAGTTTGTAGTTAGTAGTTTAGGTATAAATTCAGCTAATGCTGAATTTTAAAATATATATTTTCAGGAGCTATCGCACTAAAACTTTTATACACAATATATTGTTTTAAAAAATAAAAATTAATACACTATTAAAAATTAATACACTATATTGTAGGATTTATTCTTAATGCAACATCCCCTTCCTTAAATACTAACTCCTAACTTCTAACTACTAACTAATTTTTAGTCTATTGTTATTAGCTTATTATCTGATACTATTTGTTGTCCTTCTGAACTTAATATAAAGTCAATTAAATTTTGCCCATTTTGTGTTAAAGTATCTTTTTTAGTTACTAATAAGAAAGGTCTTGAAATTTTATAATTTCCTTCTTTAACATTTTTAGCAGTTGGTTCTATACCATCAACATTTAAAGTACTAACTGTATCATCAATATATTCAAAAGAAGCAAATCCAATTGCATTTTTATTTCCTGCAACTGTAGTTTTAACAGACCCACTACCATCTGAAATTGATGCATTTTTAACTAATTCTTCTGATTTATATCCAACAATTTCTTGAAATGAATCTCTAGTTCCTGAACCTTCTTCCCTTGAAACAACTACAATTGGTCCATCTTCTCCTCCTAACTCCTTCCAATTTGTTATTTCACCTGTATAAACTTTTTTAATTTGTTCTAAAGTTATGTTTTTAACTAAATTACTAGGATTTACTAATAACGCAACTCCATCATATGCTATTGTAGTTCCCTGTACTGAATCTTTTTCTTCACCTTTTAAATCTCTTGAAGACATTCCTATTTGAGAAACACCTCCCATAACATCTTTGATTCCAGCCCCTGAACCATTTTGTTGTATTTCTAATATAACATTATTATTTTTTGCCTCATAAACTTCTTGAATACTTTCCATTAATGGTCCTACTGAAGTTGAACCTGAAATTGAAATAGTTACAGATGAAGAATTTTCTCCCTTTGAAGTTTTATCAGATCCACACCCTGTAAATATTGTTCCAATCATAGCAACTAATACTGCCCCAACCATTAATTTTAACCTTTTACTTCTCATTTTTATCCCTCCACTTTTATAAATGAATTTTATTCATATACCTTGCACAAATAATATTATTCCTCTAAAGTTAAAGTAATATTACTAAATTGTTAATTGAAGTTAGATAAATGTTAAGTAAATGTTAAATTACCTTTTTTAACCTTAATCTTAGAAGCTTTATTTTATTTATATCTGCCTTTATATTTTCATATAATTTTATTTTAAATTTTTATTATAAATTTTTAGAACCAAAAAAAGATAAGCAAAAAATACTTAATATATTTTTAGCTTATCTTTAATATTTATTACTTTTTTATTTTAACAGTAAAGGTACTACCTCTTCCTACTTTTGATTTTACACTTATTTCTCCATTAAATAACTTCACAATATGTTTAACAATAGCTAATCCAAGTCCAGTTCCCCTAGTTGATCTTGATTTATCAACTCTATAAAACCTTTCAAATATCCTTGGAATATCATTTTTAGGAATACCTATTCCATTATCTTTAACTTTAAAAACAAAGTATTGCTCTTCCAAAGTTAAATCAATTTTAACAATTCCATTTTCATTAGAATATTTAATTGCATTTTCAATTAAATTAACAGCTAATTGATGAAATTTATCCTTGCTTCCTAAAATTTCACTATTAAAACAATCATTATATTTAATAATAATTGATTTTTTATAAGCCTGACTTTTTACCATATCTAAAACATTTTCTATAACATCACCTGGATTAAAATATTCACTTTCCATTTTATGAATATTTTCAATATTAGATAAAATTAAAATATCATTTATTAAATTAGTTAACCTTTCTGATTCTTTATCAATAATATCTAAAAACTTATTTTTAGTTTCACTATCATCTACATATCTTAAAGTTTCTGAAAATCCTTTAATAGATGTTAATGGAGTCTTTAATTCATGAGAAACATTAGCAACAAATTCACTTCTCATATTTTCAAGCCTTTTAATATCAGTTATATCTTGAACCGTAATTACAATTCCAATTGAATTATTTAAATAATTTATAATTGGTGATTTTTTAACCCTAAGCTCTCTTTCAATTGGATGAAATAATTTAATTTCCTTTGTTCCTATTTCTGGAATTTCTCTAATAAAATTAATTAAGTCATAATCTATTATGCAATCAGATATTTTTTTACCTATATTATCTTCCTTTAACTGAACCTCCCACGACTAAAGTCGCAGGGTTCTTGGTCGATAGCACTAGTGTGCTAAGCATAACCAAGCTATCCCCGTAGTTCCTACGGTTCTTATATATATTATCTATTTATATAGTCATATTTCTTAATCCTTCATTCAATATGTTAATCGCTGCATTTATATCTCTATTGTGATTAGCACCACATTCTGGACAAATCCATTCTCTAATACTCAAATCTTTTACTTCTTCATTTTTATATCCACATTTACTACACAATTGTGAACTTGCAAAGAATTTATCTACTTTAATTACTTTTCTACCATACCAGTTAGACTTATATTCTAATTGCCTTGTAAATTCTGACCATGATACATCTGATATTGATTGAGCAAGTTTTTTATTTTTAATCATATTCTTTACTTGCAAATTTTCAATACAAATAATATCATTTTCCCTTATTAATTTAGTAGATAACTTTTGCAAAAAATCTTTTCTTTGATTAGATATACGTTCTTGAAGCCTTGCCACTTTTAACCTCGCTTTATTTCTATTTGAACTACCTTTTGATTTTCGAGATAGCTCTCTTTGCAATTTAGCAAGTTTATTTAACGACTTCTTTAAATACTTTGGATTTTCAATTGTTTCTCCATTGCTAATAATACAAAATTCTTTAATACCTAAATCCAATCCAATATTATTATTGGTATTTTCAAGATTGGCAATTTCTACATCTGTACAACATAGTGAAACATAATATTTACCACTAGGTTCTTTAGATATAATTGCATTAAGTATTCTACCTTGTGGTATTTGCTTATCTCTAATTTTAACCATACCAAGTTTAGGTAATTTAATATGTTTTCCGCAATGCTCTATATTTCCATTAGTAAAATTAGTTCTATATGAAAATCTATTAGTTTTTTTAGATTTAAATTTAGGAAAACCAATTTTCTCTTTAAAGAATTTCTTGTATGCAGCTTCTAAATCTTTAAGTGAATTTTGTAGTGAAAACTTGTCTGGTTCTTGTAACCATATTAATTCTTTTTTCAAGTTTGTTAAATCAGAACTGCATTGCTTATATGAATAGGTTTCTTGATTATTTTCATATAATTCAATTCTTTTAGCCAAATATCTATTATATACATACCTACAACAACCAAATGTTTTGTTTATTAATTCTTCTTGTTGTTTATTAGGATATATCCTAAACTTATAAGCTTTTTCCACTACACTCACCCTTTCTTTTACTTGATTTTTTGATTTTGTATATATATTCTTACCTGCTCTTCTGTATTTTCTGATACAGTAGCAACAAAATAGCTAGGATTCCAAAGGTGTCCTCCCCATAACTTCTTTTTTAAATCATTTCCGTATTCTTTCATTAATAATCTTGCAGATACACCTTTTAAGGCTTTTATCATATCTGGTATGTAATGTTGTGGAGAACAATTTATTAAAAGATGTATATGGTCTTTATTGCCATTGCACTCTAGTATCTGAAATTTATTATCTTCTGTAATTTTATACAAAATCTCAAATAATCTTTTTTCAACTTCATTTGTTAATATTGGATGTCTATATTTTACACACCATACTATATGGTATTGTATAGAATATACGTATCCTCTACCATGAGTTACTTTCATCTTTTATCACCCACAATTTTATTAACATATGTATTAAATATAATTAAGCATTTTTAAGGATTAATGTCGTTTTTTTAAATAACATATGTAAGAACCGTAAGTTCTTAATCTTAATCGTTTTTGAGGTTGTCGTTCACATAGAAACGCTACTTTCTATGCAGTTCTCTTATGAACTTCTTATATTTTCATATAAGCACAGACTATATCTTATCCTACAGCGTTATCTGTTTAGGTCTACCCACTTCCATTACCAATAGCTTGTAATGTACTCCCCTCAAGAGGGATAGTCGTTGAAGTTTCCTCTATTCGAGGCTTACCTGCTGATTGTCGATTCTATAAGCACTTAGGATTTAACCTTATGCCATCTAACTAATTTTTTCTACTTTCGTAACCTTCACGCCTAACCTTGTTTCATGTTTACGTTGTGGTTTAGTTATCTTTACGAGTTTCCAGCAATTCAAGTAGTATTGGATAGGTATCACCCTATCTCTACATATAGATTTCTCTATATGCTGACTATTTTGGCTACTAACTCATGACTAAAGTCGCGAGTGTGCGTAGCCATTCTAATCAAATAATTTTTGTGAATAAGAATTAATTAAAATTATATTTTCATTATTATCAATTGCAATTACTCCACTTTCCATACTTTCAAGAATTGCTTCAAGCTTATTTTTCTTATCTAAAGAATCTATTATTCTTATTTCAAGTTGATCTGCTATATTATTAAATGTTTGTGCTAAAAAGCCTATTTCATCATAATTATAAATAATAGCTCTTTTATTTAAATCTCCATTTTCGATTTTAGAAGTAACCTTTTGAAGTTCATTTATTGGATAAACAATTATTTTAACAAGCTTTACTGCAAGAAATAATGATAAAACAAACACTAATAATATAATTGCAATATAGTATTTTAAAGTCCCTGAAGTAAATACTCTAATACTATTTACTGGAACTGAACTCCTTATAACAGTATTGTCATCAATTTTAGTTGCAACATAAACCATGCTGGTTGATAAGCTCTCACTATATCTTACACTGCTTCCAGAACCATTTTTAAATGCATCTATAATTTCTTGTCTATTATTATGATTATCTAACTTAGTAATTTCATTATCAAAAATTACCTCTCCCTCTTTATTAATCACAGTAAATCTAACTAAATTATCTTTAAACTTATATAGTGATAATAATTTTGAATCTTTATAATCTTCTCTTACCACACACTCATTATATATTGCTAATGTTTCTTTTGCATCTTTAATGGTACTTATATTAACTAATCCTATAAAACAACTCGTTACAATTACCAATGCAAAAATTACAGTAATAACTACTAAAGTTATAATCTTTTTCTTCATAATTTAACAATTTGGATTAAATCTATAACCTACTCCTCTTATAGTTTCAATAAATTTAGGATGTTTATCATCATCTTCTACTTTCTTTCTTAAATATCTTATATGAACATCTACAGTTCTTGTTTCACCTATATATTCATAACCCCATATTTTATCAAGAAGCATATCTCTAGTTAATATTTTCCCTTTATTTTTAATTAAAATTTCAAGTAATTCAAATTCCTTAAGAGTTAAATCTAGCTTTTTATCTTTAACATGAATTTCCCTTTTTTCAAAGTCTGCTTTTAAGATTCCAAAATCAACTATATTACTTTTAATTTCATCCATTGAAAATCTTCTTAAAACAGCTTTAACTCTAGCTAGTAATTCTCTAACAGAAAATGGCTTAGTAATATAATCATCTGCGCCTAATTCTAAACCTAATATTTTATCAATTTCTTCACTTTTTGCTGTTAACATGATTATGGGAATATTTTTAATTTCTATATTGTTTCTAACTTCCTTACAAACATCATACCCATCTTTTCCTGGAATCATTAAATCTAATAAAATTAAGTTTGGCTTTTCTTCAATTGCAATTTTAACTGCATCAATACCATTATTTGCTGTTAATACAGTATATCCATTATTGGTTAAATTAAAGCTTATAAGTTCTAAAATATATTCTTCATCATCTACTACTAATATTTTCTCATTTGCCATTTCCCTATCACCCCAAAGATTTATTTAATATAAACAAATGCAAATAATCTTCCATATGCTCCTTTGCTTGCTCTATAAGAAAACAATTTATTTTCTTTTTCACAATGTGTACATAATTTTAATGAATAAATATTTTGCTCACTTAATCCAATCTTTTTTAAATCATCTTCAATGCATAATTCCATACTTAAATTTCTTCCATCAAAAAGCTTATCACAAGGAATTTCATTAAATTTATTTATAAACTTTTCTTTTAATTCTTCTGAAACTTCATAACAACATTGTCTTATATGAGGGCCTATATATGCTTTAATATTTTTAACATTTGAACCATATTCACTTATCATCTTTTCAACAGCTATTGCACTAATACTATTGAAAGTTCCCTTCCATCCACTGTGTACTGCCGCAATAACATTATTTACTTCATCAATTAAAATTACAGGTACACAATCAGCAGTAAATGCACCTATTATTGTTGATTTTTCATTAGTTACTATTCCATCTCCCTCATGTTCAATAAAGTTCTTTTCACCTTTTTTATAAATATAAACTTTATCACTGTGAATTTGATTTATATATTCAACTTCATTAACATTAAAATCCTCTTTTAATGATAATAAATTCTTTATTCCATCTTCTGTATGTCTATTAAAACTTCTTCCCATTTTGGCATTAGAAAATACCACATTAATTTTCTCACCTTCAAGAATCCAAAAATCTTTAAAACTTTTAAAATCATTAACATTTAAATAATTCATAATCCACCTCTATTTCCTCATAAATGTATTTTAACATTATAACTAATTATTTACCAATTAATAAATTTATATTTAACATGATTTTAACCTTAATATAAATTAGTGAACGAAAAAAGACCACCAAATAAGGTAGTCCATTTTATTTTTTTTCAGTTCTTAATACATTAATTTCATCAATAAATGTAGTTATATCTTTAAATTCTCTATATACAGATGCAAATCTTACATATGAAACTTCATCTATATTTTTTAATCTATCCATTACCATTTCACCAATAACTCTAGATTCCACTTCTGTAAGCATATTATTAGAAATACTTTTTTCAATATCTTCTGCTAATTCTTCAATTTGCTTTCTAGATATAGGTCTTTTTTGACATGCAATAATAAGCCCATTTACAATTTTTTCTTTATTGAAATTTTCTCTTGTAGAATCTCTTTTAACAACCAAAATTGGAATATCCTCTATTTTTTCATAAGTAGTATACCTTCTTCCACAGCTACTACACTCTCTTCTTCGTCTTATTGTCGTATTATCATCTGTAGATCTTGAATCTACAACCTTACTCTCATCAAAAAAACAAAAAGGACACTTCAAATAAATCACGCCTTTCCTATATAGTTATAAATGTATTATACAATTTTTTTTTACTTATTACTATATTTTATTTTCATCTTGTTGAGTAATTTCTATTCCAGTTGCATCTACAATTATTACATCTACACCTATTTTCACAATTTTATCCCATGGAATTTCAATATCATCTTCTTTAGAAAACCATCCCTTATTATTAGAAGAAGGTAAAAAAATAGATACTATTTTATTTGTATCTAAGTCAATTTTAAAATCACTTATATAACCTAGCTTACTTCCTGTTGATATATCAACTACCTCCATGCTTCTTATTGCATTTACAGAATATAAAATTAAGTCACTTTCCATAATTACTATTCCTCCCACCCAAATATGTATTTTCAATAATCATAATTATATATATGCCACTTAGAATTATTTTATTAAAAGAAAACCTTAATTTAGTGACAAGTTACAAGTGACAAGTTATAAGTTATAGATGAAATTACTTAAGGAATTTCTTAAAATATATTTTTTAAATTTAGCTAATGCTAAATTTTCCCTTAACTATTAATTACAAACCAAAAACTTCAAACTAAATTAGGGAATTTCTTAAAATTCAGCTAAAGCTGAATTTTTTCCTTAACTTGCCACTTGCCACTTATCACTTGCCACTTGCCACTTGTCACTTTCTCTAATCTTTTGTTAAAAAAATAGGACTCAAAGAGTCCTATACATATTTTCTCATATGCTTTAGTGCTGTTTTTTCTAATCTGGAAACCTGTGCTTGTGATATTCCAATTTCATCTGCTACTTCCATTTGAGTTCTTCCATTAAAAAACCTTAAGGTTAAAATTAACTTTTCTCTATCATTTAATTTTTTCATAGCTTCCTTAATGGATATATTCTCTAGCCAACTATCATCACTATTTTTAGAATCGCTAATTTGATCCATAACATAAATTGCATCTCCACCATCATGATAAATAGGCTCAAATAATGAAACTGGATCTTGAATTGCATCTAATGCAAATACAACCTCTTCACGTGGAATATTTAATTCCTTTGCTATTTGAGATATTGTTGGCTCATTATTATTTTCCTTTATTAATTTATCTCTCACTAATAAAGCCTTATAAGCAACATCCCTCAAAGATCTACTTACCCTAATAGAATTATTATCCCTTAAATACCTTCTAATTTCCCCTATTATCATTGGAACAGCATATGTAGAAAATTTTACATTTTGTGTTAAGTCAAAATTATCTATAGATTTCATTAATCCAATACATCCTACTTGAAATAAATCGTCTACATTTTCGCCTCTATTATTAAATCTTTGAATAACACTTAAAACTAACCTTAAATTTCCATTAATAAAAGTTTCTCTAGCTTTTGTATCTCCATTTCTCATCTTTAATAGGAGCTCTCTTTTTTCCTTTTCCTTTAGTACTGGTAATTTGGAAGTATTTACCCCGCAAATTTCAACTTTGTTTATAATCAAAGTCAATCACTCCTTCAGAAGTAATAACATACTGCATTTAAAATTATTTCCTTAAGAGTATTCTTTTATACTAAAGACAACCTTAAATCATTTTATTTATTTCTTTCTTTAACCTATTTATTATTTTCTTTTCAAGTCTAGATATATAAGATTGTGATATTCCAAGAATGTCAGCTACCTCTTTTTGAGTCTTTTCTGGTTTTCCTGAAAGACCAAATCTTAACTTAACTATTTCTTTTTCCCTATCATTTAAATTTTTAAGGGCTAAAAATAATAATTGCTTATCAACTTCATCTTCAATTAAATTATATACAGTATCATTTTCTGTTCCTAATATATCAGACAATAATAATTCATTTCCATCCCAATCAATATTTAAAGGCTCATAAAAAGATACTTCAGCTTTTACTTTTGTATTTCTTCTTAAGTACATCAATATTTCATTTTCTATACATCTTGATGCATAAGTAGCTAATTTAATTTTCTTTTCAGGATTAAATGTATTAACGGCCTTTATAAGTCCTATAGTTCCTACAGAAATTAAATCTTCTATTGCTACTCCTGTATTTTCAAACTTTCTTGCAATATATACAACTAATCTTAAATTTCTTTCAATAAGTATATTTCTTACCTTTTCACCTTCAGTAGATAACTTTCCTACTAAATCTTCTTCTTCTTCCTTTTTTAAAGGAGGTGGCAAAACATCATTTCCACCAATGTAATCCACTCTTTTTTTTAATATATTTAGTTTAGATAAAAACTTATTTATTAATATAACTAACTTTCCCATATATCCTCCCTATATTATACCTCTTGATAATAAAGCATGAAATTCATCTTCCTTGCTTAATTTTCTTTCACACCTACATATTATTGCACTAATTTTTGTCCAACTATTGCTATCCTCATTTCTTATCATTATATCGCCTTTAAATCCTTTAACTTCACCAATTTCATTTATAGTATCGTATTTAATAATAAATTCTTTATCCTCTGAAACATCAAATTGATTGAAATAATTACTTTCAAGTATTATACAAGGTAAGTTTGTTACTGGTTCCCTTAATTCATTTCCTGTATCTAAAAATCCCTTTGTTAGTACTGATTTTTGACCCTCTGTAATATATATATCATATAAAAAATTTTTAACTACTGCTCTTTCCTTAATTAAATCTGCTATTCTAGTTATAAAAATAAATGCAATTGCTATAATTAACACTAAATATTTTATTGAATTACTTTGAACAACAAACGCTTTTCCAATTATATATGAGTTTTGCATTTGTACTGTTGCAAAACAAGCTCCTCCTAACATAAATGTCAACATAAAATAAACCACAGTTGATTTTAAAACATATTTTAAATTTTTATTTTCTAGAGAAATATACATCATAAAAACTACCATTAAAATTCTCATAGCAATAGAACTTAAAATCTTTACATTACAAAAAATAACTAACCCGTATAAGCCTCCTAAAACCGCTGCAATGCATATATTCTTCTTATTAAAACTAAACCTTAATAATTTGAAAGTA
>ERZ772884.1131-NODE-1131-length-17839-cov-4.378767_pt1 | contig 17839 bp, 15 predicted proteins | sample MGYA00580574_ERZ772884 | MGnify/ENA primary metagenome ERZ772884 (study PRJEB29015, sample SAMEA2737690) | human gut metagenome | biome: human gut; feature: human-associated habitat; material: faeces | place: China | collected 2012 ... | reverse complement strand
TTCTGGTAGATGAGCTTATCCCAGAGGGCTTGCACATCCTCGCGGGTGCGCCGAAAATCGGTAAGTCTTGGCTGGCATTATGGCTCTGCTTGTGCGTTTCGCAGGGGCAGCCGCTCTGGTATTTCGCAACAACGCAAGGCGAGGTTCTGTACCTTAGTCTCGAAGATTCGTTCCAGCGTATCCAGACACGGCTTTTGACCTGACGGAAGATGCGCCGCTGACGCTGCACTTTGCGATCATGGCGGACACACTCAAGCGCAGGTTGGAACAACAGATCGAGCAGTTCTTAATGGAGCATCCGACAACGAAACTCGTTGTGATTGATACCTTGCAGCGCGTTCGAGGCACTGGCAGCGACAGCAATTTGTACGCAAATGACTATCAGGACATCGGGCTTCTGAAAAAACTTGCAGACGATCAGCACATTGCAATCCTATTGATTCATCATCTGCGGAAGCTCCACGATGACGATCCGATGAACATGATCTCCGGCTCGACAGGCTTAAGCGGTGCGGCTGATTCAACCTTCGTTCTGCAAAAGCACTCTCGACTTGCCAATATTGCCTCGCTGCATTGCACCGGTCGTGATATTCCGGATAGGACGTTAAAACTCGAATTTGGCGAGGAAGATCACGTCTGGAAACTGCTTGAGGACAGCAAAACTTGCAGCGGCGCTTCTAGGATTTCAACGCTTCGGATTGAAAATCTTCTCTCTGAACTTCTGCAAAAAGAGTCTGAAATCAGCGCCCCTGCAAAAGCGTTGTTGGAAAAGATCGACCCTGCCGGAAGCGAGGACTGGACGCCGAACAGCTTCTCGCATCAAATCCGAAAAAGCGTTGACGCTCTAAGGAAAAACGGCATTTTCGTATCTTTCCGAAAGAGTAACGGAGAGCGGCTGATCTGCCTGAAAAGGGTCGATGGTGCCGATCTTCCCACCGTGGAAAAAATCGCCCCTATCGACCCTGCGGGTGTGCCGAGTGTCCGCACCGCACCGTGAGGCGCGTGTCGCCGTTGTGCGCGGATTTCCGCTCCGACAGCGAGTGCGTGCGCGGCGCGACAGGAAAAGCCAACGTTGCGCCGACGTGCGGGCAACGCGAAAAAGCGCAGGCTCAAAGCGCAGAGAAGCCCCGCCGCGGCGGGGAAAATCCTCCCGTTCGGGAGGAGCCAGCATCGCATTTGGCTAGTCGCCGGTCCACCGGCTCCCTGCCAAATGCCTCAAATCGGGCAGAAGCCCGTGCCCACTTCAATGAAAACGGAGGAAACATGAAAAAAGACAAGCAATTCAGCATTCGGATCTCGGAACAGGATTTAGAGACAATCCGCCGAAAAGCAGCGCAGGCGCACATGAGCCAGAGCGACTATGTGACCGCGTGTTGTCTCGGAAAACGCATCGTGATTCTTGACGGACTCAGGGAAGTCCTGCGGCAGCAAAAAGCCATTGGAAACAACCTCAACCAGCTGACTGTGCTGGCGAACATGGGGAAAGTCCAGTTCGCCAATCTGGATTCTGCCGCGCACGAGTTCGCAAAAATCAATACCGCTCTGCGGGAAATGCAGGAAGGGGGTGCAGTCAAATCGCAATCGTCCATTTCGTGAACTACAAAAAGGGTACGCAGACGCGCGGCTGCATGAAAAGTGTCATGCGCTATGTTTCTCAACTCAGCAAGACGCTCTGGGATGGGCAGCAGCTTGTCAGCGGTATTGACTGTCAGCCGGAAACCGCATTCGACGAATTCCTGAGTACGAAACTGCTGCACCACAAGGACGGCGGTGTGATGTTCTATCACATGGTGCAGAGCTTCCCGAAGGGCGCAGATGTTGACCCGCGCACGGCGCACGAAGCCGCACGGCGGCTGGCAGAATACTTCGAGGGCTGTGAAGTTTTGGTCTGCACCCACGTTGACCGCGAACACATTCACTCCCACTGTATCATCAACAGCGTCAATTTTGAAACCGGTAAAAAAGTACATATGGCGGATGCGCAGATTCAGGCGCTGCGCGTTTGCAATGACCAGATCTGCGAAGAATTGGGGCTGCCGAAATTCCAGAGAGATGAGCAGCGGCAGTCGCGTGGAATGTCCAATGCGGAATACTACACGGCGCTCAAGGGCGAGAGCTGGAAGTTTGAGCTGATGCGCGTGATCGACGAGTGTATGCGCTGTGCCGGAAATCGTGAAGAATTTCTGATCTTGCTCCGCTCTGAGGGTTACGACGCCACGTGGACGGACAGCCGCAAGAACATCACCTACACCACACCGGAGGGGCGCAAATGCCGGGACAGCAAATTACATATAGAAAAATACTTGAAAGAAAATATGGAGGCGGAATTTGGATACAGAACGGAGAATGACAACACAAGAAATGTTGACGCAGCACAAAAAGCTGATGGACGAGGCGCAACGGCTGGAACCCAGCGTGATAGTCACGGAGCGGAACTGGAGCGCGCTGCTCGAAATGCAGGACAGGCTGTTCCGGCAGCAGATGCAGTTAGACACGGACCTGAAAATGCTTCTGACGAAAGCAGAAGCGCAGGAATCTCTGATCAAGATGCAAACGAGCGCAGAAAATTTCGAGAAACAGGCTGGGAGCCTGAACGAGAGGTATTCTTCCAACTGCAAGGCGCTGACAGAGAATACGAAGCTCTCCCTGACCGCGATCCTGAACGATACGAAGAAGCAGCTTTCGAATACGGTGCAGGAGACGCGGAAGAAAATCCGGACGTGCGCGTGGATCTCGATTACAGCGGTGATCTTGTGCGCGGCGCTGTGCGCCTTGGCCGTGCTGTGGAGCAGATGACGGACGATGTTCCACAACGTGATGCATCCACCATGCCGCCGCACATCGACAGCAAGCGCCGCAAGAAGCTCCGGCAAAAGAAAACCGCCCTCGGTCACGCCGAGGACGATCATGAAGATTGGGATATGAAACAGGAACTATGAAAGGAACGCCTACGGCAAGAAAACGAAAAGAAAACATTTCGGAGGTCATGTTCAGCTACATCGGTACGGATGCGCAGTTCGATGAATTTCTGAAAATGCTGGTGCATGACTACCTCTCGGTAGACCAGCCATATACAAAGTCGCAGGAGGATTTTGTTGATCATGTAGATTCCTGCTGCGCATGACGGATTGTTCTAGCTATTCGAAAAACAGTGTGCTATGGTGTGTGCTGCAATCGGCACACGCCATAGCGGAAAGGAGGAACCATGAAGGTCTGGCTGTATTACCGCCTGAGCCGGGACGAGGATGATGAACTGAACTCCCTGACAAATCAGCGAAAGATCATTTACGAATACGCCGTCACAAACGGACATGAAGTTGTCGGTGAGTCCTTCGATGACAATGTCAGCGGAATGCACTTCAACCGCGAGGGCATCGATAAAATCTATGAAGTGGTCGAAGCGGGCAAGATTGAAGCCATCATTGTCAAAGACCTATCCCGCCTGGGTCGACACCGAACGCAGACTGCCCTGTTTATCGACTACCTGCGGGAACACGACGTCCGCGTCCTCTCGGCAACGGAAAATATCGATACGTTCAACGAAAACGACGATCTCATCATCGGCTTCAAGGGCTTGGTTAATGACTTCTATGCCCGCGACGGCAGCCGCCGTGTGCGAACCGGCTACCGGCAAAAGCAAAAGGAAGGGATCGTGACCATCCCGCCGTTCGGCTATTTCAAGGATAAAAACACGAAGAAGGTTGTCATTGTGGAGGAAGCCGCCGAAACCGTCCGACTGATTTTCTCGGCCTATGTCGGCGGCAGCGGCATGAAGGCCATCGCCCGCACCCTGAATGAGCAGCGGAGGAAAACGCCTGCGCTCGTGCAGCTGGAACTGCTGAACAAGAGCCTGCCAAACACGCAGGATGCCATCCTCAAGAAGTATCTCTGGGACGCGACTATGATAGCGCGCATTCTCAGGGACGAGAGTTATGTAGGCACGCTCATCTGTCACAAAAGTGAGCGGAACAAAATCAACAAAACCTTCCGCTACACAGAACCGGAAGAACAGTTCCGGCACGAAAATTATCTCCCGCCGATCATCACCCCGGAGCTGTGGAATCAGGCACAGATGATGCTCTCGGAGCGGAAACGGCTGAATGTGCGCGCAGCGCCCTCACAGGAAATCCTGCGTTACAGCGGACTCCTGCGCTGCGCGGACTGCGGCCGAGCCATGTTCGGCAGGCGCATCCACCTGAAAAACGGAGATCGGATCGTCTATGTTTGCAGCACCTACAACCGCTATGGCAAGGAGCATTGCTCCCAACACCAGATCGACGAGTCCATACTGGACAGGCTGATCATGGACGAACTCAAAAATACCAAGGTGCTGTATCAGCAAAATTGGGAAGCGCTGGAGCATCTGATCACACAGTGGACGCCAAAGGCAGAGCTGACCGGCGTGCAGATCGCAAAGCTGGAAAAGAGTATTCTCCGGTTGGAGGACGAAATGGAGGCAATTCTGATGGAGCGGATTCGGGACAAATCCCACGCGGAGCGCTATGACCGCATGATCCAAAAACGCGAGGAAGAAATCACTGCGATGAAAAAGCAGATTTCGGAGCTGCAAAACAGCTCTGCGGTTCTGCGCGAGAGACAGTCCAAGCTGAAACAGGACATCCGAATGATGGACGACATTCTCTCCGAGGGGATGATGACGGAGGCGCAGCTTCGGATGCTGATTGAAAAAATCTATGTTCAGGAAGCAGACGGCAAGCTCAGTCTGGACATTCAGATCAAAGCACCGTTCCGTACGCATTTGGATGTCTACGAAAACGGCGTTCTTACCGAACAGTATGGCGCGCTGGATTTCGACTGGGATAGGCTGGCGCACCTGATCTACGGCGAGGCGCTTGTGGGATAGGAGGGAAATCATGCGGGTCTGGCTTTACGCGCGGCTTTCAGGCGATGATGATCCGGCACAGAATTCCCTGCAAAATCAGCAGGCGATCTGCCGTGCCTTTGCAGAAAAGCAAAGCTGGACGATCGTCGGCAGTTCCACTGATGATAACATCAGCGGCATGAATTTCAGCCGCCGCGGGCTGGATATGCTCACGGCGGCTGTTCAGGCAAAACAGGTTGATGCTGTCCTTGTAAAGGATCTTTCGAGGCTTGGACGTCACCGAACCCAAACCGCATTGTTCATCGACTACCTGAGAGAGCATCAGGTGCGCGTGATTTCCGTAACGGAGGGTGTGGACACCTTCTGTGAGGAAGATGATCTTATGATCGGTGTCCGAGGCCTAATGAATGAGTATTATGCAAAGGATATCGGAAAGAAAATCCGCGCAGGCTACCGGCAGAAGCAGAAAGAAGGGCTGGTGATCACGCCACCCTTCGGATACTGGAAAGATCGAAATACGAATCAGGTCGTGGTGCAGGCGGAAGCGGCGGAGACGGTACAACTTATCTACGCTCTGTACTTGCAGGGCTGCGGACAGAAAGAGATCGCCCGCAGGCTCAACAGTTTCGGACGCAAAACGCCTGCGCAGATCAGGGCGGAACGGCTCGGCTATGACAGCCAGAAGCCGCACAAAACCCGTGACGGGCAGTTTCTCTGGACATATGCCAGTGTGAAAAACATCTTGGTGGAAGAAGCGTACACCGGCGTGCTGAACAACCACCGCAGAGAATATCTTGGCGGCAAAGCGCGAGCCATCAGCGAAGCGGACTGGCTTCGCCACGAGAATTTCTATCCGGTTATCATTGAGAAAGCAATCTGGCAGCAAGTCCAGACGCGGCTGAAGCAGCAGGCGCGTCCGGCGGTCAACAATCGTACAAAGCACCGCTACGCCGGGCTGCTGTCCTGTCAGGAATGCGGGAACGTGTTCAGTCCCATGATCCGCTGCTGGAACGGCAGCCGCCGTGTGGAATACGTCTGCCGGGGTTACCACCGGAACGGGAAAGGTTATTGCAGCTCTCACCGGATTCATGAAGAAATTCTGGATAAAGCCATCTGGGATTATACAGAAAAGCTGCGGGCGCAATATGCAGCCGAACTGAAAAAGGTCACACAGCTACAGAAACAGTGGGCATTGAGGAAACCAGTCCTCGACGCCCGCATTTTGTCGTTACAGGAGAAAATGCTGGAACTGGAACAGGAGGTAGATGAAATTGTGATGGAGAAAATTGATAGTCACTTTGATAGGCACCTATAAAATCTTTTTGTTGCGCATACCAACAGAATGGGGTATATTTATGGTGGCTTTAAAACTAATGAGACAGCATGTGTTTTGAGAAAATATTGGAGGTGTTTTCTGTGGCAAACTCAAAAAGATATCAGACGTTTAATAATCGAATGCTTCATTTTGATGATGATATTGAATATGTTGATGTGTTATATGCTTCCTTGAGAAAAAGTCTGTCCATTTTACCAGAAGACGCTCTATTCCAAGAAATAGATCCGGAGAAACATCCTAAGCTATCTCGATATAAGGTCTGTGATGACAATCGGTTGTTGGTACTTCATCATTTGAAATCGACCGTATATTCTGCTTACATAAAAGAGTTATATGAAGAGTTTACAATGTATCTTAAAGGTGTGATGCAGGACATTTATTTAACAGCAAAAATTTCTCCAGACAGAATAGTTGGAGAACACAGAATGACTCTTTCGGCAAACGATATATTAAAATATGCAGCAGATGGAACTATTGCAACCGTTGTGATAGACAGTATTTTCCAAGCTCTCGAAAATGAGCGGAGTACAATTTCTCTTATCACCAAAGTATGTAAAAAATTAGGTTTAGATGCAGATAAATCGATTGTTGATACAGCGGTTTATTACTTGGAAATACGCCACAAATTGGTTCACACAGATGGTTATGCGGACGCGGAATTTAGGACATCGCATCCTACTCTTCGTTACACTGGAAGAAATTACATCGATTTAACCTACCAATCCATTTGCGATGCAAAAAGCGCTGTTTTTGAATTGGTTGCTGCCTTAGACAGGGATGCAATTGAAAAAGGGTTGCTTTTTGCATAAATTTTATCTAAAAAAGCACATATCAGCTAAACAAAAGCTGATATGTGCTTTTTGTGGTGCGGGCATGGGGACTCGAACCCCAACGCATCGCTGCACGAGAACCTAAGGGTGACGTCACCTTGGTGAAAGAAAAAATACAGAAATATGTTGGCGGAGTGAAATGTATTTTGTCTACAGAGATTCAAGTGCAGTCTGATAAACTGCCGGTCAGGCATACATTTGTTCGCTCCCAAATCTGTAAAACGAGCCGAAAATCCACCAAATAAGCGGCAAACACGTCTGAATAGGCAGAGCCGATTGAACAATATGTCGGATCCGATTATAATGAATTTGCACAATATCAAAAATTGCTTATCTATGATGAGGTAATTCATGAAAATCCACGATGTTATACATGGCTTTGCCATACGAGCTGTTCATGAGCTTTCGGAAATTCGCGGTAAACTTTGGGAAATGGAACATGTAAAGAGCGGGGCAAAATTGGTTTGGCTGGACCGCAAGGATGAAAACAAGACATTTTCCATCACCTTCCGCACATTGCCATCGGATGATACCGGAGTATTCCACATATTGGAGCACTCGTTGCTCTGCGGTTCGCAACACTACCCGGTGAAGGAACCTTTCGTAGAACTGATGAAAAGCTCCATGCACACCTTCCTCAATGCCATGACATTTCCCGATAAGACGGTGTATCCTGTTTCCAGCCGCAATGACAAGGATTTTATGAACTTACTGCGGGTATATATGGATGCAGTACTGCACCCTGCAATTTATTCCCACCCGGAGATATTTTTCCAGGAGGGCTGGCACTACGAATTGGATAAAGACGGAAGCATCGTTTATAAGGGTGTGGTGCTCAACGAGATGAAAGGCGTTTTCGCCTCGCCTAATGCCATTGTGCAAAAGGAAATATCCCGCCTGCTATTCCCGGACACTTCCTATCGCTACGTCTCCGGTGGAGATCCTATCCATATCCCGGAACTGACCTATGAGCAATTTATAGAGCATCATCGTCGTTTCTATCGTCCTGATAACGCCTATATCATTCTGGATGGCAGCGTAGATCTGGAACTTGTGCTAAACGTGCTAGATACGGAATATCTTTCTGCCTATGATAGAGAAAATACGCAGCTTTCCATTCCTATGCAGCGTCCAATCAAGAGCGTTCCGAAAAAGGCTTATTACGAACTTCCACCTGATGAACCGGTAGTTGGCCGCGCACGGCTAATTTGGGGCAATGTTCTGGGCGATTTCCGCAATAGAGAAGCACAGATGGCATTGCGCGCTCTGGCGGATACGTTGTGCGGCAGCAATCAGTCCCCTCTGAAAAGGGCTCTCCTATCCGCCAAACTTGCGCAGGATGTCCGCATCAGCCTGATGGATGGTATCCAACAGCCCGTTGCCATTCTGGAAGTCAGAAATATGGATGAAAGCTGTATAGCTGCAGTAGAAAACACAGTTCAATCTGAACTGAAACGGCTTTGTCATGAAGGGTTGGATCACGAGCAGCTTGCTGCCGTCCTTGCCAACTATGAGTTCCAGATGCGGGAGCGGGACTACGGCAGCATGCCCCAAGGGCTCGGTTTCAGTATGGATATTCTGGACAGCTGGCTCTACGGCGGAAACCCGGCAGCCAATCTGGAAACTGGAAAACTGTTCACCTCTCTGAACCGGAAGCTAGAGGAAGGCTGGTTTGAACGGCTGCTTGGGCAGATATTTATGGATAATCCCCACAACTGCCAGGTGCTGCTGCTGCCTTCCGCCACTTTGGCTAATGAGAAGCGGGACGCTGAGACGGAGCGGCTGCGCGCAGTCAAGAAAAGTTGGGGCGTGGAGGATATTTCTGGTCTTCAAAAGCGTCAGGCAGCGCTCATTGCATGGCAATCCGCAGCAGATACACCTGAGGCGCTTGCGGCGCTCCCAGCTCTGCAGCTTTCTGACATTGCGGTACAGCCGGAACGTATCCCCCTTGAAGAACGAACTCTGGCGGGGCGCTGCCTGCTGCGCCATGACATTTCTACCGGCAGGATCAGCTATGTCAATCTGTATTTTGACGTCAGTGATTTTTCTCAGGAGATGCTGCCTGACGTCTCGTTTCTCTGCCGTTTACTGGGGAACATGGACACGGAAATCCACGGCAACTTACAACTGCAAAGGCTGTGCCGTCTGAATATAGGCAGGATAAATTTCTCTGTGGAAGCCTATGGAGGCGTCAACGCACCGGAGAACTGCCGCACATTCCTCTGCGTATCCTTCAGCGCCATGGATATCAACTTGGAATCAGCCGCGAACCTGATTGCTGAGATCATCACCGGAAGCAAGTTTGATGACCAATGTATGATCCATGAACTTCTGCGCCAAGCCATCGTATGGATGGAGCAGAATATCATTGATTCCGGCTCCGGGTATGCCATGACCCGAATTGCTGCGGGACATTCTGCGCAGGGTGTTGTCCGGGAGTGCACAGGGGGCTTTACATACTTTCAGCGGCTGAAGACACTGGAAAAGAACTTTCAGCGGTATGCGGCAGAGTTTTCTCGGGAGTTGGCTGCACTGAGCAAGGAGATTTTTGCAAAGAACCGGTTGACCATCAGCATCACCGGTACCAATGATAATGCCGAGGCTATTCTGGAAAATGCGGTTATCTGTGTCTTGCCGGTATCAAGGCAAAAAGAGACTGTCTGCTCCATCCGTCCATGGAGTAAACGGCGCGAGGGCATTGTGATTCCAGCCGATGTTTCTTTTACAGCCATGGGTGGGAATCTACTCCAATATGGCGGCGCATATACCGGCAGCCTGCAGGTTTTGAGTCGTATTGTCAGCCTTTCCTATCTGTGGAATGTCATCCGCGTCCAGGGTGGCGCCTATGGAACAGGGCTATCTTTGAGCAATTCCGGAAATGCTTGCTTCTACTCCTATCGGGATCCCACCGCCGCCCGATCCCTGAATGCCTACAGGCAGACTGAAGGTTTCATCAAACAGTTTTGTGGTACAAAGCCTGATTTGACCAGATTTATTGTGGGTACCGTGGCGGAGATGGACCCGCTCATGCTGCCCGGCAGACAAGGCAAAGCGTCAGATCGTTGGTATCTGACGGGGATTGAGTATGCAGATCAGTGTGCCGAACGCAGAGAAATCCTGTCGACTACGCCGGAGAGGCTAGCAGCCTTTGCGCAGCTCATGTATGAAGTGAGCGAGAATGGCAGCATCTGCGTAATCGGATCCAAGCGGCAGATCGAGTCCTGCGGGGAAGAAATTGACAGCATCTGTATACTGTAAGGAGAAGAAATATGAATGAGGTTTTGTATAACGCTTATGTAAAGATTCTGAAAGAGGAATTGCTTCCCGCAATGGGCTGCACGGAGCCAATTGCGGTGGCATACGCTGCGGCTCTTGTCAGAAAGACACTGGGAACAATCCCTCAGTCCGCAGAGGTTCACGTCAGTGCCAATATTATCAAAAATGTGAAGAGCGTGGTTGTCCCTCACACCGGCGGTATGCGCGGCATCGATGCAGCAGTGGCGGCGGGGATCATTGCAGGGAATGCCGACCGGGAATTGGAAGTCCTGTCAGATGTCAACGAGGAGGAAGTCAGGATAATGGCGCACTATCTGAAGCAGACGCCCATCTCCATTGCAGCTTCTGACAACGGATATATCTTTGATATCCAGATCCGCGCCAATGCTGGGGAACACACTGCCTTCGTCCGGATCGCCGGAAGTCATACCAACGTGATCCGGGTGGAGAAGGATGGTACAGTTCTGCGCGATCTGAAGTATGAAGAGGGCGGTCGTGCAGAGGAAACGGATCGGTCGCTCCTGAATGTGGAGAATATCATTGAATTTGCAGACTGTGTGGATATTAAAGACGTGAAAGCTGTCTTGGATCGGCAGATTGACTTCAATGTTGCCATTGCAGAAGAGGGACTCAGCAGAAAGTGGGGAGCAAACGTTGGACGTGTTCTTCTAAACGCCTACGGAAACGATGTGGCCAACCGGGCAAAGGCCATGGCGGCGGCAGGGTCTGATGCCCGCATGAGCGGCTGTGAGAGGCCCGTTGTCATCAACTCCGGAAGCGGCAACCAGGGAATGACAGCCTCCCTGCCCGTTATCGTCTACGCAAAGGAACTGAAGGCATCACAATCTCAACTTTACCGGGCGCTGGTTGTGTCCAATCTGGTGACCATCCATCTCAAAACCGGCATTGGCCGTCTCTCCGCCTACTGCGGCGCTACCAGCGCAGGCTGCGGCGCAGGTGCTGGAATCACCTATCTCTATGGCGGTAAGGCCAATGAGATTTCACATACCATTGTCAACGCCGTGGCGATCAACTCCGGCATGGTCTGCGATGGAGCAAAGGCTAGCTGTGCAGCCAAAATTGCCTCCGCGGTGGAGGCTGGGCTGCTAGGCATGCAGATGCAAATGCAGGGTGAGCAATTCTATGGCGGTGATGGAATCGTAGTCAAGGGTGTGGAGAATACCATCCGCAATGTGGGACGGCTGGCTCGCTTTGGCATGGCCGAGACGGACAGAGAGATCATCGACATGATGGTTTCCAGTCAGCCGCAGAGATGCTGACCCATGCGCATCCTGCGAGGATGAGAGCGGAGGAATGTTGATTGAAAGTCGTCAAAAAGCGCTGCAAAAGTGCAGTTTGGACCTGCATCTGCATTTTCTTTGGAAACGCAATCATTGCTTTTGCGATTGCTGCGTTTGTTATGCCACACGGCCTGATCATGGGTGGGGCAACAGGTCTCAGCATCTTAATCAACCGTGTTCTGAGGTCGGATATAGCCGTGGTGGTTCTGAGCCTGAATCTTTTGGCATTGCTGCTGGGCTATGTTGTATTGGGAAAGAAATTTCTGATCACTACAGTTGGCAGTTCGCTGCTGTATCCTGCGCTGCTCGGACTTGCGCAGAGGATCCCGGGCATTACAGCCCTGACGGACGATCTGCTGTTGGCCTCACTGTTGGCGGGAGGACTGATCGGGATTGCTGTTGGAATGGTAATGCGTGTTGGCGGTTCCACGGGAGGCACAGATGTTTTGAACCTTGTTCTTCACAAATGGTTCCATCTCCCAGTCTCTGCTTTCGTCTATCTGGTGGATATCATGATTCTGGGAGGACAGACCATATTCTCCGATCCTGAGCAGGTCCTCTACGGTGTTGTTCTGCTGGTAACGGAAACCATCGCACTGGATAAGATCATGCTGATGGGGCAATCGCAAGTGCAGCTGTTCGTGATATCTGACCATTTTGAAGAGATTCGGCAAAAGCTCCTGTTGAAGCTTCATGCCGGGGTGACCATGATGCTGATCGAGACTGGATGCACAGGCACCCAGCAGAAGGGCGTGCTGTGCGTCATTCCGCCGCGCAAGCTGTTTGCCGCTAAGGAACTGATTCAGTCCATTGATCCTGATGCATTTATTACTGTCACACAAATCAAAGAAGTCCGAGGGCAGGGATTTACCTTGGAAAGAAAGGATTATTTTCCGCCTTGTCAGCGAGACGAATGACAGCCCATCAGCAACTGACAAGCATCCATGGCTCAGCCCGCCCGGCATCATTCCGGGCGGGCTGATGTGTATCTTATGGTTTTCATGCGGCGCGCAAGATGCACAATATGAGCTTTTTTGCGCGCATGTCTCCGGATTTGACAGCAGGCAGAGCATATTGAGCAGGAAAACAGGCCGAATAAGCAAGAATTCCGGCCTGTGAAACGGAGCGTATTGCTAGATAAGAATCTCATCTGCTATACTAAATCCATAAAAAACAGAGAGGAGCGCGGAGTATTATGGACAATTTGCTGCGAATCTGCAGCTTGGATCAGCTGGCTGATGACACGGAGATGCAAGACTATCTGACAGTTCGAATCAGCCAGAGACAGCTGGAACAGACTGCTTTTGAGGTGAAACCTGTATTGGGGCCTGTGGAGAAGGGTGACTACCTGGTTGTTACGCTGCACAGCAAACAGAAACGGTATCAGGCAGAGCAGGCACGCATCTGTGTGGGAAAGGGCCTCTGGAACGCAGCCTTTGAAGCGGCTTTGGTGGGCCTAATGCTGGGGCGCAACTGCATTTCAGTGGACGGTGTGGCCATTACCGTAGAATTGCACTCCATCAAGCGCAAGGTTCAGGCTGAAATTACGGATGCTTTTGTCAGGAGGCAGTTTCTGGATGGGGTTGACACCCGTGAGGACTATCTGAAACGTCTGGAGGAGCAGCACCGGGAAACAGAACTGGCCGTGCGGAAAAAAATGCTCACTGTCCGCACACTGGAAATGCTGCGAGCGCGCTCCTCTTTTCCACCGTTGGAGGACCGAATTGAGGAGCTTTACCGGCAGCAGATAGAAGCGAGGCGATATAAGGCAGAACGCAAGGGCTGCACGCTAGATGAGGTTCTTGGGTCAACCCCGGAGATTCGAGAGGAGAAAAAACGGGCTTATCGGGAAAAAGCTACCCAGTTAGCCCAGTATTATGAGATTGTTGCGGAACTGGCCCGCAGAAATGAACAAGAACTTGCCTGTGAAAACTGGGGGCCGCAGGCCATGGAGATGGCCGTTTACCTCATCAAAAGCGCCTTTGGCGATCAGTTTCGGGTGGTTTATGAAGCGTGAGTCAACAAGCAGATAAGCAAATGAAAAGGAGAGAGACGATGAAAGTCAAAGCGCAAGACAGCATCTCCGCCAGAGAACTGTGGCGGGATATGCTCCAATTCCTGCGGCAAGCAAGACTGCCATATTTGCTGATTGTTCTGGCAACGGTAATTGCTCTGGCACGATCCAAGATTGCCCTGCTCATTCCGTCCTATATGCAGCAGTTCTATGCCGGCGATTTCAGCACGCACATCATACTTTTGCTCATTGGAACAGGCATTCTCCGGTATGTCATCTCCATGGTAGTGGACTGGATTAACCGCCTCTGTGCCGCCCGGATTACTCGGAATATCCGCAAGAGTCTGGTGTCCCGGCTGTTCCGGATGCCGGTGGCATTTTATGAGAAAAATACACCAAAATCGCTCATTAGCCGTACAACTGATGACACCACAAAAATGAGCGCGTTTGTTTCCACGGTGGTCGCCGATGTCATTTCCAGTGTCTACGGCATAGCGGGCGTCTGTGCGCTTCTCTTCACCTACCACTGGAAACTGGGCACCACCATGCTTCTTATCATTCCCGTCTCCATTACCATCTTTGTCCTTTGCGGCAAGCTGAACTTTAAGGTCAACTTCAGCGTTCAAGGCAAACTGGCAGAACTGACAAAGAGCATCATGGAACGCGTCCTCCGTCTCCGACTCATCAAGGCGTCTGTCAACGAGCAGGAGGAGGAAGCAAACGGCGGTCAGGACATTGAAGAATTCTATCGGACCAAATTGAAATTCGGCGTGGCTACTAGCGGTATTTCTACTCTGGACATGTTTAACCAGTATTTTCGGCAGGTCATCGTTATTCTTGTCGGCTTTGTGCTGGTTCGTCAGGAAGCCATCGGTGCGGACATATTCATTGCGTTCTATCTGTTTGAAGAACAGCTGTGCAGTTACCTTGTGAAACTCATGAACAAGTGGAAGGAATTTAAGGGTTGTCAGGGCTGCGTGCGGCGGATATCCCACATTTTCTCCGAGCCGGAGGAAGCCCTCTCAGGGAAAGCGCCGCAGGAGGACGGTCAGATATGCTTCGATCAGGTATGTTTCTGCTACGATGACAAGCAAGTACTCGATCATGTCAGTTTCCGGATTCCGGAGCGTCAGCTGACTGCCATTGTAGGCCGGAGCGGCGCCGGAAAGTCCACCATTCTCAAGCTGATCTCTGCCTATTACCCGGTACAGAGCGGTGAGATCCGCATCGGCAGTCAGAACATCTCGGCGCTTGACAAGCAGCAATGGCGGCGTTCAATCAGTTATGTCTCTCAGGAAATGCAGCTTTTCTCAGGAACCATTCGGGAGAATTTGCTCTATGGGATTACACGTGCCGTGAGCGAATCCGAGCTTCAAAACGCACTGAAAACGGCTTGTGCAGATCAGTTTATCGCAGCTTTTCCAAAGGGACTGGAGGAACAGGTCGGCGTCAACGGCGCTAACCTCTCCGGCGGACAGAGCCGACGGCTGATGATTGCGCACGCTTTGCTGAAAGGAACAAACCTGCTGCTTCTGGATGAGATTACCGCGAATCTGGATGTAGAATCTGCCCGAGCAATCAACAAGACCATTCGATCCATCGCAGCGGAGAAGACCGTTCTCATGGTTTCCCATGACATGAAAGCAGTAGCGGATGCGGATAATATTCTGGTTTTGGACGGCGGTACAGTGAGTCCCATGGGTACCCATGAGGATTTGATGCGAACAAATGATGTGTACCGGCAACTGCAACTGGCTGCTGGCGTATAAGGAGGTAACGGCATGAAAACGAGAAAAGCAGACTGGAAGGCATACTTTCAGCTTATTCATCGGGCAAATATCCCTCTGCTGGTACTTCTGGGTTATTTTTTGGTTCAGCTGGTTTACTCCCGTATATCTACGGATCTGGTGCCATTCGCATCAAAGATATACACCGGAGAAATACTCGATACCGCTCAAATCGGTCAATATGTGCTGCTGGTGGCGGTCATGATTGCCATATGGTTGGTGCAAAATCTCTTTCAGTACTGGTTCACCTATCGTACAGACCGGCAATTCCAGCTAGTCACGTGGCAGAGCATGGTTCATCTCCCCATGGCTGCTTTGGACAAGCAGAATGCTGCAACGCTTCCAAGTCGTGTCACCAGCGACTCCACAAAACTCAGCATGCAGTTTTTGCAGATGGTCGGAGTCCTGACCAGCGTGTATACCATCTATGTGACGCTCTCCAATGTGCGAAAAGACAGCGCGTTTATGGCCGGGTTCATGCTGAAAATGCTGGGGGTCCTCTTGCTCTGGATCATCCTTTCAAGCGTTGCCTGCGGACGTTTCAAGTTTAGGGCTTCTCTGCGGTTTCAGGAGACATACGCTGCCTTTACGGATTATATCACGGAGCGCCTGTCCAACATCCCGCTCATCAAATCATCCGCAGCGGAGGAGACGGAAGTCATCCGGGCTGTGAAAGAGATTGATGGGCAATACCACGCGGAGATTCATCAGATCAACGTGGAATATATTACTACATTCATCTCCCAGAGCTGCATGTACATCTTCCAGGCATTGGTACTTCTTACCGGAGCCGTGATGGTTCGCAGCGGGACACTGGATCAGGCCGGAATGCTGACCGCTTATCGCTACTCTCTCACATTGCCGGTATATCTGATAACAATTATGAACGCTTACCTCACTGTGAAAGAAAGTCAGGGCTGCGCTGACCGAATCAGCGAGATTGTCGCTGCCGAGCCGGAGCGCTGCCAGCGGAAAAAGGCTTTTGCAATGGAGGATGCAGATATTACCTTTGAAAATGTTACATTCCGCTACGGAGAAAAGCGGGGGCTATGCAGCGCCAGTTTCACAATTCCGGCGAACAGGGTCACGGCAATTGTAGGCCCCAATGGTTCCGGTAAATCTACAGCGGTCAGCCTGATGGAACGCTTCTATTTGCCGGAGACCGGCTGTCTCCGTTTTGGCGATTGCCTCGTGGAGGATATCCATCTGAATGAATGGCGCCGCTCTATTGGCTATGTTTCTCAGGACACCACCCTCATCTCCGGTACACTGAGGGAAAACCTAACCTATGCTCTCCACCGGCCGGTGGAGGAGACCGAACTGCAGCAGGCGCTGAAAATTGCCAACTTGGAAGACTTCGTAGCCGCACTGCCCAAGGGCATGGATGCCGACCTGGGTGAGTTGGGAGAAAAACTGTCCGGTGGTGAGCGGCAGCGCATTGCAATCGCCCGTATTATTCTGCGCAACCCGGAGTATCTGATTCTGGACGAAGTTACCAGTGCGTTGGATGCGGAGAACAAGGCAGCGGTTATGGGTGCTCTGCGAAAACTGATGGCGGGAAGGACTTGTGTACTCATCTCCCACGATATGGACATGGTGCGCAGCGCAGACCACATTGTGGTTCTTGACGAAGGAAGCGTTCAGGCGGAAGGCAATTGTGATCAAGTCATAAAAAACAGCGCTTATTTTGCAGAATGCTGCAGCGCGGCGTGTCAATAATTAGGAGGAACAAGCGATGATGGATATATGCGGCTATGAGTACCACCCAGATGGTGTATGTGCCTACCAGATCCGTTTTGATCTGATTGATGGAGTCGTTCGGAATGCTGAAATCCGCGGAGGCTGCGATGGCGGACACCAGGGGCTTTCCCATATGGTAGAGGGAAGAACTCCAGAGGAGATTATTGGGATCTGCAAGAAGGTCGGCTGCCATGACGGAAATTCCTGCCCAAAACAGTTGGCGCTGGCGCTGGATGAGTGCCTCGGGAAAATTGCTGCCTATCAGCAGAAGGAGGCCAGCATCTGATGGAAAAGCATTACGAATATAAAAACGCGCCGCAGGTATGCTCGGAGACGATCAGCTTCGACTATATTGATGGTAAAATCTTTCATGTAAAAATTAGAGGTGGCTGTATAGGAAGTAATTTGTCGCTATGCAAGTTGGCCGAAGGTCTATCGGCGGAGGAAGTTATTGCTCGCTGTGCAGGAATCAATTGTAACGGCATAGGTACTTCCTGTCCGGATCAATTGGCAAAGGCAGTACAGGCATGTATTGACAGCCTTTCATAACAACTATGCCAGGATACGACTCGAACCATTGAGCTGTATCCTGGCATCTTTATTTGACGGAAGATTGAACTGACTATAAAAATGTGGTATTATTTAAAAAAATAAAGATGAGGGGGCAAAGTAGATATGCGCAGCTTTGACATCTTTGTAACGCTCTGCGGTG